>Ga0316197_10000085_pt1 | contig 74620 bp, 61 predicted proteins | sample OudBiesiAoxic_MG_FD_204939 | JGI IMG/M metagenome (GOLD analysis project Ga0316197, IMG submission 204939) | Coastal sediment microbial communities from Oude Bieten Haven, Netherlands - site A oxic | ecosystem: Environmental > Aquatic > Marine > Coastal > Sediment | place: Netherlands... | reverse complement strand
CACTGTGTAATTTTCTTTGTGAAATTATATAAAAAAATAATCTAATATCTCTCACATCGGTCACAAAGCAAACAATCAGTAGTGAACGGTTAACGCGATGAAAAGCAAGTTTGTGATCAATGAGAGCGAATGGCCCGTTTCAAGTGTCGGTTTTCAACAATCACCAACAACGCATTAACTAACCCATATAAGGAATTACATGATGAGCCTACTACAACAGCAACAGAATCAAATAGACCTTGGTTTTTACGATTTCATCAATAACCAAGTGCTCCCCCAAACAGAGATTAATCCAACTAACTTTTGGTATGACTTTAATAGTTTAATTACTGATTTAACACCACAGAATGTCAGCTTACTTAGCATTCGCAAAAGCATGCAACAACAAATTAATCAATGGCATCGTAACAACCCTGCAAATGACCCGACTGAATACGAAGCTTTTTTACGCGAAATTGGTTACTTACAACCAGAAGTAGAAGATTTTTGTATTGAAACAGAAAATGTTGATGCAGAGATTGCAACCATGGCTGGACCGCAATTAGTAGTACCCGTTCAAAACGCACGCTTTGCACTAAATGCAGCCAATGCAAGATGGGGTAGTTTGTACGATGCCTATTACGGTACCGATGCAATTGCGCCACTTTCTACAGAGCTAGGTTTTGATGCTCAACGTGGTGCAACTGTTATTGATGCAGCTAAAACATTTTTAGATGAAGCTTTCCCATTGAATAAAGGTTCGCACAAAGATGTGTCTAGCTACTTAGTTTATTTTCAACATCTGTTAGCTTTTTTCCCCGATGGTTCAGAAAGTGGTTTACGTAGTCCTTGTCAATTTGTGGCCTTTGATGGTTCAAAGCATGAACCAAAATATTTATTGCTTAAAAACAATGATTTACACGTCGGCATCACCATTGATAAATACGGAAAAATAGGCGCAAACGATATTGCAAATATTGACGATATTGAAGTCGAATCTGCCTTAACCACGATTGTTGACTTTGAGGACTCTATTGCAGCGGTTGATGCAGAAGATAAAGTCGATGCATATAAAAACTGGCTAGGGTTAATTAACGGAGATTTAAGCGCGACCTTTAAAAAGCAAGATCAGTTAATCACTCGCAATATGAACCCTGACCGCAGTTACACTGGTAAATGTGGCACCCCGTATAACGTACATGGCCGTTCATTGTTATTAGTACGCAATGTTGGACACTTAATGGGTACTGAGTTGATTAAAGACAGTGCTGGTAATAATGCGCCGGAAGGCATTGTTGATGCAGTAGTGACCTCATTGATTGCAAGTATCGATTTGCAAAAAACATCTGGGCTGCGTAATTCACGCACTGGCAGTATCTATATCGTTAAGCCCAAAATGCATGGCCCCGATGAAGTTGCTTTTACTAACCTACTTTTCGATCGTGTCGAGCAGATGTTAAACCTGTCAGAAAACACCATCAAAATGGGCATTATGGATGAAGAGCGAAGAACCACGCTTAATTTAAAAGCCTGCATCAAAGCCGCAAAATCACGTGTGGTATTTATTAACACCGGCTTTTTAGACCGTACAGGCGATGAAATTCATACTAGTAATGAAGCGGGTCCGTTTTACCCAAAAGCACAAATCAAGCAACAACCTTGGATCCAAGCTTACGAGGACAATAATGTACAAGTTGGATTACGCTGTGGTTTTAGTGGTCGAGCACAAATAGGTAAAGGCATGTGGGCAATGCCCGATGAAATGCAACAAATGATGCAACAAAAAATAGCACACCCGCAGTCGGGTGCTAATACAGCTTGGGTTCCTTCCCCAACAGCAGCTACTTTACACGCATTGCATTATCACAGTGTTGATGTCTTTAAGCAGCAGAAAGTAATTCAACAACAGCCAGCAGCAAAATTACGCGATTTGTTGTGCATGCCTGTGATGCCTGCATCTATGGTCCTAACTGAAGATCAAATTATCAACGAATTAGAAAATAATATTCAAGGGATTTTAGGTTACGTGGTGCGCTGGGTTGAGTTAGGCGTGGGTTGTTCAAAAGTACCAGATATTAGCAACACTGGCTTAATGGAAGACCGCGCAACATTACGTATTTCTAGTCAACATATCTGCAACTGGTTACACCACAAAGTATGTAGTGCCCAACAGGTTGAGCAAGTTTTGAAGAATATGGCCAGCATAGTGGATACACAAAACCAAGGCGTTGCGGGCTACCAAAATATGATGCCGAATTTTTCTAACAATATGGCATTCAAAGCAGCCCGAGATTTAATCTTTAAAGGCGCACAACAACCTAACGGATATACCGAACCTTTATTACATGAATATCGATTATTTGCCAAAAATCACTAGCGCCTATTGCTCTTTCTAATTTTCGCTAGCGTTTATAACACCCTTAAAGTGCTTACATAACTTAATGACATCAAATGGAGAAATATCATGAACTATAGAACTGAAACAAATAATGCTCGCCAGTTTACTGAACAACAAGGACAAACGTGGAATGCCATTAATCCGGAATATATTGCACGTATGCGCTTACAAAACCGTTTTAAAACGGGCTTAGATATTGCCAAGTATACTGCAAAAATAATGCGTGAAGACATGGATGCATATGATGCTGACAGCAGCAACTATACGCAGTCATTAGGTTGTTGGCATGGTTTTATAGGTCAACAGAAGATGATCTCCATTAAAAAGCATTTTCAAACCACTAAAGGTACTTATTTGTATTTATCAGGTTGGATGGTGGCAGCGATGCGTTCCGAGTTTGGCCCACTACCCGACCAATCAATGCATGAAAAAACCACTGTACCTATGCTTATCGAGGAGTTATATACCTTCCTCAAGCAGGCAGATGCGCGCGAGTTAAACCATATTTTTCAGGAGTTAGACAGTGCCGTCGAGAGTGGCGATCAATTAGCACAACAAGCCATTCATAAACGCATCAATGAATTTGAAACACATATTGTCCCAATCATTGCCGATATTGACGCCGGCTTTGGTAACGAAGAAGCAACTTACCTATTAGCAAAAAAGATGATTGAAGCAGGTGCATGTTGTATTCAAATCGAAAACCAAGTATCTGATGCAAAACAATGCGGTCATCAAGATGGTAAAGTAACGGTGCCACACGAAGACTTCTTGGCAAAAATTAATGCCGTACGCTACGCGTTTATGGAGTTGGGAGTAGAAGATGGAATTATTGTAGCGCGTACTGATTCATTAGGTGCAGGCTTAACTCAAAAAATTCCTGTTTCGCAATATCCTGGTGATTTAGCTGAACAATATAATGATTTCATTGATGGTGAATCGTTAACGTCGTTAGAGCAATTACAGTCAGGCGATATGGTATTAAGTCGAGGTGGAGAACTGATTAAACCACACCGTTTAGCAAATGGTTTAGTGCGCTTCAAAGCAAATACTGGCGAAGACAGAGTGGTATTAGATTGTATTACCTCATTGCAGCACGGTGCGGACCTATTATGGATTGAAACAGAAGCCCCTAACGTGCAACAAATTGCCGGCATGGTAAACCGTATTAGAGAAGTGGTGCCAAATGCTAAATTAGTTTACAACAATAGCCCATCATTTAACTGGACGCTTAACTTCCGTCAGCAAGTATTTGATGCATGGCAAGCCGCTGGTAAAGACTTATCCTCATACCAACGTGGTGATTTAATGAGTCAGTTGTACGATGCTACCGAGTTAGCAATAGAAGCGGACTTTAAAATTCAAAACTTCCAACAGGAAGCGTCACAGCAGGCAGGGATTTTCCATCACTTGATCACCCTACCGACTTATCACACGGCGGCACTTTCTACGGATAACTTGGCAAAAGAGTACTTTGGTGATCGAGGCATGTTAGCTTATGTTGATAATGTTCAACGTAAAGAGATCAGAGAGGGGCTAGCTTCTGTGAAACATCAAGACATGTCCGGCTCTAACATCGGTGATGATCACAAAGAGTACTTCTCTGGTGATCAAGCGCTGAAAGCATCCGGTGTCAACAATACCATGAGTCAGTTTTCATAAGCAGAAGGCTATAAATGCCTATCCGTAAGTAATTGCCAATAGGTGTTTGAGAATAAGTGAAACAGGTAAGGCAATAATGCCAGAATGTGCCACTCAATAAAAAAACCAATCCAAGTGATTGGTTTTTTTATAGCAACAAGAATAAGAATGGATATAAACATAATAATAGTAACCAAAGTCTAAATAGATTAAGTGACTAAAAACAGAAATGTGTAAAAAACAATCAAAAGTCTAAATATTATGAAGCTCGCATTGATGTAGCTTAACTTCTTTTACTGTTAAAAAAGATATGTTGCTTAATACTCGTTGGCAATGAAAGTTAATCTATCAATGACCCAAAATACGTTATTAAATATGCTAAAAATATCAATCACCATCGGCTTATGTTTAATCGCATTGGGTATTTACTTACATTTTTTCAGTGAAAAAATGCATCAACTTGGTGCCACAGGCATTATTATCAGTGCAACCTGTATCGCAATAGGATTAATATTTTCCTTACCCACTAAAATATTTTTAACCATTCTATTAATGAAACGTGAAGCCGATAAAAAAGCCGCGCACACTTCCGGTAACAAAACTCCCCCACCTCATAAAGGTGACCTTGAGAGTGGTATTGAAAGCAGTAGCAAAATTAGCCTGCACAATAATCAGCAAACGAAAGCTTCAATACACTCACGACAATAGAGAGTTGAATTAGCAAATCTCTACCCACGACACAGTTTAATCAAACAATGCCTGAAAATAGAATAAATCATTGAAGATCAAGTAAATGTAAATTACTGTATTTTTTTGTATTATGAGTATTGCCATCAACATAGCCATGACAGCTATCATTAACATAGCCATGATCACTCTTATCAACACAGTCATGGACATAATGGCTCACACTCTCCACTTTCATTAGACTGCGTAAAGGAAATCACCATGCAATCTCCTATTTCAACAGATCGTTTACGCTTTTTACTCAATAGGTTACGGGAGCGCCTTTGGGTCAGACCATTAGCCGTTTGTTTAATATCGATTGCAGCAGTTTTTACCGCAAAACTGGCTGATGATAGTGGGTTAGCAGACTTTGTTCCCGAAGTCACGCTAGACTCAATCGAAACGCTGTTAGCGATCATGGCAAGCAGCATGTTAATGATCGCCACTTTTTCTGTATCCTCGATGGTATCAGCCTATGCATCAACCAGTAATACAGCAACACCACGATCCTTTAGTTTAGTGGTCGCAGATGATGTATCACAAAATGCATTATCGACCTTTGTAGGTGCTTTTATTTTTAGCGTAGTAGCATTAATGGCCGTTAAAAATGCTTACTTTGAAAAGCCTGGTTTATTCATATTATTTATTCTCACGGCAATGGTTTTCGCTATCGTTATTGTCACTTTTGTACGTTGGGTAGATAATATTGCTCGCTTAGGGAGGCTTGGCTCAACCATCGACAAAGTCGAAAAAGCCACTGCACGCGCTTTACAACAGCGCAAAAAATTCCCCACTTTGTGTGCAATGCCAGAAACAAGTACCGAGTTACAAGGACAACCTATATTTACCTCCAGCGTCGGATATGTTCAACATATTGATATGGCCGCAATTCAAAGTTGGGCAGAAGAAACTCACTCACAGGTTTTAATTGCAGCACTACCCGGAACGCTAGCCGCTCCAGACCAAGCATTAGCTTACATCAGTAGTTCTGATCACCTCGTCAATAGCGCTGCACAGAATAAATCATCTCATGATAAATCAGCCATAGACTGCAGCAGTGTGATTAAAGCGTTTCAGATTGGAAATAATCGACTGTTTGAAGACGATCCTCGTTTTGGTCTGGTGGTTTTATCTGAAATAGCCGCGCGCGCCCTGTCGCCAGCAGTCAATGACTCAGGCACGGCGATCACCGTTATCAGCTCTCTATTACGATTGTTAACTCTGTGGAATGGGGCGAATGTTCAGCCAGGCCAAGAAACAGAAAGTGAGGAAGAGCAATGCAAATATGACCGAATAGCAGTCCCGACTCTTTGCATGCAAGATATGTTTGATGATGCATTCACAGCGATTGCTCGAGATGGAGCAGGGGCGATAGAAGTGTCTGTGCGTTTGCAAAAAGCATTAAATACGCTGTCTGCAATCGGAGATACTGAAATGAATGAAGCGGCATTATATCATGCCCGTTTAGCATTAAAGCGAGCTCGACGAGCCCTTGATGTGGAGGAAGATATAGCCATTGTTGAAAAAGCCGCCAGCTTTTCAACACATGTGAGCAAACAATAGCTTTACGCCTACAATTCTAAAAAATATATGCGAATATAAACTTAACTACGAAAAGTGTCAGAGCTTCTAAATCAATTAGAGCCTAAATATTTCAGGGCCCATAGGCCAAGAATATGCCGAGATAAGCAGTATTATTTTATCCCTTATAAAGGTTATCAAAATTTGGGATAGCCTCTTCCCAAATAGGCTTATCCTTACCAATAAACTCGCGTACCGCATCTAAAAATAAACGTGTTCTAACCGGTAAATCACGATGCGGGTAAACGGCATACATTGGGTTATATTCAACCATTTTAAGATCCGTTAACAAAGGGACTAAGGTGCCATCTTTTACTTCATCTTTAATTAGAAAAGAAGGTAATAAACCATAAGCGGTGCCCGAGAGTATTTTCATCTTTAATACTTCACCGTCGTTGGCCCTAAAAATACTACGCATCTTTTGCTCACAATCTCTGCCATCTTCATCTATATAGGATATTCGATCTATTCTGACCTGCGAGTTAGCATAGCTGGCAGCGGGAAAGTCACTTAGATCTTCAATGTTTTTTGGAAGCCCATAGGTTTCAATGAATTCTGAAGTTGCTAAAATTAACCAACGATTACGCGCAATGGGTCTAGCAATCAATGAAGAATCTTTTGGTTTACCCACTCTAAATGCTAAATCAAATCCTTCAGAAACAATATCAACCAAACGATCATCTAAGCGCATTTCTACCTCAACCTGTGGAAAACGTTTTTGAAAATCATTAATCACAGGTTGTAAATAACGTTGCCCAATAATAGCGGAGGCGGTAATTTTTAATAAGCCACGGGGTTCTTGATGGTAATTTTCTGCCATCCGCAATGTTTCTGATAATACCTTCCGCAACTCAGTGGCTTGTTTAATCATTTCAGCACCGGCGGCGGTCAATGAAAATGATCGTGTGGAACGATTCAATAATCTCACGCCTAATTCATCTTCTAAACGGCCTATCTGTTTTGACATAACAGAGCGATCTACATTGCGAGCTTCAGCGGCTTTAGCAAAAGATCCTTGCTCAACCACTTCAAGTAACATCAAAAGGCGACTCGTCGTATCCATTTTTTCATCCAAAATAGTTAATTATTAAAACATTGATGCGATATTGGCATTAATGAAATTAAAAAACCATTCTTTTTTATCACGACTTAGTTTCGTATTATGCTCGCAATATTTTATTGGAGCCTCGTCATGAAGAAACACCTAATCGCCGCGTCTATTGTAGCGGCAAGCTTTACATTAATCAGCTGTGCTGAAGAACCAGCACCGGCAGTAAGCCAAGCACCTTTACAATCGATTGATGTTGCTGAGGTTTTAATTAAACCAACTCAAAGCTGGCACACCTACACGTCTCGCTTAGAATCACCTGAAGAAGTCGCATTAATGCCGCGTATTTCAGGATTAATAGAAGAAATTAGCTTTAAAGAAGGTGACCATGTTAAGCAAGGTGATTTATTATTTAAATTAGATAGCCGCCCTTTTGCTGCCGTAGTGGCTAGCTTAAAAGCGCAAGTGATGAGCGCACAAGCGGCATTAAGCCAAGCAAAAAGTGAAGCAAAGCGTGCTGTTAGCTTGAGTCAACGTAAAGCTATTTCAACAGAAGAAGCTGAATCGCGCACATCAACATTGCGTCAACGCCAAGCACAACTTGCAGCATTACAGGCACAGCTGACAGCTGCACAATTAGATTTGGAATTTACAGCAATCCGCTCCCCTATTGATGGCGTGATCTCTCGCGCTAATATCACCAAAGGAAATAATGTTATTGCAGGGCAAAGCGTATTGACGTCAATTGTATCAAACAAAGCAATGTACGCTTACTTTGATGTTGATGAACGTACTTGGAACCGTTCATTTAATGATGTAACTGCATCAAGTAAGCAACAAGTTGTGATGCAAAAAGTAGGTCAAGAGAACTTTCCGTATTCAGGTTATATCAACTTCATTGATAACCGCATTAACTCTGCAACAGGTACATTACGTATCCGTGCTATTTTCCATGAAGCAAGCGATGAGTTACGTTCAGGTTCATTTGCACGTATTCGATTAGCGGCAAATGAAGTAACTAAACAGGTAATAATACCGGATCGTGCCATTGGTACCGATTTAAAAAATCGCTTTGTTTTAACCGTCGGTGAAGGCGATATTTTACAATACAAATTAGTAGAAGTTGGCGAGCGTTACGGCAATCTACGCGCAATTTCATCAGGCTTAAAGAAAGGTGATGTTATTGCGGTTAACGGCCCAGCACGTGTCGGTCCGGGTATGCCGATTTCTCCAAATGTCACCATGATTGATAGTAGCAATGCTTCCTTTACGTTAAGTGAACCAGAACAACAATTAGCAGCAAGCCGTAAGGAACCATAATGAAATTTTCACACTTTTTTATTCAGCGCCCTATTTTTGCGGCTATGCTGTCATTGGTAATTTTAATTGCGGGTAGCATCTCGTTATTTCAATTACCAATCAGTGAATACCCTGAAGTTGTGCCTCCAACTGTGGTGGTGACTGCTAATTACCCTGGTGCTAATCCAACGGTTATTGCACAAACGGTAGCAACACCGCTCGAACAAGAGATCAACGGCACAGAAAACATGCTGTATATGTTTTCTCAAGCAACCAGTGATGGACGTATGACACTAACCGTTACTTTTGCTCTGGGTACTGACCTTGACCGTGCACAAACGCAAGTACAAAATCGCGTCAATAGTGCATTGCCACGTTTACCAGAAGAAGTGCAACGATTAGGTGTGGTAGCAGAAAAATCTTCGCCAGATTTAACCATGGTAGTGCATCTTTTTTCACCTGAAAAAACACACGATTCAACCTACTTATCTAACTATGCTGACTTATATGTAAAAGACCAATTAGCGCGCTTAGGGGGGGTGGGTGATGTACGCTTATTTGGTGGTGGTCAATATTCAATGCGCGTTTGGCTAAATCCCGATGCATTAGCCGCTCGTGAAATAACAGCAATGGACGTTATACTTGCATTACGTGAGCAAAACCAACAGGTTGCAGCTGGTAGTTTAGGTGCTCAACCCGCGGTAACGGACAGTCAATTTCAAATTTTATTGAATGTAAAAGGTCGTCTTGAAAGTGTTGAAGAATTTGAACAAGTTATTATTAAAGTCGGTGAAAATGGCCAATTAACCCGTCTGAATGATGTTGCTCGCATTGAGTTAGGACAAGATAATTATTCTCTTAGGTCGATGTTAGACAGCCAACCTGCATTGGCTATTCCCATCTTCCAGCGCCCTGATGCCAATGCCATCGACTTATCAGACCAAGTGCGTGAGACAATGAAGCAACTATCTAAAGCCTTTCCGGCTGGGGTAGAATACGATATCGTTTACGATCCAACTATTTTTGTTCGTGATTCTATTGATGCCGTTATTGAGACATTACTTGAAGCTATCGCACTCGTGGTGATTGTTGTTATCCTGTTTTTACAAACATGGCGTGCATCTATTATTCCACTTATTGCTGTACCTGTTTCTTTAATTGGTACCTTTGCAGTTATGAACTGGTTGGGTATTTCTATTAATACACTGTCATTATTTGGCTTAGTACTGGCGATCGGTATTGTGGTGGATGATGCGATTGTGGTGGTAGAAAATGTTGAACGAAACATTGAAAAAGGCTTATCACCAATAGAGGCAACGCGTGTTGCAATGAGTGAAGTAACCGGCCCCATTATTGCGATTGCATTGGTGTTATGTGCGGTATTTATTCCAACAGCATTCATCAGCGGTTTATCGGGTCAATTCTACAAGCAGTTTGCATTGACGATTACTATTTCAACAGTGATCTCGGCATTTAACTCATTGACGCTATCTCCGGCTTTATCTGCATTACTGCTTAAGTCTCACGATAGCGAACCGGATCGACTCACTCGCTTTTTAAATGCACTATTTGGACGTTGGTTATTTAAACCATTTAATAAATTGTTTGACCGTGGTGCACAAGGTTACCAAAAACTAGTTAAAAAACTAATACGCATGGCAGTGGTTGTAATGGTCGCTTATGTTGCTTTATTAGGTGGAACGATTAGCTTATTCAACTCTGTACCGGGTGGGTTTATTCCTCCACAGGATAAACAATACCTAGTGGCGATTGCGCAATTACCGGATGCTGCAAGTTTAGATCGTACTGAAGCAGTAGTGAAAGAGATGGAAAAAATTGCACTGAAAGTGCCCGGTGTAGCGCATACCGTTGCTTTCCCTGGTTTATCGGTGAATGGTTTTACTAATAGCCCCAACAGCGCCATTATATTTACCACATTAGATGCATTTTCTGAGCGTACTGATCCAAGTCGATCTGCGATGGCTATTGCTGGAAAATTAAACCAACAATTTACTGCTATCGATGAAGCTTTTGTTGCCGTATTCCCACCACCGCCAATCCAAGGTTTAGGAACAACAGGTGGTTTCAAATTACAGATTGAAGACCGTAACAACAAAGGTTTTGAAGCTTTATTTGATAGCTTACAAGCAGTAATAGGCAAAGCACGTCAAGATCCAGCTCTGACAGGACTCTTTTCAAGCTTCCGCATTCAAGTTCCACAAATGGATATTGACGTCGACCGTGAGCAGGCATTAATTCAAGGTATTCCATTAGATGAAGTATTTAACGCACTACAAGTCTACTTAGGCTCGGTATATGTTAATGATTTCAACTTATTTGGCCGTACCTATAAAGTAAATGCACAGGCAGAAGCTGAATTCCGTGAAGATCCTTCGCAAATTCTTAATTTGAAAGTGCGTAATCGACGCGGTGATATGGTGCCATTAGGTTCAGTATTAACCGTTACACCAGCAATTGGTCCAGACCGTGTGATGCATTACAACGGTTACCCAAGTGCAGAACTAAATGGTAGCCCAGCACCTGGTTACAGCTCAGACCAAGCACAACAGGCGATTGAAAAGATTCTAGCGGATACGTTACCGTCAGGTATCACATACGAATGGACAGATGTTACCTTCCAACAAATATTAGCAGGTAATACCATGGTTTATGTATTCCCGTTAGTTGTGTTGTTAGTGTTTATGGTACTGGCTGCACAATATGAAAGCCTGCGTTTACCGCTAGCAATTATTTTGATTGTACCAATGACCATCTTCTCAGCACTATTAGGAGTGTGGTTGGTTGACTCAGATAATAATATCTTTACTCAGATTGCTTTGATTGTATTAGTTGCATTAGCATCCAAAAATGCAATATTAATGGTCGAGTTTGCTAAAGATAGAAATGATCAAGGACTCTCTCATTTAGATGCCATGATTGAAGCGTGTCGCATGCGTTTACGCCCTATTTTAATGACCTCTATCGCATTTACTGCGGGTGTTATTCCATTAGTATTAGCCACTGGCGCGGGTTCAGAAATGCGTCATGCCATGGGTAATGCAGTGTTTGCAGGAATGATCGGAGTGACAGTGTTTGGTTTATTATTTACGCCAGTATTTTATATGCTAATGAGTAAAACTAAGCAGAAACAAAAACAAATACAGTAAAAACAAATTAGTAAGCTAGGGATATATACCTAGCTTACTATTGTATTTTGATGATAGTGCTTTACCTAATGATAATGCTTTGCCTGATGTTTTTTTACCTGGTGATAAAGTCATTATGCATCAGTTATGCATAGTCAACTCAGCAGCTTGAAACATATCAACATTCAGACTGTTTTCATCAATATACTATTTTGTTGTATTAAAAGTTTTTAAAGAAAAACATAAATATTGTGCTTTTGTTATTCACATCAATGTTGCACATCAACTTATTAGATAAAATTATTTTAAATCAATATGTTAGTTCTTAGTAAAGAGCTGACATATTAATATAAATTAGTTCAAACTAGCATTAATTAGATTATATATACAGGTTATACCTGCCTCAAAGCTGATCAAAATATCAGTAAAGGTAAGGTTGAGTAAGTCGATAAATAAATGACTCGAGAGGATGACTCCTAACGTCGTTATAACCTAATTTAAAGCATTTTTTTGAATATAAAACAGGATGTTGTCACCGTACGAAATTACAAATCGTATATTTTAACATTGCTTATATAGGTGCTTTCCTTATAGGCCTTAAGAGATAGAGTTTAACCATGACAATAGCAAATACTACAATAAACACCCCATCAACAATGTCCGGCATTGTACTAGATGAACCTAAACAACAGATCACTTTATCAAAAGTGACCTTACCGATACCTGAATGTGCTGATAACGAATTATTGATTAAAGTAGAGTATGCAGGATTAAACTCAGTCGATGCACTCTTCGCAACAACAGGCTTTGCTCAGTGGCAATACCCTCATGTCTTAGGGTTAGACGCTGTTGGTGTGGTGGTCGATGCCAAAAAAGGAGTTTATCCCAATATCGGTGATCGAGTTATGTGGCATGCTAGCCTTGCTGATCAAGGCGTATTAAGTGGTTATGCAAAAGTGACTAATTGTGCAGTTTCCGTTGTGCCAAACAGCATACCTGCTATTACCGCAGCAGCCTTACCTTGCGCTGGTATGACGGCATTAATTGCATTAGAAAAGCTTGATGTTGCAGATGGTGAAGCGATCTTTATAGACGGAGGTGCAGGTGCCGTTGGACAATTTGCGATTCAATTTGCAAAACAACGTGGTGCTACGGTTTTTGCTACAGCTTCGCCACATAATCACAAATTACTTAAAAAATTAGGTGCCGATGCAGTATTTGATTATCACGACAAAAAGTTCTGTGAAAAAATTCGTCGTGAATTAGGTCCACAGGGATTTGATGCAGTGATCGACACCATTGGCGGTGAAAACACCGTACGTAATATAGAGCTGATGCGTTTTTGTGGTCGTATTGCTTGTTTAAAAGCACTCCCAACCTTTGAACGTGAGCAAATGTTCCGTAAAGGTCCAACCATCTGTATTGTGTCGCTTGCTGGCGCTTGGCTTGCAAAGAGCTTATGTGCACAACAAAAAATGAGCTTTATGAGTAATGTATTACTTGAAGGTGTTGCTAGCGGAGAAATTAAAGTGCCACAAATAAGCACGGTTGATTTTACAGCTGATGCTGTTTCAGCAGCGCTACAAGGGCAACTTGATGGTAGCTTTACCGGCAAAAAAGTTGTTAAGATTAGCGCTTAGCATGAGACCTAACTACTCAACATTAACAATTAGTAACAGCACTCAACATTAGTGCTTAACATTAGTACTTCATATTAGCACTTAATATTAGTGCTTCGCATTGAAGCAGCACGTTGAGGCGGAACATTGAAAAATGACATTGAGGCATAGCATTAAAACGATTGTTAAGCCTCAACATAGTATGACCAGCCCTGTTGCTTTACATCAACTGTAACCAATACAACAATGACACGCCAAGACTACAAGTAAGCAGTGAACCTATTGTCGTCATTGCAATCACATTTGCCGCTAAATCTGCATTATGGCCCATTGCTCGCGCCATCACATAACTTGCGGCTGCCGTTGGTGCAGCAGACATAAAGAAAACAATCCCCAACTCGACGCCAGTAAAACCAAACAAGTAGGCGCCTCCCGTTATAAATATCGGTCCCACTACTATTTTTAATAGCGTCGAAAATCGGCAATTAAAGCTATTATCTTTTAATGCTTGAATATTTAAGCTGCCTCCGGTGCATAATAGTGCCAACGGTAAAGTCATATCTGAAAAGTACTGTCCGGTATTAATCACAATGTCCGGTACTGGAATGGCAAGAACAAAGAACACCAAACCGAGCATAATACCAATAATAAGGGGATTTTTAACAATCGATTTAAACACACTGATTAACATCACAGGATTAACGCCCTCTTTTTTAGGCGATAATATAATCACTGATAAAATATTATATAGCATGGTATGAAAAGCCACATAAACAGCGGCTAATGCAATACCCGCATCACCGTATACATTTGCTACGTAAGCTAAACCGATGATCGCCGTATTACTGCGGAACGCGCCTTGAATGATCACACCATGATCCTGCTTATCTTTGACCCAATACTTGGTTACTAAGATGCTGAACAGAAAAAAAGCAAAATTTGCAATAATAGAGTAAACAATTAAAGGGAAGTCGATCTCTGCATCACGGTTTGTATTAATAATGCCAAGAAATAACAAAGTCGGTAGCGTGACTTTAAAAACAACCTTCGATCCTGTTTCGATAAACGCATCGTTAATAGTACCGGTTTTTCTTAGCAACCAGCCTAAAAAGAGTAATAAGCAAATGGGACCAATAATAGAAAATGAAAATTGTAGTGACTCAAAAAACATATAACGCTCTCGAATTAGTGATGCCTATCAATAGATGACAATAGCGGATCAAGGATCAGCAAATAATAAGCTATTTTTAGTTAATATTTCGCGAAAAGGAACAAGGATCAAACATTCACATTACATTAAAACTCACCATGCAGCGATAGTTATTGCTGATGATTAATCATGTCACTGTCAAAGCAACCAGTTCAGAAAATAGGCGTTTATTTATATATAAACGCAAATACAATTTAAAACGTATCAATGGCCAAGTAGTAAAGCCATTACAATGACTTAAAAGGCTTAATCAATATCTAAATATTTATGCATTTGTATTGATAAGCGCCAGTTTCGTTCAATGCATGTTTTCATACATAAAGCAGTTGCTTTAGGCTTTTGAGAGATCGGTTGTAAGCAGATAGTTTTATCATTTACAGATTTAAGTTGCTGTAATAACGCATCTAATTGTTCAATATCCTTTTCCGTTCCGACTGGATGTTTAATTTCATTGGCTCTGACTAATGCTGTTTTTAGCACTTCTTTTTTACCACGCATATTAATTTTAGGAGACAACGTAACCCATGTTTGATCATCGACTAATACGGGATAAGTACCGCTCGTTTCTAATTGTATTTGAAACCCAAACTCATGCAATACCTGAGTTAACTCTCGTAAATCAAACATGCAAGGCTCACCACCGGTGATCACGATCAGGTTAGCGGTGTAACCTAAACGTTTAATTTCATCAACAATCTCTTTTGCTGAAACATCTGCCCAGCGATCAGACTCGGTACTTTTGTCAGTTAATAGAATTAACTCTGATTGTTTTGCCGGGTCAATATCCCATGTGTGTTTAGTATCACACCAAGCACAACCTACATCACAACCTTGTAAACGAACAAAAATTGCAGGGGCGCCGGTGTAAAAACCTTCCCCTTGGATGGTTTGAAACAGTTCATTTACTTTATAGTTTTGTGTCATTGACGTAAAATACCTTATTTGATCTTGCTCACTCTTTTAGTGGGCTGTTTTTATACTCGTGATATCGCAAGATGTAAAGCCAGCAACATAAATAGCGTATTATGCCGCTATCGTGTTTCAGTTTTAAAGAAGTCGGCACGCTATCAAACAATACCAATAGGAAAAATAAGTGCTATGAGCAAAAAAGTCGTGGTTATATATTCAGGTGGAATGGACTCATACACTGTTTTACACAAAGCCATTGAAGAAGGGTTAACCCCCTTCGCATTGACCTTTGATTATGGTCAGCGTCATGTAAAAGAAGTAGAAGTAGCTCGACAAGTCTGCCAGGAGTTGGGTGTGCAGCACAAGGTGATTGATATTACTTCAATTAATCAAATCATAGGCGGGTCATCATTAACAGATAACACAATAGACGTTGCACAAGGTGATTACGAAGAAAGCAACATGCTCAATACCGTGGTGCCTAATCGCAATATGATTTTATTATCATTAGCGATTGGTTATGCCGTGTCATTAAAGGCTGAGCAAGTTTATTATGGCGCTCATTCCGGAGACCATGATATTTACCCAGATTGTCGCCCTATTTTTCTTGAAAAAATGAATGATGTTGCGGCTGTTGCGAATTATGAAAAGACAGAGATTCATGCGCCTTATTTAAAAACAGATAAAATCGGCATTTTAAAAGATGGCCTAAGAATGGGGCTAGATTACAGCAAAACCTGGACTTGTTATAACGGTAGAGAAAAAGCCTGTGGCGAATGTGGTAGCTGTGTTGAGCGTTTACAAGCATTTGAAAAAAACAACATCATAGACCCAATTGACTATGAACAACCAATGAAACGCTAAACAGCGATACAAAAATGATGTAATAAGTGATGTAAAAAGTTGTTCCTCATAAGAGTGGTTGCACATAAAAAGGCTTGTGAAAAATACTTATTCAAAAAATAGGCGAGCAACTTTTTACGCAATAGAATCCGGTGTAATACAGCGATATAAGTTGTTTAAAGCATGACGATCAAGTGCTTTGATGAAAAGCACTTTATTCAAATAATATTGCACCTTTCTTTACCTTATCTTTACTTACCTTTACTTTGTTGTACACCCTTTGTTTAATGATGCCTTCTCTGCCCCCCCTCTCCTTTCTATTCTATAATAGAGCAGTTTTTTGTTGAGCAATATCAAATCTTTTCCATCAAACCAAAATAATCCTTTATAGGTATTTGCTGTTTAAGTTAAACCTGCCTACGCTCAAGATTAAATAATAATATAATAATATAATAATATAATAAGATAAAGTGGCACTTCTAGAGGTATGCATGATATTTAATCTCAACAAAAAAAGAGAAATAGAGCAATTAAAAGCAGAAATAGACAGCTTGAAGACACAAAATAGTACTATGCAAGATGCACTCGACCAAGCAACACAGTCTAACCAAGCACTGTCAGCAGAATTATCGAACACAGTGAGTCGCTACCAAAATCAAGAAGAGTTAAATCATCTGTGGTTACAATCATCGGATTTAGTAAACCAAATTAGAGAAAGTTTGGCACACTCGACCTCTGAGTTAATTGACCATCGAGATGGTTTCCACTCTTCGCAAGCACTCTTTGAACAAATCATGTCGATGCTTACCGAAACCATTAACTCTACCTCCCAAATAGCCACCGACACGGAAACCTCATCAGTTGCCGTTGGCCAATTAAATACCGTGATCAGCGATATTAATAATTTTGTAAACATCATTAAAGGCATCTCAGATCAAACAAACTTATTAGCTTTAAATGCAGCAATAGAGGCTGCTCGTGCTGGCGAACAAGGCAGAGGCTTTGCAGTGGTGGCCGATGAAGTCAGAACATTGGCACAACGTTCTTCGACCGCTTCTAACGAGATATCTAGCTTGATAGAAAAAGTGAACCAAAATATGACTGACGTTATCTCCGGCATTAATAATGTGGGCGAGAAAAGCAGTGATATTTCAGCAAGCACAGCATCAATCGAAGACACCGCGAATGAAATTGTAAACTTATCGCAACATATGTATTCAGTGATCACACACTCCACAGCCGATTCATTTATTCAAACCGTTAAAATGGATCATGTAGTTTGGAAGTTTGAGGTTTACCAAGTGATACTCGGTATGTCGAGTAAATCCGCACAGGACTTTGCAGACCATACTATGTGTCGATTAGGTAAATGGTATTATGAAGGTGAAGGCAGTCAAAAATACACAAGCCATGATGCATTCAAAAAAATAGAAGGGCCGCATTCAGAAGTCCATAAAAATGGTCTAGCGGCACTATTAGCCTTTGCAGACGGTAATGAAAAAGAAGCTATTAAAAACCTAACCTTGATGGAAAATGCAAGTTTCAAAGTAGTTGATTTACTGACTGCTTTATCCAATGAAATAACCACTGCGACCTATCAATAGATGTATGGCGAAAGAATAAGCTGTGTAACGACTCAGCAGCAGTGAATAAATTATAAATAACGTTTAACCTACAAAAAAAGCATTAGCCTCAAAGTAGCCCTGAGACCATGGGGCGCTACTTATTAACGCGTTATAAACTTAAAAAAAGATACAAGATTGTAAAAATGTAACAGCATAGCTCAGTAGCTAAATTGATCCCTCACCGCGATTACTGAGTATAATGGTTGTTAGAAAACTCAACCTCCCTCGCGAACAATAGATATTTTCAAACAAATAGGCATGACATGGCAAATATAAACCTCGACTTTGCAAAAAAAGTTATTATCGATACAGAACAACAACCTTGGATCAATAGTCCAATGGCAGGCGTTCGACGTAAACCCTTAGCACGCGCCGATGATGAAGTTCACATCACTAGCATTGTAGAATATGCAGCGGGCTCATATTTTAGTGAACACGTTCACCCGCAAGGTGAAGAGATTTTTGTATTAGAGGGCGTATTCTCAGATCAAGATGGAGATTATCCCGCCGGCTCTTATCTTCGTAATCCCCCTAATAGTCGACATAAACCCTTTAGTGAACAGGGTTGCCTTATCTTTGTAAAACTTAATCAGTTTGCGAGCACAGACCTTACACCAGTCAATATTAATACAACTCAAGCACAATGGTTACCAGGAATAGGCAATTTGCAGGTAATGCCTTTACATAGCTTTGAAACGCAGCACACCGCTTTGGTCAAATGGCCAGCCGGAGAACATTTTCAACCTCATAAGCACTTTGGCGGAGAAGAAATATTAGTGCTTTCAGGCGAGTTTAAAGATGAATTTGCAAGTTATCCTAGACACACATGGATACGTAGCCCGCACATGAGTCAACATCAACCTTTTGTTGAACAAGATACAATTATCTTAGTTAAAACTGGCCACTTACCTTTTGCTTAGGTTGTTTCTTTGAGTCGCTTATTTAAAGATTTTAGTGAGGGGGTTAAATTAGCTGCTTTAGCTAAGTTATTTGGATAAGCTACCCATTGAAGTAATTTAGTTAGTTCACTTAATTAGCTAAATCAGTTAAGTGGCCTACTGAAGTGTTCACCTTGTGAGAATTAGCTTTGTTAAATTTAAAATACACGATCAAGATAAGACAATTCAACGACAATAAAAATAATTTAATGATTAATATTTAACAATATCATATTGTTTTTTATAGACGAACTTCCTTCTTGCAATTTCCTGCATGATATTTATTAACATTTACTATTCCCTAAAAGGCTTTTTTTTTATAAAATGTGATGTTACGCCTGTATTTGGCACTTATTTTCTTTCCTTGATAAACTTTTATCGTTTTATATTAGAGAGCTGAAATGTTATTAAATCCGTATTATACCCAGCAAAACGACACCATTACGATTAGCGCAGAGCAAGCAAGTCATTTTGCTAAAAAAGAATGCCAAGATTTCAATCCTATTCATGACCCTGATTCAAAACGTTTTTGTGTTCCTGGTGATTTATTATTCTCATTGGCTTTAAAAGAGTACGGTGTCAGTGAATCAATGAGTTTTACTTTTACCAATATGGTTGGCGATAGTATTCCTCTTAACTTTCCAGCTGCCGAAGGTGACAATATTGTTGTGACTAATGGACAAGGTAAAAGTGTATTAGAAATAACAAAAAGTGGTGCCACAAGCTACGATCTAGAATTACTTGAATCATTAATTAAAAACTATGTGGTTTTTTCGGGACAAAATTTTCCGACATTATTAATGCCATTGATGGAAAAACACCAAGTGATGTTCAATCCAGCACGCCCACTTGTAATGTATAACAGCATGAACTTTGAATTAGATTGTTTAACATTTACTAATCCCCTGCATGTTGAATTAGCAGAAAGTAAGCTTGAAGTTGAATCCAAACGTGCCAATGAGTTCTTACACTTTGATATTTATGACGGCGATAAAGTAATTGGACGAGGTGTTAAAACAGTGGTTGTTGGCGGATTAAAACCCTACGACCATGATTCAATTACCGCGTTCGCTGAAAACTATTTAGCAAACCGTAACGCCTTTTAATTTGCTATAAAACCATCAAATAAAAATGAGCCAGTTCATAAACTGGCTTTTTTATAACTATCTTTATTTAATACTAAGCTTAAGTACGAAAACGTAAATTATCACTAGATAACTGATCAATTGCGGTTTTGCCCATTAGCTTCATATCACGCTCTAGCTCTGCCCGCATTAATCCTAACGCCCTTTCAACTCCAGGTTGCCCTGCGGCAGCAAGCGGATATAAATACATTCTTCCAATACCCACTGCTTTGGCTCCGAGTGACAATGCTTTTAAGACATGTGTTCCCCGCTGTACGCCACTATCAAAAATAACATCTATTTCATCACCCACCTCTGCCACTATCTCTGCGAGCTGATCAAAAGAGCTACGTGAGCCGTCTAATTGGCGTCCACCATGATTAGAAATAACAATACCAGTACAACCAATCTCAACGGCTTTACGAGCATCTTCTCGGCTCATAATGCCTTTTAAACAAAACTGTCCGTCCCAAAATTTCACCATCTCCGCGACATCGTCCCAGTTCATTGATGGATCCAACATATTCGTAAAGTAATCACCGATCGACGTCGCGCCAGAGCCCATATCAACATGCTGTTCCAGTTGCGGTAAACTGAAAGGTTCATGGGTCACATAATTAATGCCCCACATGGGTTTAAGCACAAACTGCAACATGCCACTTAGATTCAATTTAAATGGAATTGAAAATCCCGTACGTAAATCACGCTCACGATTACCGCCAGTAATTGAATCAACCGTTAGCATCATCACTTGTACTCCCGCCGTTTTTGCACGTTCCATCATTGCTTTATTTAATGCTCGGTCTTTATGAAAATAAAATTGATAGACTTGAGGAGTATTCGTTTGTTGCGCAATTTCTTCCATACTCACCGTCCCCAGGGAAGAGACGCCAAACATAGTGCCATACTTTTCTGCAGCTGCAGCAACGGCTCGCTCACCTTGATGATGAAATAAACGCTGCAATGCCGTTGGAGAACAATAAACAGGCATCGCTAGCTTTTGTCCCATCACAGTGACCGATAAGTCGACATCTTTAACGCCGGCCAATACACTCGGTATCAAATCACAACCTTCAAACGCTGCAGTATTGCGTCGATAGGTCGTTTCATCATCGGCCCCACCGTCGATATAATTAAAAATAGGACTAGGTAAACGCTTTTTCGCCAAGGTACGAAAATCTTGAAAGTTATGGCAATCCTTTAATCTCATTACGATCTTCCTTATCTTTTTAATTTTTTGTGAATAGGATCTTGTGACCCACTATAGTCCTTGATTGATTTCTAATAAATACAACATAAAATAATAAACTCTTTCCTAAAACGGCCTAATAAATTGAATTCAGCAGATTTAACGCTTTTTGCCTATGTTGCAGATACCGGATCATTCAGTAAAGCAGCACAGCAAGCAGACTTATCGACCCCCGCCTTAAGTAAAAGAATTACGAAATTAGAGCGCTCTTTGGGAGTACAGCTTATTCACCGTACCACACGTCGCTTAAGCTTAACCGAAGCAGGAGAAAACCTTTATATTCACGCTAAAAATATAGAAGGCCAAGTCAGTGATGCCATTGCTTCTGTTTCAGCTTTTAGCCAAGGTTTAAACGGGCATATAAAAATATCCGTCCCTACTATCTCAGGAGAATTGTTACTCTCCGAGGCTATTGCTGATTTTTGTCAGAAATACCCTAATATCAGCGTGGATATGCGCCTTGAAAATAACTTCGTTAATCTTGTTGAAGAAGGCTTAGACCTAGCCGTGCGAACCGGTAAGTTGGAAGACTCTAGTTTAATCGCGAAACCATTGATCCAATCTAACTGGGTAATATGCTGTTCACCAAGCTACACTGATAAATATGGTGAAGTCACTACCATTGATGCGCTCAAAAAACACAACTGCCTTGCTTATACTTATCAAGCTCAAGGTTCATTTGATTGGCGGTTCACGAAAGAAGGAATAGAAGAAACGGTTCGTATTAGTGGCAGTTTAGCGACCAACAATGCACAAGCATTACGTAAAGCCGCCTTAGCAGGGTTTGGTATTGTTTACGTGCCCCGTTGTTGTGTTTATGAAGATTTACAAAAAGGCACATTGATCAGTATTTTGCCAGACTATAAACCCCGACAACTTGGCGTTTATGCCATCTACCCTTTCACCAAGCACTTACCAGAAAAACTAAGGTTACTTATTGCGCACATTAAACAAGCTTACCAAGATAAAAAAGAATACTTTTAAACGTTAACTCCATGTTAGAAAGCCAAGTCGTCATTAATTTTACTGGCTAGCGATCATTAAGCATGTTCAACACATACGCTTAACGCTTGCCTCCTATTTAGCATCGGTAAAAGTTAGCAAAACCATAAGGTGTATTAGCAAGCTCTGGGTTGTTGATATTGCGTGATAACAAACTACCTCTTAGCGTTTAAAACTAGATCACTAAAAGATAGTTTATATTTGGATATTGATTAAAGTTTATACCTGTCGAGCAGTTAATTACTAGTTACTTTTTTCATCTAAATTACCGCTCCCTGTCTTTATTATTAAGTAAAAACTAAGGGTGACAACTAATCTGACACAGGCGGAGTTTGGTCATTTTAAATCGTTAGTAATTCTTCTTCATTCGTAATGCCACATTAACTAATGCAATTAACACTGGCACTTCAATTAAAGGACCAATGACACCTGCAAAGGCTTGATCAGAACTGATCCCAAATACAGCAATGGAGACAGCAATCGCTAATTCAAAGTTATTACCTGTTGCGGTATAAGCGATAGAGGCATTTTTATCGTATTCGATCCCCATCTTTTTACCGATAAAAAAGCTAATAAAAAACATCAAGACAAAATAGATAGTTAACGGAATGGCAATGCGCAATACATCTATCGGTAACTCAATAATCATTTCACCTTTTAAGCTAAACATCAGCACAATGGTACACAGCAAAGCAATTAGAGTAATAGGTGAAATACGAGGAATGTACGTATTGTTGTACCAATCTTCCCCTTTCACTTTTACTAATATTTCTCGGCCAAGGAACCCTCCTAAAAAAGGCACACCGAGATAAATTAATACGCTATGGGCAATATCCAACATCGATATATCAACCATCATACCGGTGTAACCAAACACTGGTGGTAACACGGTAATGAATAACCATGCCATAAAGCTATAAGTCACAATTTGAAATACACTATTTAATGCAACCAATGCGGCACCGTACTCTTTATTTCCGCCCCCAATATCGTTCCATACCAAGACCATGGCAATACAACGTGCAATACCGATTAAGATAATACCAACCATGTAACCTGGGTGATCGCCCAAAAATGTTAATGCTAAAACAAACATTAAAATAGGCCCAACTAACCAATTCATTATTAATGATAAAGTAATCGCTCGTTTGTCTTTTGTAACCTTACCTAACAAACGATAATTTACCTTCGCCAATGGCGGGTACATCATTAAAATAAGCCCAATCGCTAATGGAATATTAGTGCTGCCAACGGACATTCTTTCATTTAATGCGGCTACCTGTGGAAATAAAAAACCGATAGCAACACCAACTGCCATAGCAACAAATATCCATAGTGTTAAAAATCGATCTAAAAAACTCAGTTTTGCAATGGGAGTATCGGTGCTTATATTATTACTCATGGTGATAGCCTTGTTAAAAGTAATTGATCAAATTTCGTTTAAAATTAATCACAACTATCCGCCTTACTTTAGCTATTAATTTAGCTATTAATTTAGCTATTAATTTAGCTATTAATTTAGCTATATAGTTCAGCAAATAGAGTTGAAAAAAGCTCGAATTGTTTTTTATTAATGCGGTAACACATTTTTGGAGGCATCGCCTCCGCAATAATAAATTCAGCTTGTTTTAGGATCCGCAAATGCTCTGATACCGTTGATTGCGCTAGACCAAGTTCAGAGACTAAGTCACTATTTAAGCATCCTCCTGACTTATCAACCGCGACTAAGATACTCAGTATTCGCAACCGTGCAGGATGTGCTAATGCTTTTGCTTGAGCAGCCAGCAGTTGTTCATTAGTTAACTGTTGCTCGCTGACCTGTAAAAATTGTTTATCTACAACCATACATTTTGTATTCATAAACCCTCTATATAGCTAATCGTCGATTAACGATTAACTATACTAGGATCATTTTAGAAATAAAGAGGTTTGAAGGGTAAAAACAATTTTTTAAAAAATTTCACTTCTACTATTGAAAATAATTTTTAGTGTCCCTAAATATATAAATGTGATGCGATGACACGTTAAAACACCTCATCGCTTATTGTTTTATTTTATTTTATTTAACCTCAATTCTGGTTAATGAAAGTGGAATTATATTTAAAATCATAAGACTATATTTTTTGGCTATGCAGTGCCGCTAGTGTTGCGTAGTTCAAGGCGTGGAGTTCAAGGCGAATTATTGAAGCAATAACTGGTTATTGAGAGATAATTTAACGAAGAAATCCGCGGAAATAACGGTGTTGTATCGCTTTGCTTATCCAGAACTGAGGTTATTTACTCTAAGGAGAACTTATTATGAATACAATTGATCTAACTCCCCTTTATCGCAACAGTGTTGGCTTTGACCGTTTAGCATCATTGCTTGATAACGCATTAACTTCAGAAACAAAAGCAACTGGTTATCCTCCTTACAACATCGAAGTACTCGGTGAAAATAAATACACAATTTCACTCACTGTACCTGGATTTACACAAGAGGAACTGGATATTCAAGTTGAAAAAGGAGTTTTAAGTGTTTCTGGTAATAGACAAAGCACTGACAATGATCGTAAATACTTGCACCAAGGCATTCCAAATCAAGCGTTCGAACGTAAATTTAACTTAGCAGATTATGTTGAAGTGACAGGTGCAGATCTCTCCAATGGCTTATTGAATATAAACTTAGTCAAAGAGATCCCAGAAACCATGAAGCCGAAGAAGATTTCCATTAATCAAATAGATAAATCGTTAACATACCATAAAGAAGAAAAGGTAATTAATGATAACAGTAAAGATAAAGTCGCTTAAATGGCATGTGTTTATGTAAACTATAAACGCGTCCAGTGAACGTTAATATATTTAAAAGAGGCAGTGAGCACTGCCTCTTTAGTCTTCGCTACTTTTAGCTACAAAGTGAGTGAATGTCCAGATCTACACTTTTCCATATCTACAATATTGTTTTTATAAATGTTATTTTATTGCAATGAAGGCATTGATATTTAGATTCATTTCTATGGCTTAAATATTTTTCTTTCCAAGTTCGGCGAGTTTTCATAAGGGGGAGTTCTTCTTTGCAAAATTCACATATACGCATGACTGTCCTGTATTATTAACAAATAGGCAAACTGTAATTAAATTACATTTTACAGCAAGATATTGATAAATAAAAAACTTACTTTCGCTTTTTAAGCTCAATTTAGTTTAAAAATTACTGAATACATGAAATTTGATATGCACCTAACCAATCACACCTACTTTTTAAAACTCCAAGAGTAAAAAATTTTAATCAAAACTCATTTATTGGTCAAAGTTAATGTATTTTTATCACCTTATATGGAAACTATTTATAGTATAGTTAATCAATAATTACAGAATAACTTTCATCATTAATTAGCCTTGATGCTTATAACCTACAACAATATCAATATAGGGAAATAAATATGAACGAATCAAATGAATTGTTACCTTTATTCTTCACACTTCTTGCCGGTGGTCTTATTGGCTTTATTATTTATCATATAACACTTGGAAAAAGCAAAGCTTCTGAACAACAAAAAGAGCTTGATAAAAACAAAATAGAATTAGAAAAATACAAAGCACAAGTAAATGCTCACTTTAATGATAGCGCTGAATTAATGGGACAAGTGGCGAGTAGCTACCAAGCTCTTTACAATCATATGGCAGACCAATCAGAGTCATTATTGGGTGACACGGCAACAACTCATTTTCCGTTATTAAAAACAGTAGATGACACTGATCAAGAAAAAGTTGTCAAGCCAGAAAGTAATGAATCAGAAGAAATTGAAATAGCAGAAACAGCTGTGAATGAAGTTAAATCTGAACAAGCTGAAACAACTGCAACTGAAGTAAAATCTGAACAAGATGAAGAAACGGCAACTGAAGTTAAATCAGAACAAGCTGAACCTACTGTAACTGAAGTTAAAGCAGAACAAGATGAAGCAACGGTAACTGAAGTGAAAGCAGAACAAGCTGAAGCAACGGTAACTGAAGTTAAATCTGAACAAGATGAAACAACTGTAAATGAAGTGAAAGCAGAACAAGCTGAAACAGCTGTAAATGAAGTTAAAAAAGAAGAAGCAAAATAAAGTTAATAAGAGTCCAGACCATATAGTCGTAAGTGTAATTACGACTATATGGTCTGATCCCGTCTTGAAATCTAGATAATTATATTTTTAGAGCACATTTAAAACTACACCATTAAAAGATAGTTTAGAGCTTAATAATGCTCAAAGTTAATGGCTGTCCTCGATTTTGGCACTAATATGACTAAAGAACGTACTTTACCTGTGCTCGAATTCTTATGGTTAATCTTACAACACGTGTTACCAAAAGGTCTGCAACGGGTGAGAGATTACGGGTTTTTAAGAGGCAATGCCAAACAATTGCGACTACAAATATTGCTGATATTGGGGAGCGATATAAGCACAATGGCGACACCAGTAAAACGCAAGCGTGCTGTCTGTATTTGCCCATGCTGTCACCATGAAATGCATTTTATGGGCTTAAGTCGACTGAGAAACTAATGCGTGAAAACGTACGGTCTTAAACAGATAATTGACACAAATGAAAGATTAACAAGCCAGAGAGGTGATATAGCATCCAACATATAAAATATAACATACTGATATAATTGAGGTATCAATTGTATATTAGTGAGACTCGCCTTAAAGAAAGTTGAATTATTGAGCCAGCCCAAAACCCATTCCACTATTTACTATATAAAGCAAAGAGTCTCATTCGGGCTTGTCCAACACCCAGATAAGGTGTCGGCTGCGCGACACCTATCCTTGTTTGTTATATCTCTCTTATGGTTATAGCAACTTTACTATCTTTATAATAAATTTTTGAGATAGATAGTCTGTAGGCTTTATCTGCGACATGAAAATCCCAGTAATCACTAGGTTGTAAATCTCTTTCAAATGTTCCTGATTCAGGTATTTTCAATAACACCTCAAACGTCCAATCAGAATCGCCAATTCCAAAGACTCGTTGAATGCTTAAAGCAACACCAGTTCTTTTGTCTTTAAATTTTTCACCACTTAAAATGGTTTTATTTCTTAAATAGGGAATGATTTTTTTATTTTTTAACTTATCCAATTCAGATAAAGTGTTTTTCAGGTCTTCTTTTAATTTTTCGATAGTAAAAGAGGTATTTTTTAAATCTAATTTCTGTTCCGCAATTTTATTATCTTTTTCCTTCAATAATTTTTCATGCTTTTCTTTTATTTCTGATAAGGACTTCTCATTTTCAGAAATTCCGAATTTCTTATCCATGAACACAACTGTTTTATTTTTAGACAGTGCATAAGCAAACATTGAGGTCGTGGCCACGAGGCATAAAGTAAATATAATTAAAATTGTTTTCGAGCTTGTTGATTCTAAGTTAATTGTAAACATTAATTTGTCCGTGAGGTATAACGCCCTGTTAACAGGCAAAAATAGTTGGTTAAAATTAGCGACGAAGGAGCAAAATCAACTGTTTTTTGTCCTTGTTTAACAGCTTGTTAGCTCTCTACTCCTGAGAACAACAGAGGTAATTCACTATCTTTCAAGCAAACCTTGTAAAGCTCGTTTACTTGCCATAAACCACTTTCTACAATCTTTGTTTTGGGGGATTTACTTCCGATCCAATTTGTCGATGGGCGGCAATCCTTGCATAAAGAGATGCTTGAAATTAATTTTGACTCAAACAGTAAACGATCGGCTTTATTATCTACAGGAATTACCGCAAAAGTAAAATTATTTTGTATATAGCAACTTACTTTATCTTCAATAAGGTTTTGGTATTCCATATCAATTTTTTCTTCGTGTTGTTCTCTCATTATTTTTGTAGTTAAATCAAGATTCCACTGTGTCAAGAATGTATCGTTTTCTTTATATAAAAATGCTCTACCGATGTTTTTCCTAAATATGCTTCGGTCTTTGTTTTTAGAAAGAAAATGCTGTTTCAATCTTGGTGCAAGTTGGTCAATTCCAGTGTGTGTACCAACTCGAACAATCCTATCGACTCCATGACCAATTTCGTTCCTTTCAAACAAAACATATATTCCATTTTTGGGTATAGAAGCTGAGTCAAATGGAAAAGTGTATCTAGGTAGATCGTGGCAGTATGTATGAATTGACTCACAGTTATTTTTCAAGACGTTAATTCCTTAAGTTGTTTTAGTTGCTCACCAAAACGAACTCCTTCAAAAGGAATAGAGTATTCATTAAGGTGTGGCAAAATATATTCTCTATATTTAACCCCAGCCAAAATTGTAAAATTCGTGTTATCAATTGAGCAAAGCTCTTTCAATTGGGATATAACCTTCTTTGAACACTCAAGCCTTTCAGCTTTGCGCATCTTATTTAATGTCTTTTCATAAGGCTCAATTTGTTCATCTAACCTTAGTAATCCATGTAGAGCGGATAATATATAAATCTCATCTGAGCCAATTTTTTTCGCATAAGCCAAGTTGTATTTAAATAAAGTGCTTGTATAGAGATCACTCACTATCAATTTATTTGTCTTTTTAGACTTTACACATGAGATAAGTGCTACATTCTTCATTTGAACACCTTGAGAGCTAACATCTTATTAGATAACAAAATGTCACCTTTCCAACGGAAAGATGGCAAATATCTAATGATTAATAATAGACTTAGACTACTGTAATTATTAATTTAATCAACAATTTAAAATAAAATGTGAAATATAAGTCATGTAGAAAGACGACAAAATACAATATTTACGGCGGAAAGATGGCAAACACACTACACTGTATAAATAAACATTGGTTTTATTTGTAGAGGTATTTTATGAAATCACCATTTTTAATGGCTGTTGCTGAAAATATGCGTATGAAAAATTATGCAGAAAAAACAATTAAAGCATATATTTATTGGATTACATCTTATACATACCCGTTACCAATCAAGATGCATCTATCAGTCGCTAGCTCGAACATCAAGACAAGGCGCAACAGGATGTTAATGACTAGTCCTTATAGAGTGTTGCAACGCTGCATTGATTTTTGAGCTAGTGACCCATAGGGCAAGCCGTGAGGCAAGCATATTCGTTGTTGTAAAGTCTCGATTTAACCCGTTAGATCTTCATCTTTACGCCTAGCCTCTGCTTACCTCACGACTTGCTGATTTTTGCACCTTGAATGATAACGGGTATAAATTTCAATCAAAAAAACACCCTATTGAATGCCACAATCAGGATGTTGAGTCTTTCCTTTCATTTTTAGCTAACCAACGAAATGTGGCCCCTAAAACACAATCATTAGGATTAAATGCACTGGTGTATCTGTATAAAGAATTTTTAGATAACCCTTTAACATTAACACTTAAATTTAACCGCAGCCATATACAACCTAAACTTCCTGTTGTTTTAAACTTAGCAGAAACGGCATTATTATTAAAAAATATACCTACACCACTCTCACTTCCCTGTAACATTTTATATGGTAGCGGTTTACGACTTATGGCAGTGTTAAGGTTACGAATACAAGATATTGATTTTGATTATTCATCACTTCAAATTTGGAATGGTAAAGGAGGTAAACATCGTAGAGTTACGTTGGCAAAAGAACTATTAGGGTCTTTGAGGGACCAAATATCCAGTGTACGTTTGTATTATCAACAAGATATTAAAAATCCTTATTACAATGGTGTTTATTTACCTTTTGCACTCGCTGCTAAATATCCGAATGCATCAAAAGAATTGAGCTGGCATTATTTGTTTCCATCATCAAAACTAAGTTTAGAACCTGACACAAATAATTTAAGGAGGCATCATTTACATGAAAGTAATTTACAGTGAACAATCAAGCTGACAGCAAAAAAATTAAACTTTGATAAACACGTCACTTGCCACACATTACGTCACTCATTTGCAACACACCTCTTACAAAGAGGTGCTGACATAAGAACAGTTCAAGAGCAATTAGGGCACTCAGATATTAGGACAACACAGATTTATACCCATGTATTACAAGCTGGTGCAAATGGTGTACGTAGCCCTTTCTCTGATTTACAAACGATAAATGAGTAATAAGCCCTTATGCGTTACCACGGAGACCGTGGATCGAGGAACGAACCCACCTCAAACAACACAAACAAAAAGGGAGATAACATCACCATTTCTAGTAACATCACCTCCCTTTCTATAAAGAGAAAACTAAATCTTAAAAAGATTAACCTTCTTTAGTTTCTTCTTTCTCAGTCTTAACAACCGCAATATTTAACTCAGCAAGAGCTGCTGGGTTAGCAAAACCCGGTGCGTTAGTTAATGGACATGCAGCAGACGCTGTTTTCGGGAATGCAATCACTTCACGAATTGAGCTAGTCCCTGTCATTAACATTACTAGACGGTCTAAACCAAATGCTAAACCTGCATGTGGTGGAGCACCAAATTGTAATGCCTCTAATAGGAAACCAAATTTATCCTGTGCTTCTTCATCAGAGATATTTAGGATACGGAAGATAGCCGCTTGCATGTCTTGTTTATGAATACGAACAGAACCACCGCCTAACTCACAACCATTTAATACCATGTCGTAAGCATTAGAAATAGCGCCGACTGGGCTTGCTTCTAATTCTTCTGCTGTCATATTCATTGGTGCAGTGAATGGGTGATGTAATGGCGTTAATGCACCGTCTTCAAGTGGTTCAAACATTGGGAATTCAATCACCCAAAGTGGTTTCCACTCATCTTTAATAAGACCAAGATCTTCAGCTACTTTTAGACGTAATGCCCCGATTGCTTCAGCCACAATGTTTGCTTTATCTGCGCCAAACATAATGATATCGCCATCTTGTGCATTAGTACGTTTAAGTAACTCTGCCACGATCTCTTCATTTAAGAATTTAGCAATTGGCGATTGAACACCTTCAAGCCCTTTCGACGCTTCATTGACTTTCATCCATGCTAATCCTTTAGCACCGTAGATAGTCACAAATTTACCGTATTCATCGATATTTTTACGAGAAAGTTTTGCGCCGCCCGGTACACAAATAACCGCGACACGGCTATCTGCATCGTTAGCAGGACCAGAGAATACGTTGAATTCAACTTCTTTTAATAGGTCTGCTACGTCAACTAATTCAAAGTCGATACGTAAATCAGGTTTGTCACTACCAAAACGACGCATTGCTTCTGCATAGGTCATTTTAGGGAAAGCACCTAAATCAACATCTAGCATTTTTTCAAAAAGCTTAACAATCATCTCTTCCGTTTTAGCCATCACTTGATCGCCAGTCATGAAAGAAGTTTCGATATCTATTTGTGTAAATTCAGGTTGACGGTCAGCACGTAAATCTTCATCACGGAAACATTTAACGATTTGATAGTATTTATCCATACCAGACATCATTAACAGTTGTTTAAATAACTGAGGTGATTGCGGTAATGCAAAAAATTGACCTTTATGTGTACGGCTTGGTACTAAATAGTCACGCGCACCTTCTGGTGTTGCTTTAGTCAATATAGGTGTTTCAACGTCTAAGAAACCATTGTCATCTAAGAAACGACGTACAAAGCTACTTACCTTAGAGCGAAATACCATACGCTCAGCCATTTCTGGACGACGTAGATCTAAATAACGGTAACGTAAACGCTGTTCTTCAGAGTTCTTTTGGTTGCTATCAAGTGGAGATGGCTCAGAACGATTCAAAATTTCTAGCTCAAGACCACGGATTTCAATACCACCCGTTGTCATGTCTTTATTAACTTGGCCTTCAGGACGAGCACGAACTTGTCCTTTCATTTGCACACAAAATTCATTACGTACTGTTGCAGCAATCGCTGTCGCTTCTGGTGTATCACCATCAAAGAAAACTTGTACAATACCTTCACGGTCACGTATATCTAGGAATGTTACACCACCTAAATCGCGCTGTTTGTTTACCCAACCTACTAACTCAACTTCTTGACCAATATTTTCTTCGGTCACTTCACCACAATACATAGTGCGCATTATCGTTTCCTGTTTTAAATACGTTAAAAATAATTGTCAGTATTATAAAAGAAAACCACTGATAGTCATATGCTTAAATAAAAAAATGACCCTGCAACACAATTTAAGTAAAATGCGCGGCAATACTCAGTGAGTAACGTCATTAAACCTTAAATAATTAGGTAGCCTTATGAGCCAAACCGACAATATTTTCAGTCAACCACTAGACAAAGTAGATAGCTTTAGTTTTGATCAGCAAGTGGTACAAGTGTTCCCTGACATGATCAAACGCTCCGTACCAGGTTATGAAAACATTATTAATAGTATTGCGATGATCACGCAGCGTTGTGCCGTCGATAACTCTAACCTGTATGACTTAGGCTGTTCTTTGGGCGCGGCCACTTTGTCGATGCGTCGTGGACTTGCTGAAAAGGCAGGTTGTAATATTATCTCCGTCGATAACTCATCGGCGATGGTAGAATCTTGTCAGCAACATATTAAAGCCTATAAGTCAGATATTCCGGTCACCGTATTACAGGATGATATTTGTAATATTAAAATTGAAAACGCGTCTGTTGTTGTGCTTAATTTCACACTGCAATTCCTGACGCCGGAAAAACGTCTTTCTTTATTAACCAATATTTATCAAGGATTATTACCTGGCGGCGTTTTAGTGCTGTCTGAGAAATTTATTTTTGATGACGAAAAAAGCAACCAGCTATTAGTGGATTTACATTTAGACTTTAAACGTAGCCATGGTTATAGCGAGTTAGAAATAAGTCAAAAACGCTCATCTCTCGACAATGTATTGATTTCCGATACCGTTGAGCAACATTACGAACGTTTACAGCAGGCTGGATTTCAACATAACAACCTTTGGTATCAGTATTTTAATTTTGGTTCGATTCTTAGCATTAAATAAATTCATAAGCGTTAAATACATTCTCAGTAGCAAGGCATTGACATGATCGACTTCAGTAACTTTTACAGCATTATTGCGAAAAACCGTTTAAACCATTGGTTGCGTACGTTACCAGCACAATTGCATGAATGGGAAAATAACCATGTCCATGGCACATTAGCTAGTTGGATACGGGTGTTAAATAAATTTCCAACGATCGAAACCGAACATATTGAACTTAAAGATGAAGTGCGTATCGGCAATGGTTCTGAGCTGTCGACAGGTGAAACCAAGAAATTAGAAAATTTATTACAAAAGTTTCACCCGTGGCGTAAAGGCCCTTTTCACATTCATGGCGTGCATATCGATACGGAGTGGCGTAGTGATTGGAAATGGGATCGTGTTTTACCGCATATAAGCCCGCTTAAATATCGTTATGTACTTGATGTGGGTTGTGGCAGTGGTTACCACATGTGGCGGATGCGTGGCGAAGGTGCTGAGTTTGTTGTGGGTATTGACCCAAGTGAGTTGTTTTTATGCCAATTTGAAGCGGTGCGTCACTTTGCGAATAAAGATCAAAACGTACACTTATTGCCATTAGGTATTCAAGAGTTACCTAAACTTGAAGCTTTTGATACGGTTTTTTCGATGGGCGTTTTATATCACCGAAAATCGCCAATGGATCACATCACACAACTTCAAGATCAATTGGTTGAAGGCGGAGAGTTAGTGCTTGAAACCTTAGTGATTGAAGGTGATGAAAATGATGTGTTAGTACCTTTTGATCGTTACGCTAAAATGCGCAATATTTGGTTTTTACCTAGCGCCAAAGCATTAAAACTGTGGGTTGAAAAATGTGGTTTTGAAGATGTTCGTATTGCGGATATTAACGACACATTAACCGGCGAACAACGCAGTACCGCTTGGATGACCAATGAATCTTTAGAAGACTATTTAGATCCAAACGATCCCACCAAAACAGTGGAGGGTCACCCAGCACCCAAACGTGCTTTACTGATTGCCAAAAAAGCGGTTAAACCACTTAACTAAAAGTGCCTTGAACGCACTACTTTAAGTTTAAAGGTTTTAACTTCAACGACAGCTTGTCTGCTAGCCTTTGTTTTATCAGGGCTAGCAGTGTCTTTTAGACTACATCAAGATTCAATCAAGTAGTAACATTGTATTACAATGCAATATCACTTAGTTTATTACATGGCTCTGCTTATTTACTAAATGAAGAGAGCTATAAGTTTTAACTCAACGAAAAACTATATGCGTTTCACGAGCAGGGGTATAAAAGGAAGAGATGAATAGACAACGTTTTCTCAATCGTTTTATCTTACAACAAGCAACGTCCAGTGCGCCTGTTTCGCATTACTTACACACTATCAACAAACATCAACAGCCATTAAAAAAAGCGGCGGTATTAATGCCGTTGATACAAAGAGAAAATGGCTTACACATGATTTTCACACAACGTGCATTACATCTTAAACATCACCCAGGTCAAGTAAGTTTCCCCGGAGGAAGATACGAGTTAAGCGATGATTCATTAGCTTCCACCGCATTAAGGGAAACTCAAGAAGAGATAGGCATTGAGCAGGACAATATACAACTGGTAGGTAGTTTACCCTCACTAACCACTAACAGCGGTTATCATGTCACACCTTTTATTGGTTTTGTGAATAGTACAGAGCAAGTGATCATTGACCGCTCTGAAGTCAAGGTCTGTTTTGAAGTGCCCTTTTCCTATGTATTAGACAGCAACAATTTTTCTAAACAGTATTTAGTGGCGAATAGACAACGTCACTTTACTTATTGTTGTGCTTATCAAAACCATTTAATCTGGGGTGCGACTGCGCAGATGATTATCAATTTGCAACATCATTTAAAAGGTTGATCCCCCGAATCGACACTGCCCTATTGAGTCATTCAACAATACATTTCACAATACGTTCAACTCGATATAAACAAATAGGCTCTAGTCATTTGGTTAATGGTTTGCTATAAACTCCTCCCCCTGCTGAACACAACTTGTTTTTGAATACTTGTTTTTAAATAAAACATCACCATAAAGGGGTCAAATACCAACAAAAAAGAAGGAACTAATTAACTGATTAGATTAATGTTTTATTTAACAGCCTTGATAAAACGTGATTAAGATCAAAAAAACACTTGCTCCAATACGTGAATTAGTATGTTATAGAGCAAAATTTAATGATAAAAAAACAATGCTTTTTGTAAAAATAATGATGCTTATTAACAGATATTAGCTAGCCTTATATCACAAGATGTACTTAGCTAGATGCACTTAAGTCTATTTACTTCGCTAGCGAGACATAACGAGAAGCGGCAATTTAAAGTTAATAGTAAAAGTAATAGATAGAAATAATAGTAGGCTTTTATTAATTAGCGTTGGATTAAACATCTACATCACTTTTAAAGATAAGTTAAAAAACACTCCCATTTAATAACTGATTATTTTTGCTAATTAGATTAATAATTAGTGCGTCGCACTGTGCTTTTTTACTTAATAAAAAAACGTTGTTGAATGAAAGGAAAGAACATAAGTATCGGCAATATTTTTCATTAGTTTGCCAGTCTGTAAATAATATTTAATGAATAAAATGGTACAAATCAAGTTACCAAACGTATAAATTGCTCACGAATCACCGTGACCCCCATTGCAGGGTAGATAATTAATTTGCAATGGTTTGAAAAAAAAGGAAATGAATATGGTTGAACACATCACAGGCATGCTTGCACTGATCGGTGTACTGTCACTTTTGTGTCAATGGATCGGGTGGAAATTACGTTTACCTGCAATTCTCCCACTATTATTATGTGGTTTATTATTAGGGCCAGCACTTGGCATTTTGGATCCTGATGCTATTTTTGGGGATTTATTATTCCCGATTATTTCATTAGGTGTTGCTGTTATCCTCTTTGAAGGCGCACTCACACTTAACTTTAAAGAAATTAAAGAGCATGGCCGAATGGTCACGCACTTAGTCACCATCGGTGCTTTTATCACTTGGGCTTGTATAGCACCCGCGGCTCATTATATTTTAGGCTTTGATTGGTCAATTGCGATGCTGTTTGGCGCTCTAGTAGTGGTAACAGGGCCAACGGTTATTGTACCTATGTTGCGTACCGTACAACCAAAGTCTAATTTAGCCAGTATTTTACGTTGGGAAGGGATTGTTATTGACCCTATTGGCGCCCTACTTGCAGTTTTAGTCTTTGAATATATTGCTGTAACAGCGGACCCTACCTCTCATGTTTTATCTGCATTGGGATATACGTTATTACTGGGCTTTGGTTTAGGCGCTGCTGCGGGTTATTTAACTGGGTTATCGATTCGTAAAAACTTATTTCCACACTATTTGCGTAATACTGCGGTATTAACCATTATGTTGGGTGTTTTTGTAGGCTCTAATATCTACCAAGAAGAGTCTGGATTATTAACTGTGACTGTAATGGGTATTTGGCTAGCAAACATGCGTGGCGTTGATATTGCGGATATTTTAGAGTTTAAAGAAACATTAACCGTGTTATTAATTTCAGCACTGTTTATTCTACTTGCTGCACGGCTTGATTCTAGCGCCATGTTAGACCTAGGCTTTGGCGGATTAGGCGTGCTGATGGTGGTAATGTTTGTTGCTCGTCCACTCAGTATTTGGATTTCTGGTCTTGGTACTAATATATCTTCAAAGGACAAGTGGTTCCTCAGCTGGGTTGCACCGCGTGGTATTGTTGCCGCAGCTATTTCATCACTATTTGCGATTAAATTAGAAACGGTTGGCCTTGAAGGTGCAAGCTCTATTGTGCCACTAGTATTTTTAATTATTATTGGCACCGTGGTTATTCAAAGTTTAACTGCCGGACCATGGGCAAAATTTTTAGGAGTGAAACAAGGTGCGAATGAAGGTTTACTGATGTTTGGTGCTTCTAAATTCTCACGCGAACTTGCGACGATTTTAATCTCTAAAAATGTGAAAGTGCTATTAGCAGACAATAACTGGGATAGCATTCGTAAAGCTCGTATGGAAAATATTCCCGTTTATTTTGGTAACCCTGCTTCAGAACATGCGACCAACTATATGGATTTAAGCGGTATAGGTCGTGTCTTAGTGATGTCACCTTACCGTCAATTAAACCCATTAGTTTCCTTTCACTTCCAAGATTTACTTGGTTCAGAGAAAGTTTATGGCTTGAACAATGCTGACAGTGCCAGCGCACGCCATCAATTATCAGAGTCATATCTAAAACGATTGAGCTTATTTGGAGAGAATATTTCCTACGCTAAGATTGCTAGTATCATGGCAAGAGGCGGTATTCTAAAGGTGACTAACATCACTGAAAACTTTACCTTTGAGCGTTTTAAAAGACGTTACGGCGACTCGGCTATGCCATTAGTATACCTAACTAAAGATGGCGAAATTAAGATTGTTTCTAATGAAACGGATGCTGATTATCCAGTGGGTATTGAGTTGATTAGTTTATTGCCTCAAGAAGCGCAGGATCTAGCAGTAATTCAACGTGCTGTAGATGAAGAAGCAGAGCGTGAAGCCAAAGCACAGGCTAAAGCTACAGCAAAAGCAGAAGCAGAAGCACGTGCGGAAGAACGCGCTATACGAGAAGCAGAAGAGGCAGATCAACGTGCCCTTGAAAAAGCACGACGCCAGGAGCAGGCTTCAATTGAGCAAGCGAAAAAAGCTGAGCAAGACGAGTCTAATCGCTCAGAATCCGATGACGCAGAAACACAGGATACTGATGAAAAGGAAACACAGGCAACTTCTAAGTCAGCCTAACACTCATTACTCCTGACTATAAACAAGGTCACACTGTGCAGTGTGACCTTTTAATAATACCAATCACACTAATTAGCTGATCTATTTTACTTGTTAAAATAACTCATTTATTCTCTGTAACTTTCATAAACATAACAATCACTTAGCTAAATTTACGCCTTAAACTAAGTCATTTTTTCCTACGCAAAATTTAGACCACTTATTTATTATAATCGGTATTATCAACTCCCTTAAAACACTCAAATTTACCAAAGATTGTTACTTATCCAATAGTTATAACATCCAATTTTTATCGAATACTGCTTAAACAACCACTAAAGGTTCCGGCCTAGCAAAATAATAACCTTGTGCATAATCAACACCTAATGCGGTTAATGCTTCAACCAGCCTAAAGTCTTCAACAAACTCAGCAATAACTTCTTGTTTTGCTGCTTTGCCTATCTCGCAAATCGATTTAACAGCGGTAAAATCGATTGGGTTGGTGAGCATATTAGCCACAATCGCACCATCTATTTTAATCTTATCCGTCGGTAATTGTTTGATATAAGCATAGGAAGAATGGCCACTACCAAAGTCATCCAGGGAAAACTGACAACCTAGCGCTTTAATATTATTCATAAATAATCGAGCACGATTGATATTTTTAATAGCCGCCGTTTCAGTGATTTCAAAGCATATTTTCTTAGCGGGTATTTGGCTCTGTGTCAGTTTATTAATAATAAAGGCTTCTAACTCATTATCAGTTAAAGAGTGCCCAGATAAGTTAATCGCAATTGTTTTAATCGACTTAAGCTCCTCAGCACGTGCCATAAAATGGTCACATACGGCATTAATCACCCAACGATCTATTTTACCGGTGAGTTGATAACGCTCAGCAACGGGTAAAAAACAAGCAGGACTCAACAATTTTCCATCGTTGCCTAACATTCTTAATAATATTTCAAAGACTTTGCCTACTTTTTGTTGCTGTAGCGGCACAATATCTTGTTTGTATAATATAAATAAATTGTTATTTAATGCATGGTTTAAGTAGTGCACAGACAATAATTTCTGCTTATTATCAGCGAAAACTTGATCGCAAGTATCGTATAAATAAACAGAGTTCCTTCCAGCATTTTTTGCTAAGCCACAGGCAATATCGGCCGAATTTAATAACTCAGTAGCACTACTGTCATTGATTTGAGGAGCAATACCAATGCTGGCACTTAATTGAAAATTTTCACCTTGCCAGTGATACGTTAACTGGTTAATACTTTGTTTAATCTGTTCAGCAATTTCAAGTGCTTTATCTACAGGACAGCGATTAATCAAAATAGCAAACTCATCACCACCTAACCTTGCCACTGTATCGTAGTTGCGTACTTTTTGTTTTAATATACGAGCCACATCAACTAAGACTTGATCACCAACCGCATGTCCGCACGTATCGTTAATGGTTTTAAAATAATCTAAATCGATAAAACATAAAAACCGATTATCTTCATTTCTCGTTGATGGTCTCTTTTTATGGTCAATAGCAGCATTTAAATTACGCTCAAAAGCACGACGATTATAAAGTTCAGTCAATGGGTCATGTGATGCTTGATGCCATAATGTTTGTGTTAATAACTTGAAATCATTACTTAATTCAGTGATCTCGGTAGGTGCATCATTGCTAACTTGAAAGTCATTACCAGCGAGAGCATTGTGTGAAGAAGCAATCAACGTGTTTAACGGATTACAAATTTTTCTATTTGCCCACCACCAGGTAGCGATAATTAAAAATAAAAATATTCCACGAGCAATCCAACTAGCATTGCTTATAAAGTGTTTTTCTTGTTCTAACGACAATGCATCTTGAGTAATAATCTGATTGGTTTCAGACATCATAAACTGAATGCTTTTAACCAACGATAAACTAACAGCATCATAGTCAGGTAATAGCTTTTGCAAATGTGCAATTAAGGCTTTTTCGGGTAATTTACCGATTGTGTCGAGATATGAATTAATTTTTTTGAGGGCAATAATGGTTTGTTTTATCTCTGCATTAAGTGCAGGGGAAAGGTTTGCGTCTTGTATTTTTGACAATTCAGTACTGATGTAATCGCCCATATTTTTTGCACCAAAGATCAGGTAAGTATTGCCAGAGGCAATGACCAAATCCGTAGAGACTAAAAATTGCGACGTGCTATTTTCAATGCGTTCGAAATCTTTTGCTCGTAAAAGACTTTGTGTATGTTTACTGGCTAATATTTGAACATGATTGAAGTGGTACCCCAAGACTTGCTCTAACGTGTAACCACCGAGTAAACAGGCGAACACAAGTATAGCTAAATAGCTTCTTATTCTCATTCAATACCTTTAATTAGTGTGTACACTCAATTAGCTGTATTTTCATTTATTCTGATTCGCTTTTTCAATTTTCATACCAATATTTTCAATTATTTACATTAACTATAGTACTTACTTAGACTAGTTTTTTCATTCACTTTGCGTATTGCTTTCATTTATTTATGACCTGCCATTACTTTTTATTCAGGCTAACTACCTTCAATTTTTTTAATATCTCTGGCCCAACTTATATCGGTAATTGCTAACGTTTTTAATCCAGATCGTAATACTAACAAAGCGAGAGTTGGAGATTTTTTAAATGTCTTTTTTCCAACTTCAGACAGTGTCTCACCATTAGCTGACAGTAATGACTTTAGTTCGTTAAAACTTTTATTTTGAAGCTGTTTATTAATACTTGCTACAACTATATCGTTACATTCAGGGCTTCTACAACGTTGAAAATAGAAACCTTTTAAGCTTCTATCTAAGTTGATACCCCAGGCAATTTCAACTAACCCCCATTTAGCCCATTCTGATCGAGCTTGTAAAAAACCAGCATGTTGCCCCTCTTTATAAAGAACGTACAAGGTATGTTTACTGACTTCACTTTGATGAATAGTAAAAGGCAACTTTTCTTTAACCGCTAATCTATCTTGCTCTGTAACAGTCGTGACGATGGAACGATATTGGTATCCGTCTTTATAGAGTATTTGCATTGCAGACACAGGGTCTCTTAAGGAACAAAAAGCTGCATAAGCAGAAGAGTTCATTAATACCTGTGTCGCCATTAAGACGATTAATGTAAAAAGTTTACGCTGTTTCATATTATTTGGGTTAATGCCTTATCGTTTAATGTCTTTTTGTTTAATATTTTAACGCTTAAAACTATGTGACACTACATTCTATACCTTAGCTGCACACTTAAAATAGGTTCAATGCTCTGATTTTTCATTTCTTTTAGTTTATGCTTGTATTGTGCACTAACATCGAAACCATGATCATTCACCCACTCCACGCCAGCTACCCAATGACTTGTAGAACTACTTTCACTACTCACGTTATGATCTATTTCTGCACGTTGATAACGCAACTGAGTATAGATAGAGAGGTTTTCTTTGGGAGTACGCCACAACACCTCAGCAAAACCATTGGCGACATTATTACCTGCTTTTTTACCAACAGAGGATTCCGCCATAAACCGCCATTGGTAATAATAATAAGAAAGATCTAAGGCCACTTTTTTCTGCTCAATAACGCCATTAGCCGCTAATATGTCGCCGCTTAACCATGATAAGCCTGTTACTATATTTTTAGTACTGAGTGTTCCAATTCGACCAGAAAATAAGTGTGAGTCATCGTTATTATTAATTTCAGCGCCTGAACCTTGCGTTAGTGCAACCTCATATTCAAAACGAGGCATGATGCCATTAATCGATAACCCCCAGTCAGCTTTTATACCTCGTTCTATAGCAGTTAATTGACGTAGCGTGCCATTGGTATCGATTTGATATTCGAGCCCAAAAGGTACTTCAAAATGCCCTAATCTAATATTAAACTTGCCTTGATTTAAAGCAGTATAGTTAAAGTTTGCGATACGCCATGTGAGCCTTGTAGCGTTACCATCATCAAAAATGAAAGGAGGGTTGTTAACATTATTCAATTTTACAACATACGGTTGCAGTATTAATGTGCCGATATCTCCAGTATCGCTACTAAATACTTTATGTATATCAATACCTAATACATGCATAAAAGCATGATTTTGAGTATCTAGGTTACTGCTAACACGCGAAGATATATCAATGGATACTCGACTATTTTCTCCTAAAAATGCCGCCTCGGCCATATTTGTAAATACAAAAAGAGGCAAAGATAATAAACAACTGGTACTGAATACTGTCCATGTTGGGTAACTTTTTTTCATAACACGATAACCCTTATTCGAGTTAAAACTGGAAAATCCATTTTCATAAATATAGTTAGTTGCTTAGCTAGCTACCTAGCTATTTAGCTACTTAATAACTAAATTGTAGTAAATTTGAATGGAAAATTAATCACTTACTAACAGGCAAAATTAATAAATAGATTTAACCATCCTCAACTCTCTATTTAGGTATTTATTGTAGTATAAGAAGGACAATACAGCGATTTATCAACAAGTGTTCACCCCTTGCTTTTAATTACCGCACTATTATGGCACTAAACGTCTAATAAATGGCAGCTTAACTAACAACATAGTTAATAATAATGATGCCGCTAAGGTCAAAAAGGTGAGCATTGGGATCGCAATCCAGTTACTTTGAAATACTTGATAAACCCCATTATTTAAATTACGTATAGGGATCAATACTAAAGGGTGAACTAAATAAATACCCAAACTATAAGTTGAAATAAGGGTCACTAAAGCGCGTAAACGCCCTTGTATTTTGTGCGCATAAGTTTGTGCTAATACAAATAACATACCACCAATAATGGCAGTATTAATGGTTTTATAACCCATAAATAATGAACTGTACGCTTGTTTTTCGGTAGCGACATACCAAGTACCAAAAAAGTTGAGTAAAAGCATTAAACAACCCGCTGCTATCCAATATTTTAAGTGATCACGATTATCCCTATTAAAGAGATACCAACCTAAAACAAGGTATCCACTATATAACACCAAGTTTTGCTGTAAAAAGTCCCCTATTTTTAACCAATGCATGAACAATAAAATAGCCCAGCATGATAAGGCTAATTTAATATGATCAGCCGAGGCTTGTTTAAGTAAAGGTAGCAAAAAAGGAATAACAAAATAAAGAGGAATAAAATCGTAAAAAAACCAAAGGTGGTACCAAACAGGCTCTGTCAACGAGCTTCCTAATGTCTCGGTTGCAATATTACTCGACCACTCTCCTGTGAAAATACCGTCAACCATATAACCGCTAACTAGAGCAAAGATGACAGTCCAACCAACAAATGGCACAACAACTTTACTGACACGCTTAATCAGGTAAGGCCCCCATTTGAATGATTCTTGCGATGATGCGTCTTGGGATAATGATTTTGATGGCAATTTTTGGGGGGATAACGGTTTTGGTGATAATGCCTTTGATGATAACGTTTTTGATGATAACAATAACGCCCCACTGATCATCATAAATACAGGAACAGCCCAGCGCGTTAGGCTGTTAAGTCCAGCGGCGGCTAACCAATCACTGCCAGGAATTTCACCATATAAATAGCGAAAAGGACCAAGCACATGGATCATAATAACCGCAATGGCGGCAATGAAACGTAAGAAATCGATATAGAAAATAGACTGACGTGCTGCTGTCATGGTATTCACCCGCACCTTATTAACAAAAATAAACAAACAAAATAAATAAACAAACCAAATGAAGAAAGAAAAGTAACGTTAATGAAATTGAACATATATATTGACCATTACGCTTACAACGACCTGAAATATTAACTTAATGAGCTTTAAGTGACTGAGTTTTAAGAGTATCACGCATCCATCATCTAACACTGAGGTTAAATACGCTTTTTATCCCATTCTCATCATCTAACATGCCGCCAATTACCCGCTAGACATTTAACGACACTCAACAAGACAATTAACAAGACAATCAGTTCCAAATGTACCGACACCTTTGTATAAATACGTTTGCAACTAACACCTTTATTAGCAGCATCTACCTCACAATAAATATTGCGGAAAAGATAAAAAACTTGATAATGGTCACATACTCCACCCCACAAACCCGCAGTGCTTAAGATCGCTTAATTAATTGAATATGCCAACGGTGCAAATTTAGTTTGTATTAGGCAATTTAGAGGCAACTGTCTTGAAAAACACCGTTGCCTACAAGGATTTTCAATGATTAGAACGAAGTCTTTACTATATTTTCCATTTGCCGTGTTGCCATTTTTAATAACAGGGGCCTATGCAGAGGATTATGTACAAGGAAATAATCAACAGCTTGATAAGCCGTTAACTCGCATTGATTTCCAATCTAGCAAATTACCTTTAGCTGAAAAAAATGCACTGCAGCCCATCCCACAATACTTTAATGACACGCCCGTTAGTGAAGAGGTATTAGAGATAAAATTAACAGATCAAACGCGATTAAATAAAGAATTAGGGGATGAGTTAGAAAAAAACTTAAATCAAGATAGGCAAGGCAATCAAACAATCAGCAGCGCAGAGTTAAATAAAAACGAAGAAACACACTACCAACCTGCTTTTACTAACTCTGCTTGGGAACAATTAGAGGTTGAACAGGATTTTTACAATAATCCATATCAAGTGTCTTTATTTTCTCCACAACATGGTGAAGATGGAGAGCGACTTTGGTCACAAACTACTTCTATCTTTTATTATGGATTAGGCGTAGTCGGCGTATTAGCCGCATTACCTGAATCAGTGACAAATTGGGATAGTGATAACGACCAAAGCATCGGTGAAAAGTGGCTAGAGAATGTAAAAGAAGGCCCAGTATGGGACCATGATGATGCCATTTTAAATTATGTTATGCACCCTTATTTTGGCGGCGTTTATTATCAGTCTGCACGTAAATCAGGCTATAGACAGTGGGATTCATTTTTATACTCAGCATTAATGTCTACTGTATTTTGGGAATATGGTGTTGAAGCATTCGCAGAAACGCCTTCAATGCAAGATTTAGTGGTAACGCCGGTATTAGGATGGGTTTACGGTGAATGGGCTTTTAATACAGAGCGCGAGATTTGGGCTGGCGGCGGCACAGTTTGGGGTAGTGAATACTTAGGTAATACCGCTTTATTTTTATTAGATCCGGTTGACTCTTTAGGTCGAAATGTAAATCGCTTATTTGGTAGAGACTTAATCAAAGCCGGTACAGGTTATGTCAAAATATCAGAGCAAAGTACGCCCGGCGGTTTACAAACGGACAAACAAGTCATGTTTGAAATAAATTACTTGTTTGGTGATGACAGTAGCTTAGCGCAACCGGGTATCAGTGGTAAACGTAAGCTAGGTGAGCGTTACTCATTTGCCAATGCAAAAGACCCTGTTGATGTCGGCATTATTGGTTTAAGTGTTGGAACAGGTTATCTTAACTTTGACCGAAAACGTGGCCAGTTAAATAACAAATATGCGCAGATATCCTTAGGTTTATACTTCTCAAAGCGCTTTTCAACGCGTTTAAATTATTCTTCTTCTAAGCTATTAAAAGAAGTCATCGAGCAATATAGCGCTTATGAAACCTTTAGTGTTGATGGTCAATATTATTTCAATACGGACTCTAATTTACGCCCTTACATTACAGCAGGCATCGGTGAAGAAATTTGGGACGAAGATAATGACAGTTATAATTTGCAACTTAACGCAGGCGTCGGCCTTCATTACCGTTTAAATGCCAAATGGGCATTACAGGCTGACCTTGTTAATTATTATACAACTGATGAAGAGAGCCACCATCAGCAACTGATAGGCAAAGTCGTGTATCGATTTGGTGCAGGAGAAATAATGTAACTTTATCTAAAGAAAATGATAAAAGCATATAATAGAGAACAAAGCCCACTAATAAAAAATCCCAATGATAAGGTTTATCACTGGGATTTTTTAATCACCATATTAATTTAACCACTTAGAGTAAAATCAACCTAATCTTTGATTACATCAACTAATGAGTCAGCAAGATGTTGAACTTGCTCCTGCTTTAAACCTGCAAGATTAATTCTGCCATTCAACATGCCATATATTGCATGTTTTTCACGTAACACAATCATCTGCTCTGCTGTTAAAGGCAATAAAGAAAACATGCCTTTTTGCCTTGTTACCGCTTGGAAAGAGTCGGGAGCCCCCATTTCAGCCAATAACTTGCCTAATGCATTACGCAAGTTATTAATACGCTCTCTACATACAGCTAACTCAGCCAACCAAGGCTTAGGATCTGAAAATAATAACGATGCAATAGCAGAGCCATGGTTAGGTGGCATAGAATAATTGATACGTGTAATACGTTCTAATAGCATACGTATTTTTGTATGCTGAGAATTATCTTTTGCGACCACCATTGCGACGCCAGCACGCTCGCAATATAGCCCCATATTCTTTGAGCAACTTGCTGCAACTAAGACCAGATCGACTTGATCAACAAACAGTCTTAAACCCGCTGCATCTTGATCAGGTCCATCGCCAAAACCTTGATAAGCGATATCGATAAAAGGAATTATTTTTTTCGCTTTGCAGAAATCAATAAATTGTTGCCACTGTTGTAATGAAGGGTCAACGCCAGAAGGGTTATGACAACTTGCATGTAATAATAAAATATCCCCTTCTTTTGCGTTTTCTAAATCTTTAAAGCAGGTTTCTATGTCTAATAGCCCCCCTTTGTGCTGCCAACGAAAGGGGTTAACCGTTAAACCAGCTCCTTCCATAATAGGACGATGATTTAAATAACCGGGGTCAGTATTCCAAATCACTGCATTGGGGGAAAGTGTTTTAATAAAATCAGCAATGACTCGCAATGCGCCAGAGCCACCAACTGTTTGAATAGTGCATTGGTCAGAAAAGTGCGCACCATCGCCCAATAAAAACTTCGCCATATGATCATTAAACTCAAGGTTACCGGCCAACATTTTATAAGATTTTGATTGTGCAGCGGTTGCTAGTTTAAGTTCAGCTTTTTGTACTTGCTGCATAACAGGTGTTTTACCTGTTTCATCACGGTAAACGCCCACCAGCATATCTATCTTGTGATTTCGTTGGTCTGCATTAAATTGGTGTAACAATGCCCACAGGGGATCACCTTGAACGCTAGGTAAGTTTTCTAACATAGTTGAATACCTTAAATAAAATTAAACACGATTTGATAAAATAACACCTGTTATGGTCAGGCTAATACCACACAAAATAGCAATTGATAAAGGCTCATCAAAAATAGGCACAGCTAACAGCGAGGTTATACCGGGTGATAAAGCGCCTATTATAGATGACTTAGCCGAGCCTAATTGACTCACTGCATAGGAAAAACCAATAGTTGCAACGATGCCAACACCAATACCTTGTACTAATAAAAATGGCATCGCCTGTTGCAGAGAGAAAGAGCCCCAATTACTTGCTACAGTACCAGACAAGACTAAAAACAGCATAATAAAGAATGAAAAATAAGAAACAATAATGGCCACGGTAAGTGCACTCAAACCGGCTCGTTTAAGCCCTAACGTATAAGTGGACCATAGCAAACTAGCGCACAATAAAAATCCAATACCGGTGAATACTTCTAGCGACAATTGATCCGCTAATCCAGCGACCATAATAAGCACTCCTATTAATATAAGAGAAAGCATAAATAATCGTTGCTTAGTAATAACCTGTTTATAAAAAACCATAGAAAGTATTGCCACAAAAAAAGGCGGAGTGCCGGTCAGTATCGTTGCAACGTATGCAGTAGGGACTATTTTTGCGCCCAAGGAAGCTAAAAAGAGGAAAGGTATTCCGCCTAATAAAATAAGCAAAAAGTCGGATATTCTCACTTTTTTAATCACCGCAAGATGCTTAATAAACCAGGGAGCCAATAAAACTAATGGTACAGAGAAACGGATCAACGCAACATCTGCGATAGCAAGAGGTGATGCGCCAATATTACGTACCGTCAACGAGAAGCCAGACCAAATTAATAGCACCACTAGCATAGCTAAATAACCATAAGTTAATGGCGATATAGCACTATCACTGACTTTATTGGCCTGCAGCAGTTGTAACTTGTTCATTCAATTACTTCCTATTCATTAAACTATTAAGTAATATTATTAATCAAAATAGGCGCTCTTATTCGGCGAATAACCTCCTTCAAACAAGATTGTTAACTTATTACATCAACAATAACTGCATTTGCGCTTTAATAAGCCAAGGAAAATCATGGATAAAATAGATCGTCACATACTTGAAGTACTACAAAATGAAGGACGCATATCAATAGCAGATCTCGCCGATCAAGTTGGTTTGTCACCTTCACCCTGTGCTCGACGTTTAAAACGTTTAGAAGACGAAGGTTATATTGAAGACTACCAAGCGAACTTAAATAAAGATCGCATTGGCATCACCATGACTTTTTTTGTAGAAGTGAGCCTCAACAGACATCAAGAAGAGACAATTGAAGTCTTTGAATCTGCATTGCTTGATATGGATGAAGTGATTAATGCGCATATCGTATCTGGTCGTTATGATTATCTATTAGAGGTAGTTAGCAAGAACTTAGCAGGCTATGAAGCTTTCACTAATAAGCTACATAGAATTAAAAGTGTTAAAGATATCCATACACATTTAGCAGTAAGAAAAATAGCTGATAAACGGGCTTTACCGATTTATGTTTAAACCTATTCCTGTTTAAACCTAGTGATGGTGTTAACAATAGCCTGAAAAAGGCTATTTATTAAATAAGTTTGCTGTTGTTCGGTAAAAGGACAACGATTTGAGATTATTAAAGCAAAATAAGCAGCTTAAAAGTAACGCTCAACAATAAAAGAATGAGCATTGACAACTTTAGAATCAAACATAACGGTGTAATAAAGCAAATAACTGTTGTTTACGATGATCACTACAAAAGCTAGCCACAATGCTATTTTCGACTAACTTTCTTGCTTGCTCTTGATTCATATCCAGCGAAGTCGCTAATGCTTCGAAATTCTCCGTCATATACCCACCGAAATACGAAGGGTCATCTGAATTAACCGTCACACAAACCCCTAGCTTCAATAAATCTAAAATCGTATGTTCACTCATGTCTGTAAATATTTTTAATTTTGTATTCGATAACGGACATACTGTTAATGGCATTTGACTTTCTTTTAAGTAGTCAATCAACTTAGGATCCTGAATAGCATTCACGCCATGGTCAATGCGTGCCACCTTAAGATCGTTAATGGCCGTCCAAATATATTCAGCAGGGCCTTCTTCACCAGCATGTGCAACCGTTAATAAACCTAATTGACGGGCTTTAGCAAATACACGGCTAAATTTCTCAGGGGGGTGCCCTTTCTCAGAGCTATCTAACCCCACCGCTTTGATCTTATTTAAATATGGTTCAGCTAGTGTAAGTGTTGAAAAAGCCTCCTCCTCACTTAGATGACGTAGAAAACACATAACCAATTCACTACTAATTCCTAGTTGCTTTTCTGCATCTTCAAGCGCACCAGTTATACCGTCAATCACAGTGCTAAAAGCAATACCACGTTCTGTATGTGTTTGTGGGTCAAAGAAAGGCTCTACGTGATAAACATTCTGTTCTTTACATTTTAGCAAATAAGCCCAAGTCAAATCATAGAAATCCTGTTCAGTGACTAACACTTTTGCAGCTTGGTAATAGATATCCAAAAAATCTTGAAGTTTTGTGAATTGAAATGCTTTTTTAACCGCGTTGACATTTTCATAGGGCAACTTAATATGGTTACGCACCGCTAAATCGAACAACATCTGCGGCTCTAAGCTACCCTCTAAATGTAAATGTAACTCAACTTTTGGCAGTTGAGATAACCAACTTAATGGACTAGAGCAATGATCTGAGTTTAATTTTGAATGTAGCATAATATTCTCTTTGTTTAGATACCTGTTAAGCATAGCGAATTTTCCGACATAAAAAACTTAAGCAGCTTATATTCTTAGAATAAATAGATAAAAATTCATTACAGTAATTAATGCTTGTTTTGTATAACTTAACCATTATCATCGTTGCAATGAACGTCCCTCCAAGATTTACTGTAAAAGACTAATAAGAAACTTAGCAACACTTAAGGAATTATCATGTATAAATTTTTTGAAAGTTTGGTGCCTGCGCTAAACGATCAAGAACCAACCCAGCCGCCAAATACACTCGTTGCTTTTTGTATGCACTATACAAAAGGTTATAAAACGGCGCTTTTTTTTATGACCTTACTAACGGCTGCTTTAGCCATATTAGAAGTGTCTTTATTTGGCTTCATGGGACAACTCGTCGACTGGTTAATCACTAAAAACCCTGAGACACTATTAGTGGATGAAGGACAAAAGTTATTCCTCATGTCCTTAATGGTCTTAGTGTTAATTCCTATCTTAACTATCTTACATTCCTTGATTGTACATCAAGTTTTGTTAGGTAATTACCCGATGTCGATCCGCTGGTTTGCTCATCGCTATTTATTAAAGCAAAGCGTGTCTTTCTATCAAGATGATTTTGCTGGGCGAATCGCCACCAAAGTAATGCAAACAGCACTTGCCGTACGTGAAACGGTAATGAAACTGCTAAATGTTATGGTTTATGTTTTAGTGTACTTTATTTCAATGCTGGTGATGATTGCACAAGCCGATTACCGGTTGGCAATTCCAATGTTGGTATGGATGGTTATTTATATCTGCATACAGTATTACTTTATTCCACGTCTAAGAAAAGTAGCAACAGAACAAGCAGATGCACGTTCAACCATGACGGGACGAATTGTTGATAGTTACACCAATATAGCAACGGTGAAACTATTTGCGCATACAGACTCTGAATCGGCTTATGCAAAACAAGGAATGAAAGGCTTTTTAGACACTGTTTATCGACAAATGCGTTTGGCGACAGGCATTAATGTCAGTGTGCAAATTTCTAATTATGTATTAGCCTTTGCTATCACCGCTTTGTCTATCTCACTATGGATGCAAAGTGCTATTTCAGTGGGCGCTATCGCTATCGCGATCAGTTTAGCACTCCGCTTAAACGGCATGTCACAGTGGATCATGTGGGAGTTTAGTGCTTTATTTGAAAACATAGGCACAGTGACTGACGGCATGAATACCTTGGCGAAGCCAAATATTATCGAAGATAAAAAAGATGCTAAACCATTAGTGGTGAGTGAAGGTAACCTCTACTTTAAGCAAATGAGTTTCCATTATGGTGAGAATAAAGGGGTCATTGAGAACCTTGATCTTAATATCAAACCTGGCGAAAAAATAGGGCTTGTAGGCCGTTCGGGCTCAGGTAAATCGACATTGGTGAACCTGTTATTACGCTTTTATGATGTTGAAAAAGGCCAGATCATTATTGATGGCCAGGATATTAAAGATGTTCAGCAAGAAAGTTTGCGCCTTCAAATTGGCTTGGTGACACAGGATACATCTTTATTACATCGCTCCATTCGCGAAAATATTCTTTATGGTCGCCCCGATGCAACGGAAGAAGAGCTATTGAAAGCGACTAAACAAGCACAGGCACATGAGTTTATCTCTACCCTAACCGATAGTGAAGGCAATACCGGTTACGATGCACAAGTCGGGGAACGAGGAGTAAAACTGTCAGGCGGTCAGCGCCAACGTATTGCTATCTCACGCGTATTATTAAAGGATGCCCCTATTTTGGTATTGGACGAAGCGACCTCGGCATTGGATTCTGAAGTAGAAGCCGCGATACAAGAAAGCTTATATGAGCTAATGCAGGGTAAGACAGTTATAGCTATTGCGCATCGTTTATCAACAATCGCCGCGATGGACCGCCTAATAGTGTTAGATAAAGGTAGCATTATTGAACAAGGCAGCCACCAGAAATTAATTGAGCAAAAAGGTGTTTATGCACAACTATGGGCACATCAAACAGGTGGTTTTTTAGGATGTGATTAATCACTTCATTGATTACTAACTTCATGACTAATTACTTCATCGATTAATATAACCGGCATAATTAACGAGCATATACCTACCTAATTTAAGGCGGCTCGTTTCCCGTTATCAACCAAAATAGACCTTGATTGATAACGGATCTCTCAGTTACTTCCAGCCCTGTAACCAACATTCTGAATCTTGTAGATCACGCCAACTAATTTCTGCCTCACGATGAGAAATAATCGCTTCTAATAAACAAAAAATAACATTGCCCTGCTCATCAAAATCAACATCGGTGATCAAAAAGTGCTTTTCTTTGTTGAGTGGTTTAACGGCAGTCCATTTACTATTAAGCAATTTTTGTGGGTTAATTTTATTAATGGGAAACTCCTTCTCAGTAAAGGTAACAGCCTATGACTTCGACCTAGCACAACCTAAAATCAAATAAATTCAATAAATAAAGTCGCTATTAAAAATAGCAGCACCTTGAGCTTAAAATAAAACACAGGAAAAGAGAAGCAACAACAAACAAGGAAACAAAAATAGATAGAAAGCAAAATAGAAAAAGAATAATACCAATTTCATTAAGTGTACGAGCAATTTTTGGCAAAGGAAAATGCATCAATTTAAGGTAGAAATTGCGCCAAATGATTATTCTCTTTACAAAATCCCTAACGCAGAAGAGATCTATTTTAACCAACAAGAATGATCAGCTATTTGACGGAATTGAGACAAAGCGCAGTGATGCAAAAAGGCTACTGATTATCAACAATAGCCTTTAAGTCTTAATGCTTAATGCTGATAGCTTTTTTCCCACAGCTTAAATAAGTAAATAACAGAGAATGTTAAACACATATATAACAAACCGGCCGCTAAATAAGCTTCAAAAGGCGCATAATAACGTGCATTAACAACACGAGCAGCACCGGTAATATCAACAATCGTCACCACACCTGCAATCGCACTGCCGTGTATCATAAAGATAATTTCGTTACTGTAAGCCGGTAAAGCACGACGTAATGAATTAGGTAAAGTAATACGCTTAAGTGTTTGCCAACGACTCATACCGTAAGCTTTAGCGGCTTCTAATTCACCAAGCGGCATTGTTCCTATCACACCACGTACAATTTCAGCAGTGTAAGCCCCTGTATTTAATGAAAAAGCGAGTAGCGCGCAGAACCAAGCTTCTTGAAAGTAATACCACATCCAACTTTCACGTATCGCATCAAATTGCGCCACACCATAATAAATTAAGAATAATTGTACCAACAATGGCGAACCACGAAAGAAGTACATATAAGCCCAAATAGGCCCTTTGATTAACCAATTTTGATGACTACGCAAAACACCCGCAGGTATCGCGATCAAAAGCCCTATCAATAATGATAGCGCAACTAGCCAAGTTGTTGTCCACAAACCTTGTAAGTAAAATTCGTATTCATTAACAATGATTGAAAAGTCCATACTTACCTCGTTTGTATACTGTATTTACGCTCGGCCCACTTCAAGACAGTGGTAGAAACAGCAGTGTAAAATAGGAAGATCAGCGCCACCACAAGATAAAAAGTGAAGGGTTTTTGAGTTGATCCAGAAGCATCGCCTGCAATTTTAACCATATCTTGCAAACCGATGATCGACACTAATGCCGTTGTTTTTAATAATACTAACCAGTTATTGCCCAAACCAGGCAACGCATGGCGCATCATTTGCGGGAACATTACACGAGAAAAACGTTTATATTTATTCATGCCATAAGCAGTAGCTGCTTCTAACTGACCTTTGTCTACAGATAAGATAGCGCCACGGAAAGTTTCGGCCATGTACGCACCAAAAATAAAACCGATGGTCACAATACCTGCAATATAAGGGCTGATATCAATATAATCTGGTAAATAAGCAGTCCATTCATGATCTGGATAATAACCGGTCACGACTTCATTAAACCATTCATTAAGGTTATAGCTCGTATCATTGATCAACACTTGCCCACCAAAGAAAATAATCAACATTAAGATCAGATCAGGAATACCACGAATGATGGTCGTGTATAGTGTTGCAATACTGGTTAATATAATGGAATGTGAGAGCTTGGCTAATGCTGCTATCAATCCTAAGAAAACAGCCAATACGAGAGATAACAAGGCCACTTGCAGTGTTAACCATGCCCCCTCTAGAAAAATATCTTGGTAACCGTATAAAGAAAACATATCAACTTCTTTTTATTTAATCCCAATTAGCTAATAACTTAATTAATAGCATTGGCATAACAAAAAAGGATGAGACAACATATAAAAGGTTGTACGTCATCCTTTTCATTTTTAACGCTAAAGGTTAAAAAAAATAACCGTGATAACGTTTATTCTTGACCGTATACATCAAAAGAGAAGTATTTATCTTGAATCGTTTTGTAAGTACCGTTAGCACGAATTGCCGCAATCGCTTTGTTTAATTGCTCAACTAAATCTTTATTTTGTTTACGCACGGCAATACCTGCACCGTAACCAAACCATTTAGGATCATTTAGTTTAGGACCAACAAACTCAAACTTGTCGCCACCTTTCTTTGCTAATAAACCTTCAGAAATAGAAGCAGAGTCAGCGATAACATAGTCAAGGCGGCCCGCTTTTAAATCTAGGTATGCTTCGTCAAATGTACCGTAACGTTTGATTTTTGCAGAAGGAAAGTTATCAGAGATGTATAAATCCATTGTTGTTGCACGTTGAACACCAATGTTTTTACCTTTCATGAACGCTTCAGTCGCTTCAAATTCAGCCCCTTTAACGGCTGCAAAACGTGCTGGAATGTGTTGGTATTTATTAGTGAAAGCCACTTGCTTCAAACGCTCTTCAGTAATATCCATTGTCGCAATAATTGCGTCAAATTTACGCGCTTTAAGCGCTGGAATAATGCCATCCCAATCTTGTTTTACTAGCGTACATTTAGCACCTAATTCATCACATAACGCATTCGCGATATCGATATCAAATCCACTTACACTCCCGTCTTCTTCTGTTTTACTAAATGGAGGGTATGCACCTTCAACACCGATACGTATTTCTTTCCATTCTTTTGCTTGTGCCGAATTAAATGCAAAAGCAAATAATGCGATTAGTAGGCTAATTTTTTTCATTGTATTTCCTTATATTATGATAGATAGCTGTTTTAAAAATTTTTACTGAATTGATTTACAATATTATCCGTTTAATAAAACGGTTGGTATACTCATTTAATAAACAGTAGAGATAAACTGCTTAAAACGTTCCGATGTAGGATTCTGAAAAATATCTTCAGGCTTCCCTTGTTCTTCCACCAAGCCTTGGTGTAAAAATAATACTTTATTTGATACGTCTCGTGCAAAAGCCATTTCATGTGTTACCACTAACATGGTGCGACCTTCTTCGGCTAAATCACGCATAACAGTTAACACTTCACCGACTAATTCAGGATCAAGTGCAGAGGTCGGTTCATCAAATAACATTACTTCTGGTTCAACTGCTAATGCACGCGCAATAGCAACACGCTGTTGTTGCCCACCAGAAAGCTGTCCAGGGTAATAATCTTTACGTTCGTATAAGCCAACACGTTGTAATAAAGCTTCTGCTTTTACAATGGCTTCTTTTTTAGGCACCCCAAGTACATGCACAGGCGCTTCGATGACATTATCAATTACCGACAAATGCGACCAAAGATTAAAACTTTGGAAAACCATCGCTAAACGACTGCGAATACGTTCAACTTGTTTGATGGATGCGGGAATAGCACCACGCTTTTTATCCATCTTCATTTTAATTAATTCACCATTAACCAAAATATCCCCTGACGTCGGGGTTTCGAGTAAATTAACACAACGTAATAACGTACTTTTTCCAGAGCCAGATGCACCAAGAATAGAGATCACATCACCTTGATGAGCTTCTAAGTCAATACCTTTTAATACTTGATTATCCGCGAAGGATTTATGTAGGTTTCTAATCGAGAGAGTAGGTGCTGTCATTGCTAATATTCATTATTGGTAGTTGGATTCATTATTTATTGTACCTATTTTGGAGAATAAATTAATAAAATTAATGCAAACCTTTACTCTGCATCAATTTTTAAAGTTGTACAATATAATAATTCCCTTTTCTTTTCTAAAAACATAGTAAAATTAAGCATTAATCCCCTTAAATTGACGTAAAACAAGTGCTAGGCCAAACTTTCATATATTCCTTTACAAAAAAGTCGAGCATGTTATCGTGCGCGCGATCCCAATTTCTTACAAATTATACAAAAAGGTACATGAAGTGTCACAATCAATTAATTACGCTAATCCTGCCCCATTAGGCCTAATGGGCTTTGGCATGACAACAGTTTTACTAAATATTCACAATGCTGGTTTCTTTCCAATCAGTGCCATGATCCTAGCAATGGGTTTATGTTACGGTGGTATTGCACAGATCATCGCGGGTATTTTAGAGTTCAAAAAAGGTAATACTTTTGGGTTAACCGCTTTCACATCATACGGTTTTTTCTGGATCAGCTTAGTCGCGCTTCTATTATTTCCTCAATTAGGTAATGAAGGCGTAACACAAGCAACACCGCATGCATTTATGGCTTGGTACTTAGTAATGTGGGGCATGTTTACTGCTTTTATGTTTGTAGGTACTTTACGTGGTAACCGTGTTTTACAATTTATCTTTGGTAGCTTAACCGTTTTATTCTTCCTATTAGCTATCCGTGATTTCACAGGTTCTGAGTTAATAGGCCGAATTGCTGGTTATGAAGGCATTATTTGTGGTTTAAGTGCGATCTACCTAGCAATGGCAGAAGTGATCAACGAGCAGTATGGTCGTACCGTTTTACCTATTGGTGAACGATAACTGCGATTGCTTTTGAAGCGGTAACTAGATTTAAATACAACTAGCTTTAAAGCTAGCATCAATAAACCGAGCCATTATCGCTCGGTTTTTTTATCTCTATACTTTACAAACAAACGCTGCCAATTCTGTAAAGCCCCTTCCATACCGTGGGTGAATAAATGCTGTATCAGCAAAACTTACTTTACCTTATCCATCATCTTCTTCGCTCTCTTCTCCTAACCTGTTACGAAAAGAAATTTTGCAACAAATAATTAACAATTCCGTTGAAAAATATTTATACTGGAACAATGCTTAAAAATGTGACGCAGATCTTACTAGGTGGTTATTTTTTATTACCTTAGTAGGATTTTTCAATACTGGCCTTAAATCAGGAAAAACAATGAAAGCTGTAAAAACGATTGATAGAAAACAAGTTAGACCCACAGATGCTTACATCGAAGATAATATGGAACCTAAAACAGTTGCATTCAGCACTATAACTGTTGTTCAGCAGATGATGGATGTTGATGCCAATATTGCAGGCAATGTTCATGGTGGCTCAATCATGAAGTTAGTGGATAACACCGCTTGTATGGTAGGAATGCGTCATACTGGCGGTAATGCCGTAACCGTCTCGTTGGATCGTCTAGACTTCCACTCTCCGGTATATGTAGGTGATATTCTTAGAATTAAAACTAGTGTTAATTTTGTTGGCTCAACTTCGATGGAAATTGGCGCTCGCATTGAAGCGGAGTCTGTATTAACAGGTGAAGTTCGCCATACTGCATCCGCTTACCTGACCTTTGTTTCTTTAGATCCGGAAGGAAAACCGCGTCAAATTCCACAGATCATTTGTGAAACAGATAGAGAGCGCGAACGCTTTGCCGCAGCCCTAAAACGTAAAGAAAAGCGTTCAGAAGCCAGAAAAGAAGTAAAAGAGCGCTCCCAGCAGAAACAATTACAAGCAAGCTAAAAGCAAATAACTTAAAGCTAACTGCTAAAAAGGTTAACGTTACGGTCAGGATCCACTCAACCTGAATAAACCTAGGTTTAACCTTTTTAAATAACCTCAGTTCGGAATAAGCAACGCTCTAAATAACTTAACAAGCCATTCAACACTACTTAACCTCAATTCTGATTAATGAAAGCGGAATTATATTCCAAATCATAAAATTATTTTTTTGGCTATACAGTGCTGCTAGATTTGCGTAGTTCAAGGCGCGGAGTTCAAGGCGAATTATTGAAGCAATAACTGGTTATTGAGAGATAATTTAACGAAGAAACCCGCGAAAATAGCGGTGTTGTATCGCTTTGCTTATCCAGAACTGAGGTTATTTATTACATACCGACCTTATATACCGACTTTACTCTTTAAATAACCTTGATATAAAAACGTTAAAGCTTAAAATTGTCTTCAACATTTTTTAGTCGTATGTATTTTAGAAACCAGAGCACGGCAAAATAAAACAGGAAATAAATGTCACATCATATTGAAGATTTATTAGCGCAGTGGAGCAGATTCCCAAATGATAAATGGGTACTGGCAGTTATTACCAAAATCCAAGGCTCTTCTTATCGTAAAACCGGTGCAATGATGTTATTTCATTGGTTAGGAAAAAGTATTGGATTAGTCAGCGGTGGTTGTTTAGAAGGCGATTTACTGCGCCATGCACAGCGTGCTATTCAGCAAGATCAAGCGATTAATATCACCTATGATGCTAGTGATGAATCAGATGCAAGCTATCAACTGGGTTGTGGGGGTATTGTCGATTTATTATTAATACCGGTCACCGCTGAGAATAATTATCTACATTTACAGAGGTTAAAGGAGCAATTAACCTCAACTAATTGTGAGTACCACTTACCGTTAGTTGAATCAGGTACTCAAGCGTCATCTATCGTTGCGAATGTGCTGCCAATTAGCAATACAGCTGACTATGATTTTAGTAAAAGCACTTACAGTAACCCGAGTCAATCAGCAGCATTAACAATGCTTCAAATCCCTTGCCGAACACGTTTCCACCTCGCTATTTTCGGCGGTGGTTTAGATGCGCAACCGCTGGCAATGATGGCCATACAATTAGGCTGGAAAGTCACAGTATTTGATGAACGGTCTAGTTATGCACATCAACATCATTTTCCCGATGTCCATATTATTAAGCATCCCATCGCTCAATTAGATAATGAGAAGTTGTTAAATATTGATGCTGTTGTGGTCATGCAACACAATTTGACCTTGGATGCATTAGCATTAAAACTCATTAGTCAAAGCAACCAAGCTTATATCGCACTTCTTGGCCCGCACCATCGTCGCGATCAGGTTTTTAGTAAAGCTAATATTACCTTGGATGATTTTAAAGGTTTCTTTTCTGCACCCGCTGGGTTTGATATTGGTGGGGAACTGCCTGAGTCTATTGCCCTAAGTATCTTAGCCGAGTGTCATGCGGTTTTTCATAAAAAATGCAACAAATAAAATCATAGCCATCATTCTGACGATAAATTTCATTGCTTAAATGACGACTGTTAATAAATAAACAGTGTGCAGTCTTTTAAATATAAGCCCAGTAATAAGCAGAACTATAAGGCAACCTGTGGATACGACAACAGTGAATACAATAGAGGAGCTTAAGGCTGCACCAAGAACATTAACTTTAGTGTTGTTAGCGGCGGGCAAGAGTAGTCGATTTAACGGCATTAAATTAGCGCAATCCATTACAGATTTAAATGCTGATGGACTGTTAGTGAAGCAACCCTTGTTATTGCACAGTCTAGATAAGTTAAGCCATGTTGCAGACTATTTAACCTCAAAGCATATAAGCAACAATGTTGTCATTATATTAGGGACTCACCACAGTGAGTTGAGTCAATTGCTGCCAACATCTTGCACTTATAGGATCAACAATAACAGCCTTGACGGTTTATCAACATCGGTTAAAGTCGGTGTTAAAGCCGCGCGTTCTGCTAATGCTAGTGGCTTGTTATTAGCACTTGGTGACCATATTGGAGTGACTTACACAGACTATATAACGTTAGCGGAGCATTGGTTAACAGAACAAAGCAATGTTTGTGCATCATACCAAGGTCAGTTAGGGGTTCCTGCTATCTTCACCAGTGAACAATTTGACGCGTTAACACAGCTTACAGGCGACCAAGGTGCTAAACCTGTTCTGCAACAATTAGCACAACAGAAGCAGTTAACTTGCTTAGCGTTACCCAACGCCATTAACGATATCGACACGCAAGATGATCTTCAACAATGGCAACAGCAAAAATTAGAAAGTTAGAGAGTTAGAGAGTTAGAGAGTTAGAGAGTTAAAATAAGCGAAATGGGTAGTAAGTATAAAAGAGATAAAAAGCCCGAATCAATCGGGCATTTTTAATGTGACGAGCGATTATATTAATACCAACTCCTTAATTTAATGATCAAATATTATGCAGGAAAAAGGAGCTAGTTTAAGGTAAAATTTGCCGTAAATGGTTGCCCCCTTTACAAAAAATTTAACGCGAAAATAGTTCCTTTTAACCAGTACGATTGATCAGTTGTGAAGTTGGTATAACTTAAGCTTTTGCTAAAGCACTTTTTAACTCACTTGGTCTCATTGGGATTTTACGTAAACGCACCCCCACTGCTTGATAAATTGCATTAGCAATCGCAGGTGCAACCGCAGTTACTGCTGGCTCACCTAATCCAGAAGGAGGCATTTTACTGGCAATAAACTCAACTTGAACGTCAGGCGTTTGGCCTAAACGTAAAGGTGTATAAGTATCAAAGTTAGAGTCTTTATACTGTCCATTAAGTAGTTCAGTCCCTTCATACAATGCCATCGATAAGCCCCATAATGCAGCCCCCTGACATTGTGCTTCTGCACCATTTGGATCGACAATAATACCAGCATCAATCGCAACAACTAATTTCTGTACATTAACCAGACCATTGCTTTTATCGACATGAACTTGCACTGCACAGGATACCCATGTAGGCATATCGCGCTCTTGACCAAAAGTAGAAGCAATACCAAGCCCTGTATCTTCAGCTTGCTCAGTACCCCAACCAATCATTTCTGCCGCTTTTTTCAATACCGCTGCCTGACGTGCTGCACCACCTTCTGCGACTGGTGTAGTACCTGCATTTCGACCTTCTGCAATCAGCATATCAAGGCGGAACTGTACGGGATCTTTACCGGCATGATGCGCCGCTTCATCCATAAAGCTTTCCACTGCCCAACCTGTCCAACCCGGTCCAACTGAACGTAACCAGCCAGGTCTAAAAGTCGCCATCGCAAGGTCGTTAGAGACGGCACGTACTTTTTGTGCGCCAACGCTATACCAGTGATCAGCACCAGCAATGGCAAACGGGTCATAAACCTCGCCATTAACACCTTTAGGCATAAAACCAGGTGCTAATACCTGTGTCGGCCAACCTGCTGTTGCGTGATGTTCCATCGCCGTTACTGCTTTTTTATCATCAAAGGCCATTTTTAATTGTTGAACTGATGCTGAACGCGCGCTATCAAATTGCATATCTTGTGGACGCATCAACACCATTTTAACCGGCTTACCACCCAATGCTTTAGAAGTTAATGCCGCAGGAATAGTGTAATCACCATTTAGTCGACGGCCAAAACCACCACCTAACATATAAGTACGAATCACAATATTAGCGACATCTTCACCTAATGCAGTGGCTAATACTGGTAAAGTAAGGGACTGCCACTGGCAACCAGAATGTACTTCCCATATGCCATCTGAATTTTTAAATACCAAAGCATTCAAAGGTTCCATCTGCGCATGTAAGACGGTGCTAGTAATATATTCTTGAGAAATCGTGCTGCTCGCACTTTCAAATGCAGGTTCCGTTTTAACATTACCTGTATCTAAAATACCACCTTTGCTTGAGTCGCTTAGTAGTTTTTTACCATGCTCTATTATGTCAGCTTCAGACACATCAGTTGTTTTACCTGCATCCCATGTGACTTTAACCAGTTTTGAGGCTTTTTGCGCGCCAATAAAACTGCTCGCAATCACCATCAACCATCCCGGTACGCTGCCACTTGCATCATCTAATACGATGGTTTTTTGATAACCTTTGACAGCTTTTGCAGCTGAATCATCAAAACTAACTACTTTAGCGCCATAACGAGTTGGCGGTAAAATAGGGTTCGCATACACCATGCCATCAACTTTAGCGTCGATACCATAGATTGTTTTACCGTTGGTTTTATTAGCAACATCAAGCGACGTTACTTGTTGGCCAACTAATTTAAGATCTTGATTCGGTTTAAGGGGTAAGGTTTTTAACTCTTCTTCAGTAAACTTGCGTGTCAGTCCTAAGGTGACTAACTCACCGAAGGATAACTCACCTTTACTAGAGATGATCTTACCGTTTTTAGCTTCACAATCTTTTGTTGAAATGCCCCATTTTTTAGCCGCAGCTTCAATTAAAGCCGTACGCCCCGCGGCGCCCGCTTGACGGTAAACAGGCCAACTTTGTGAAATAGACCAACTCCCCCCCGTAACCATGTAACCCCAACGAGGATCACTATCAACATGAATAATTTCAACATCGTTCCAATCAGCTTCTAGCTCATCAGCAAGAATACGCGCGATAGCCGTACCCACATGTTGGCCCATTTCTGAGCGCATAATATTCACTTTAATCTTGCCGGCAGTATCAATTGAATACCACAATGACGGCTCATAAATATCACCTTCACTAGGTAATACTTTACCGTCTGCACTAGCTGGGTCCATTGCAGCCATCAAATGACGCGGAAAACCAAAGCTGATACCCACGGCTGTCATACCAATTAAAAAACCACGACGGGTAATGCCCGGTGAACCACGTTTAGGTAATCTACTCATGATTGCACTCCTTTAATTTCAATAGCATTTGCAGCTTCATGAATGGCACTACGGATACGTACATAAGTCATACAGCGGCATAAGTTACCGCCCATTACCGCATCAATATCTTTATCTGTCGGTTTAGGAATATCTTTTAATAGTGCTGCGGCCTGCATGATTTGACCTGACTGACAGTAACCACATTGTGGCACTTGTAGGTTTTTCCATGAAACTTGTAATGGGTGGTCGTCTTTTTCTGACAATCCTTCAATCGTTGTTATTTCAGCACCTTCCACTGACGAAACCGGCGTAATACATGAACGCGTAGCACGTCCACCTACATGCACAGTACAAGCGCCACAGGTACCGATACCACAACCAAATTTAGTACCAGTCATATTAAGTTCGTCACGAATAACCCACAGTAAAGGAGTATCACTTTCTACATCGGCTGTCATCGACTCGCCGTTTAAAATAAATTTTGCCATTGTCACTTCTCCTGTGAATTATTGCTCAAATCGGGGTTGATTGCGAATTTCAGTTACTTTTTGTTGCAATTCAGGCCAAGGCTTTTGACCTGCCGATTGACGTAAGTAGGCAACGATTGCACTAATATCTTGATCACTTAATGCATCACGGAATCCAGGCATAACAACGCCACTAATACCTTGGTCACTGCGCACACCATCCAATATTACATTAACCAAATTGGTTGGTTGTTCAAGGTGAGTCGCTGACCCTAGTGTTAATAATGGACGACCTTTGACTAGTTCGTCACTGCTGTAATGGCAAGCTTGGCAAGCCGTTGCATATAATCTAGCGCCTTCGTCAATACGTAGGTCTGCTTGTGTATGTTGTGCTTTTATCGCTGCTTGTAAATTAGCATTAGCAGCAGGGTCATCACTTTCATTCGCGCCGCTATGATCAGCAAAATACAAACTAATCGCTTGCACATCATGCTCTGGTAATGCCGATAAACCTTTGTGCATGACTGGTGCCATTGGACCTGCAGCACTGCCATGATATGGAGAATTACCCGTGGTTAAGTATTCATAAAAATCTTGCGCACGCCAAGGGATAGGAGAAGTGCTTGTTGCCGTTAATGAAGGAGCTATCCAGCCATCAATATCCGCACCTTGATACATTTGGTCGTATTTTTCACCACCCAACACATTACGTGGCGTATGACAGGCACCACAATGGGCAATACCTTCAGCCAAATAAGCACCGCGATTCCATTGTTCAGATTTATTATCATTAGTTTGGAATGACTGTGTATCTGCAAATAACAACTTCCAACCTGCTTGTAACCAACGAATATTAAGCGGAAATGGAATACCATTTTCTTTTTTAACTTGGTTAACAGCTGGCACTGACGTCATGATATAAGCGTAAATAGCACGAATATCCTCGTCGGTCATTTTATTAAAGTGCTCAAAAGGAAACGCGGGTAATAAATGGTGCCCATCACGGCTCACACCGCTGCGCATAGCACGATTAAAAGCGTCTTCAGACCAGCTACCAATACCTGTTTCAACATCTGGCGTGATATTACTAGAATAAATCGTACCAAACTCGGTGTGCATTTCGTAGTTACCTGCGTAAGGTTTACCACCAGCGGGTGTATGGCATGTACTGCAATAACCGGCAGCTGCAAGTACTTTACCTTGTTCAATAATTTGTGGGGAATAATCACTCTTAACTTGGGGGGTTATTGGATCAATAGAAGGGTTCCAAGCATAAAAGCTGAATAAACCAAGTCCAATAATTACTGCGCCAGATACGCCATAAACAATACGTTTTAGCATATTACATTGCCTTATTTAAAATATTTCGGGGGGGCAGAGAGTGAACTAACATTCCCTGTTTGACTTCGTATTACAGGTACTCTTTGTGAAAAAATGATTTACCATGACCTGAGACAATAAAACCTGTAATCGACGTCAATTTTAATGTGAATAAAATATGAAAGCAACCTTCAGAGACTACTAATCACTTAACAAGTTAACTGAGATGTGTATTGTATGTTTTAATATCTAATAAGAGTTAAAGACTTGACTGTACAAGCCAGTAATCAATAACAAGCCAATAATATCCGCTATCATTTAGATGCAAAAATTAACCGGCCTTAATTTAATAAACCCCAATTAATAAGCCTCAATTTATAAGCAATGCCGTGGACATGTTCTCAGTATAACGAGAGAGGTAACCTTGAGAACTAACAAGATATTTGATGTATTAGGCTTTTCCAATATAAAGCGAGCCATCCATTAAATAACCCGCTTTGTATTCTATTTAACTCAGTATCTCTTTATTATGGTTGCTGCATGGTCGGGGCAAGTACCACTTCTCTTATGCACACTTGTTGAGGTTGTGCATAAACATACTCAACCGCTTGGGCAATATCATCAGGCATTAATACCCCTCCCATCTCCTCTTTCCATGCTTGATAGCCGCTTACAATATCGTTCGATGTTGTGTGTGAAAGTAGCTCAGTTTCTACCGCACCAGGGGCAATAGTACATACTCGCACATTACTGCTTGCCACTTCTTCACGTACATTTTCAGTGATAGCGTGTACCGCAAATTTAGAACCACAATAAGCAGCATGATTAGGAAAAGTTTTACGACCAGCTACCGAGCTAATATTAATAATGGTTCCAGTTTTACGCGCTTTCATAGGTGCTAATACCGCTTGCATACCGTTCATCAGGCCAATCACGTTAACATCAAACATGGTTTTCCATTCTTCTGGATTCTGTACATCAAGCTCACTCAATAACATGACACCTGCATTATTCACGATACAATCAGTTGCGCCGTAAGTCGCTTCTGCTTTAGTGATCGCAGCGGTAAATGATGCTTTATCAGTCACATCTACTTGTTCGCATAGAGTATTAGGTAAGTTAAGTGCTTGTATACGCTCAATCCGACGTGCCAATAATAATAATGGATGGCCACTGTTACTTAGACGACGTGCAATCGCTTCGCCAATACCAGAACTCGCGCCAGTGATCACTATTAATTTTTTCATATTCAACTCCATTATTTTTTAAACCTGTGCAGCTAGTTTGCTGCAATGAAGGCATTATAAAAAACGAATCTGTGTTGATATATATGGCTGAAGTTAAAATACTGTTGTTATATGGCAACAATAAACCCATGATAGAGAAAAATTGTGTTCGTTTTTAAGCCTATATTCATTATTCATTATTCATTATTCATTATTCATTATTCATTCAGCAGCAAAAACCATCAAGCAATGAGGGGAACGGATTCTAGCCGAATAAATGAAGGTGTTACGGGTATATAGCAGATGGGTTTTCTGAAGTTAGAATTACTGAAGGTAGAGTTACTGAAAGTAGAATCATTGAAGGTGTTGCTCGAAACGGTTTTTTATAAAATCGATAAATTCACGTAAGCGCTTAGGGCGATATTTGTCACTATGGTAAATAGCTGAAAATGCAACCACTGGTATATGCCACTCCGGTAATAACTCAATAAGTGTGCCCTTTTCTATTTCCGCCTCACAATACATTTTAGGTACTCTAATAATACCAGAGCCTGCCAATGCTCCCTGCAACAGTGCATGACCATTTTTACAAATTAACTGCCCTGTGATGTTGATATCACAATGTTGCTCTGGATTTGCTACGCGGTTAAAACTCCAACGCTTAACCGACCCCGTTAAACAGCGATGCAACATAAGTTCTTGTGGGTGGCTCGGGCTACCATAATTTTTTATGTATGCAGGACTTGCCAGCGTGACAATATGAATATCCATGAGTTTTTTGGCAACAAATCCCAGATCCTCAATATCCCCCATTCTAAACGCGATATCAAACTCATCATTGATTAAATCAACACGATGGCTACTAAAATCTAGTTCAACTTTTATTTGCGGATATAACACCATAAACTCGCTGATATACCGAGTAACAATTTCTTCACCAATGTATCCTCCGACGCAATTGATGCGAATAAGGCCACGAGTTTGTTGTGTATCGTCTACCGCCGCAATAAGTGCCTGATCAATATTTTGCAATGCACTTTCACATTGTTTAAATAATTGCTCACCGGCAAGGGTCAACTTAAGCGTACGCGTAGTTCGTGTCAGTAATTTAACCGATATTTTATTCTCCAATGCACTTATTTGACGTGACACATGAGAACGAGAAACCCCCAATGCTTCAGCAGCTTTAGTAAAGTTGCCCAACTGTGCAATAAGTACAAATGAGCGAATATCGGCAAGATTAATATTATTTAGCATAGTAAGCTCCAAACAAATGATATGTTCAAGTTATTCATCAACCTCAACTCGATATAAGCAAATCAGCACTGTAAATTTTAAAGCTTAACTTGTTAAAAACTCTTTCTTGAGGGATCTGTTGCTTCGCGAAACTCATCAGATAGTTCTGTTAATAACGTCTGGTCGGCGAGCCCTTCTGAACGAATAGCAAGCAACTGTGACCAAGCCCTTGAACGGCTATGTCCATCAAATAATACAGCCATCTTCTCATCTCTATTTTGCAACAACTTATAGATCAACAAATACTTGTTATGTGCACTTTCATCTTGCTTCGATATTAGCGTTTGTGATGCTTCTAAGACCAAGTTGCAATATTTTTCAATAGCAATCTCTTTAATAGATTTGAATACTTTCCAATCAGATTCTTTCAAATTACAGCTCCATATTATAAATATGATCCTTATGCTTATTCGATAATTGTACAGAATAAATTCCCCCTAACAGTAAAAATCCAGAATAAAATAACTGTAGGACGAGATTCTTTTGATAATTGACCCGTCACTTTCTCAGACCAAGTATTTTGTGGTCGCTTCACGTCGTCGTCAACAACCATTCTTATTTAGTTGGTTCTCGTTATATTGGCGGCCACCAAAAGAACTAAAATGATGAATAGTTTCCTTGAATTTATTTTTCTAATTGAAAAAGACCTAACAGATAGAAAGGTCTTTATAAGAAACGATACTTATCGCTAAATGAGGTTAATTACATATCCATAATGAAATTTACGATAGTAGTTAACGTAATTTACGACGGTTTCTACTAAGTCCAAAACCTACCAAACCCAATCCTAACAGAAGAAGCGTTTCAGGCTCAGGTACATTAGCTCCTGCCGAGTATTTTGTTAAGACTCGAATATAATCACCAGGGGTACTTGCTGTCCAATCAACGTTCACCGTTGAACCTATGAATGTTGCACTGTCACTATTTTCAAGACCACGTAGGGTCGGATTAAGATAAGTGACCGTATTATTCAATAAAAAGTCACTGCCATTTAAGTTGATCGTACTCGTAATGAGTGCAAGAATATCAGCATCAAAATTTACAAATCCAACTTGTGACCTGCTTTTATTAGGATCAAAGAATACATAGTGACTAGCAACCGTTGTCCCTGCTGATAACGTTCCTGCAAGGCCTCCTCCTATATCATCTACCGATAAGTTTGTACCCAGAGTAATATTTTGACCTTCGTTAAATGCATAAAGATTATTATTATTGAAAGTATTATTACCTACAGTATTACTCGGAGTGGATTGGTTAAAAGGAACACTAAGCTCAACAAAATTTCCAACACCAGAAGTTACGGCACCACTAGTAATGATTGCTTGAGCGCCAGAAGCAAGGCAGCAAAGAGCAGTAAACACAGTACAATTTTTAATTATATTTTTCATATTGACTCCATGTCATCATTGACGTTATGAATAAAATAAAACCGTTTTATTTAAACGACCTTATTTTAAATAAAGCATTTAAGGTGCCAATAAAAAACACATGCTAAATCAACATAATAAAAAATAAATAGATATCAAGTGTCAGAGCTATCGACAGTTGCCTAGCGGCTAAATGCCTCGTTGGTAATAGTTAGGATTAGTTTTTATGCTTAAAAGGCAAACAATCTAAACAATCGAGTAATCAGGATGAATTTATAAATTGCCCATGCCACTGAAGAACTCACTCTGTTTGCGGCGCAACTCAATAAACACATCACACACTTTAAAATACAGAAATCAATAGCTGCACTGCATTGGGTATTGGAGGTACATTTATACACAGAAAAAATGCCATTTAAAGTGATCAATGAAAGAGTCTATTTAACTCAATAGGCTCTTTTTCTTCTTTTACGTAATAACTTCACCCATTACGTAACTCACAACCATAAATAGCAAGCGAGAAACAACGATGCTAAATCTAACGTTTTGTAAGCCCTTTTTTATTCAAATATGGCAGAATATGTGGACGAGATTCTTTTGATAATTGCCCCGTCACTTGCTCAGACCAAGTACTCTGCTTTTGGTTACTCGAACGGCTTGCATAATAATCATGTATCACCTGATCATAATCTTTAATATCGTCCATATTCAGTGGCTGATATTTATTTTCATGCATAATTACATGAGCCGGTAAACGCGGCTTAATTTCAGGATCTTGGGCTGGGTAACCTAAACACATGCCAAATAATACTGATGTATTTTGAGGTAATTCAAGCAACTCATCCACCAACTGTATTTGATTACGTAACCCACCAATATATACACCACCTAACCCTAATGATTCAGCGGCTAATAAACAGTTTTGAGCCATGATGCCACAATCCACTGCACCAATAAGCGTAAGCTCAGTAAAGTCTGCTTGTACATCAGGATTAATCGCCGCATGACGTTGATAGTCAATACAAAATACTAAAAATTCAGGCGCATTTTCAACATAGGGTTGATTACCCGCATACTCCGCTAGCAATTTACGTTTACTTTTATCTGTCACCCTAATGATAGAGACAACCTGTAGCATACTCGAAGAAGAAGCGGCTAATCCAGCTTGAATGATACTGTCGAGTTGGCTTTTCTGTATTGGCTGTTGCGTATATTGGCGAATCGATCGATGGTTTAACATCGTCTCAATAGTTTTGTTCATAAATCAGTAATCCTTGTCGCTATAATTGAAGTCATAATTGAAGCAATAGTTGTTATTATAATTATCGTTATAAAATGCACCATAAGGTGCAATGTACTCTTAATAACTCGAATCAAAACATGGCAATGCAGAGAATGGAATAAAATAATACGATGACTATTTCAAAGCAAGGTAGGCTTGTCAAATCAGTTCATTAATGGCACGTCATGTTCGCTTTAATGCCGCAAAATCGATTAGTTAATATGGAGGCGAATTGTTGATTAAATACCACCCTCATTTTCTACCACTAATTATTTGAGATGATTAAATTCAACCTTCAGGTAATTTTGTATTTTTGAGTCCCCCACATTTTGAATACCGTCTCTTTGTCGCATTACTCACTTAAAAATGATACCTGCAATCTGATACCGTTTTATCTCAACACTCTGACTGCCCATTAATCATTATTTTGTACAAGCAGCGAGAATGATTTACTTTATCATTTCGCATAAATTTTTTGGCTAATAACCGATAAATAAGCGTCTGAATCTCCGCACTACTTTATTTTACTGGCGCTTCTTTCTAAGGTGAGGTTAATACGTATAAACATGCCTTGAATAGCATCTATTTGAGCGGAGTCACGCCCTTCAGATACAAGCTCTTGGTACAATAAATCAGAAGCTTGTTTAAAATCGTCGTTACACTTACCTTGGCTCGCTAATAAAAAAGCATCAGCCAATTTATATTGCCATTTTTTAAGGTACTTTAATTTTTTGCCTACTAAGTTTTCACATATTGATTGCACTCGAACCAATGCATGCCCTAAATTAAGTCCAGTTAAAGCGAGATCGGTAATGGCACGAGAATGAGAGCCTTGATCGTAATTAATTAACCTTAACAATCTATCAGCCATTCGACGGTTGTACCAAATAGCAGGCATTTTCTGATTATCTATATTCATTAAGTCTTTATGAGTCGCTTTAAAAACTCGGCTAACTAATAGCTGAATGCTAGGCCCTGTAAATAAGTGAAAAATCCAAAACAAAATACTAACACCAACAAAAATAGCCATCGCTGCACTTAATGTATAATCAATGGTGAAAGCTAAGCTCATGTCAGTACTGGGGCGAACTAAAATTGAAAATGGAATGCAAAATCCTAAACCATAGGGTAGTGTTTCACGTTCAGCAATTAGCAACAGGCCTAAAAAGTAAGGTCCAGCTAGCACTAATAATAATATCTCTAATTGCCCGCCGCTTTGCGCGAGTAAATTAAGAGCGTAAAAGATAGTTACCACAGAAGCTGCCACGACCCCAATTAGCAAGCGTTTTATAACGACACGTAAAATAGCCAAAGGTATTCGCGCTAACATAATAGAGAATATGACGGGCAAAATCATGATCATCAATGCAGCCGACGAACCTGTACTTATCCAAATACATGCGCCAATCACAAACACTAATAAAGTTCTAAAGCCAACAATGATGCCTGCTAACGGATCCCGGTAAGTCAACATACTTGGCGCATTCAACAAGGTTTTATCACGTTCCTGTAGTGCTTTATAGGCACGCAATAAAATGGTTAAATCCCCTGTTATATCTAAGGCGACATTAAACATATGCGATTCAAAAGGAGCTTCAAAGGTATTATTGACTCGCCATTCTGTCAGTTCCCTTCGAAAGGCTTTAACTTCCTCAGCGCAAAAAGAATAGTTATCAGATGCTGCAATACTGGCTAGTACCTGTTTTAATCGGTTAAATAATTGTGCTAAATCAGCAGTAATTAGTTCAGAATGATTACGTTGCAGACGACCAAAAATTTGAATTAAAGCCAGTAACGACAATACTTTTTGCGCTAATTGATTTGCCGCTCTTGAACGCCCTGGCCCTTTTGGCCCTTCGTAACGTACGGCACTGGAATCTTCATTTATCAAGCCTAAGGTCGCCATCACGCCATCAATTTGTGTATGACGTTTTTCATGTGTCCCTTTGGTGTCTAGCTCAGCCACTAAATAATTTAAGGTTTGGTTGATCACCGACCTAGCTTGGATTTGTAGCGAATTTTTTATTTTTACTGGCCAGAATAGATGGCTGACAATCCCTGCACAAAGAGAGCCGATAATGATTTCACTCATACGCGCCTGTGCCACGTCGAATACACCTTGGCTACTAACGGTCGTAGGACTCACCATCACTAAAAGTACAATAATTTCAGCCGTTACTGCCGCCATCGCAAAGGCATAAACAAAGTTAGCTTGCCGCACCATTACAGATAAAGCTGAGTTTAAGCCTAGCCAAATAGCCAATGCACCCAGTGCTAAATAGGGATATGACATCAACTGACTTAATAGCAAGATGCCAAATAACCCACCGACAATGGTACCTATTATTTGGCAAAGTGCTTTTTCGATCACCAGACCACTTTCTGGGCGTAACTGTAAAAAAATAGCCGAAACTAATGCCCAGTAAGGGCGATCAAGGTTCAGCGCCATCGCAATCGTTAAAGCCATCGCCATCGCAATAACACCTTTTATCGCAAAAATAACAGCCTGTTTTTTAGGAAAAAATAGATGACGTAACACCACTCCCAAGTTATTCCCCTTAGTCTGTCGCGAGATGAATCGACACTGTCATTCCCGCACTCAGCTGAATACCTTTAGGTAATGTGTCTAATTGAATATCAACGGGAATACGTTGTGACAAACGCACCCAATTAAACGTTTGTTGAACTTGAGGTAAAAGTTGGCTGTTACTTTGTGTATTGGTATTAGCAATTGCTTTGCCCACGCTAACAACATGGCCCGTTAGTTGTTCACCACCACTGAGTAATGCGATTTTGGCAGCTTGGTTTTCATAGATAAGCGGCACTTTAGTCTCTTCAAAATAACCTGTGACATAAAATGAATCAGATTTAACAATCGCAAAAACAGATACACCCTGCCCGATATAATTTCCCTGACGTAAATTTAAATTAATGATTTGGCCTGATACTGGGGCAACGACTTCCGTTCTATCAAGGTTTAATTGTGCTAAAGCTTGCTCTGTTTTAGCAAGATCATAATTAGCTTTTGCAATATTTCTATTGATACGCGTTAGCTCTAAGCCTTCTTCACTGATTGCTTTTTGATTGTTTAATGCTTCGCGGCGGTTGTATTTATGCTTAGCTAACTCCCACGCTAACAATGCTCCTTCCGTGTTTGCTTTATTTTTATCTAAAGCAGCTTGATAACGTTTGTTATCAACACTAAACAGTAACTGGCCTTTTTTAACTAATTGCCCATCTTTAACATTGAGCGTTGTCACCCAACCCGAGACATCAGCTGCGACGGTGACAATATCAGCTCGAACTCGTCCATCGCGAGTCCATGGCGTATGCATATAATCAGTCCAAACCCAACGCCCTGCAACTACCGCCATGATCACAACAACAACGGTAAAAAGAATACGTAGATACTTTGTCATAAAATTTATCTTCCACTCAGTAAATATACAGTTAAGGCGAAATAGCATACAAAAAGTGATACTTCAAACCAGGCAACTTTCCATATGCGATCGTGCCAGTCTAAACGGTGTAAAGCAAAACGAGTTAATGCAGATAAGATAAAAGCAATCGGAATATAGATAACCAAAGGGCTAAACTCCATTCCACCTAACACTACAGTTTGAAGCATAAATACCCTTACATTGATTAAAAAGTTACATCGATTAAAAAAGCCTATCGTAAAAATGAAGACCTGAATCGTTTATTAATAAGACAGCATAACAAGACAACTTGCTAAAACCATAAGATAAAAGTTTCACCCAAATGACATTGTTTGTTATCAACCATTGAAATCAAGTTTACTAATAAATAACGTCATTTAAAAATCTCTCAATATATTTTCAATATAATATTTTTAAGGACAGTATTTTTCAAACAAATACGCCCTTTAAACTATTGTTCTGTATAAATAAACAACGTATTTTTTATTTATAAAAAAATTTGAAATTTAAACGAGTATTCAGTGGTCTGTAGATGACGGTCTTTACTTTCTCTTTTTATGTGTAAACCGTTTTTCGTTTATTAAGGGGCGTTAAGCCCAGTTATAGACTCAGTTATAAACTTCTTAGATTCAAATAATAAGTGCATAACTTCAACAATTTAACTTTACAGGTATTTTATAATGATTCGCTTTAAAAATTTTATGATTGGCTTACTAGTATCAATAAGCTTGACTTCAACCTTTGCACACTCTCAAGATTCAGACTCAAATCAACCAATAAAACCAAAGGTCATTTTCTTTGATGTTAACGAAACACTACTAGACTTAGAAAATGTAGGCAAATCTGTTTCTAAAGCCTTAGGTGGGCGCGATGAACTAGTCCCTTATTGGTTTACTACAATGTTACATTACTCTTTAGTTGGGAATGTGACAGGTGAATATAATAGTTTTGCTGAAATAGGCATCGCCTCATTAGAAATGATTGCAAACCAACAAAATATTAAACTAACACCTGAAGAAGCGCGTACCGCAGTACTAACCCCCTTTAGAGACCTAGCACCACATAAGGATGTAGTTGAAGGCTTGAAAAAGATACGCGCACTGGGTTATACCATGATCACATTAACTAACTCTTCTGATGCAGGCATTGCAGCTCAACTTAAAAACTCAAATCTAGCACAATATTTTGATGGCTCATTAACTGTTCAAAATTTAAAAACCTTTAAGCCAGATTTAAAAGTATATGACTGGGCACAAAAAGAAATGAAGATAGCACCTGAAGATGCCATGTTAATTGCCGCACACCCATGGGATTTAGCAGGAGCAGATAAAGCAGGTTGGAAAACCGCATTTATTATGCGTCCAGGTAAAGCACTCTACCCTCTTGCCGCCAAGCCAGATTTGATTGGCCGAGATCTTATTGAGATAGCAAATCAGTTAGAAGCGAATGCTAAGTAGACTTTGTATTCAACACTTTAACTTTTAACCTTCAATTAGGTATTAGTTAAGTTTTGCTGTTGTTAAGAATTTTATAAACACAAAAGGCAGCCGAAGCTGCCTTTTTATATTACTTTTTAAAAGTCATAAGTTATTTTATGAATTTTTTAAATGGTGCATCAACTGGCGTATCTGCAAGGTGGTTTGTATAGTTACT
>Ga0316197_10000084_pt1 | contig 74723 bp, 62 predicted proteins | sample OudBiesiAoxic_MG_FD_204939 | JGI IMG/M metagenome (GOLD analysis project Ga0316197, IMG submission 204939) | Coastal sediment microbial communities from Oude Bieten Haven, Netherlands - site A oxic | ecosystem: Environmental > Aquatic > Marine > Coastal > Sediment | place: Netherlands... | reverse complement strand
GTGGGCGGGGCCCGGATGTTTCTCGCGAAGGCGTACAGCGCGACCTTCTTCCGATCGTCGAGGGAACCCACGTGAATACCAGATATGGCGTGGTGCGGACTGACCACGTTCTGTTTATCGCCGCTGGTGCCTTCCACGTCTCGCGGCCGGCAGATCTCATACCCGAGATGCAGGGACGCTTTCCAATCAGGGTCGAGCTTCAATCTCTTGGGGCCGACGAGTTCGAGCGAATCCTAAAAGAGCCCGAAAACTCACTGATCCGCCAGTACACCGCGTTGCTGGCGACTGAGAACCTCGAACTTCGTTTTGCCGATGATGCGGTGCGTACCATCGCCATGATGGCGGCGGAGATCAATGAAACCGCCGAGAATATCGGCGCGCGCCGATTGCACACGGTCCTCGAACATCTGCTCGAAGAGCTCAGCTTCTCGGCACCCGAACAAGCTGGAGAGATGGTCGAGATCACGGCCGTGATGGTGGAGGAGCGGCTGGGCGATCTCGTCGGCGACCGCGACCTGGCGCGCTACATTTTGTGAATTAGGAATTAGGAATTAGGAATTAGGAATGGGGAGCATTGGGTCATTCACCGCCACGCAGGTAATCGTTCCAGTGGCTCGGGAAGAACTCAAAACTCAAAACTCAAAGCTCAAAACTCTGGTTGGCATCTCAATCTCCCTGATGGTCGTCCTTGTCGGTTGTGGCAAGGAAGGCGTGCCTTTGCCGCCCGAAATCCGGGTTGCCGAACGGACTTCCGATCTGACCGCTTTCCAGGAGGGTGACGAATCCGTTCTGAGGTGGAGCTATCCCGCGATGACCACCTCGGGTCAGAACCTGACTGACATCGAGGAGATCCAGGTGTGGCGGGCTGCATTACCCCTCGGGCAGGAACCGCCTTCTCCGATCTCGCCGCAGGACCGGCAGATGCAGCGGCAGCTTCTGGAGGGCCAGGGTGAAATACTGAGGGCCCTTGGACCGGACGAGATCGCAACTGCAACGAGGGGTTCGGCCATTCTCGTTCGAGATGATCTGAGGCTGTGGCGAGGAACGGTAGAGGACCCTGGGCTTTTCGTTCTGTGGTACGGGGTTCGCACGGTGTGCTGCCGGCATCGCGAATCGGAAATGTCCAACGTCGTGCGTCTCGAGCCGAAGGAGCCGCCGGATCCACCCACCGACCTCGATTTGGAGGCGGGTGCGGACGGAATCGAAGTGAGATGGGTCCCGGGGGCTGACACGAAGACCCTGATCGAGCGGTCAGCGGATGGTGCTGCCTGGACCACGGTGACCGAGGAGCCGATCGATGGAAACAACTGGCGCGACGAAATTGCGGCCCAGGGACAGGCCTGGAGTTATCGCCTACGTTCGGTGATCGCGCTTCCCGGCGGAGATCTGGTGGTCGGCAAACCGTCGCAACCGGCGCGCATCGATCATCCGGACACCTACCCACCGAGCGCTCCGTCGAATGTCGTGTGCCTGCCGGAGGGCGCGCAAGTGCGCGTGCGCTGGCGGGCGGTCGCGAGTGCGGTGTCCTACAGCATTTCCCGTCAACATGGCGGCCAAGCGGTGGACATCCTGACTGAGGATCACCGGTCGGTTGAGTTCACCGACCAGGAGCCGCCGCTCGGTGAACTTGTCTATTTCGTGACCGCGCGGGATGCAGCCGGCAACCGCGGTCAAGAAGCGAGCTGCGTCGTCGTGATGGGTGCCGTACCGTGAGGTCAGAGTTTTACAAACTTGAAGGCGCCGGCAACGATTTTGTTCTTGGCGTTGGGGCATGGGCCCGTCGCTTCGAAAGCGAGCCCGAACTCGTGCGGCGACTCTGCGACCGGCGGCGCGGAATCGGTGCAGATGGCAGTCTCGCCCTCGAGCCCGTAGATCTTGATCGGGTGAGGCTCGGGTACCGAAATGCCGATGGCAGTGTGGGGGCCTTCTGCGCCAACGGCACTCGTTGTGCCGCTCGCGCCGCGGTCGAGCTTCTCGGTTCGAACCCGAAGCTCCTGGTCGAGACCGGGTGGGCCGAGATCCTGGCCGAGGTTGACGGATCGCAGGTGAGCCTGGAGCTGCCGCCGCCCGAAGCGCGCCCGCAGAATCCTGAGATCGTTGCCCCCGAGCATGCCACGGCGCTGTGTCTCATGAAGATCGGTGTTCCCCACATGGTGGTTGCGACCGAAGGTCTGGCCGATCTTGATCTGGGGCTCATCGCGCCGCCGCTTCGGTACCATCCCGCTCTTGGCGCCGAGGGCGCAAATATAGACTTCTACGAGATGGCGACCGACCGCAGCCTGCGGGTCCGGACCTGGGAGCGCGGTGTCGAAGGGGAGACCTTGAGCTGCGGTTCGGGCATGGTGGCGGTGTCGTTGGTAGTGATGGCCGAGAACGGGACGCGCGAGGTTGAGCTGATCCCTCTTTCGGGCGACCGTCTGACGGTCGAGGCGCTCGGCGAGCCACCCGTCTGTGCGACTCGCCTCACCGGCCCCGCACGTTTCATCGCCAAGCTCGATCCCTCTGACGAATTTCTCCGCGACCTCTGACCCGCTCCCTTAAAAAGGCCTGAGGCTTGGGACCTGAGGCTTGATGGACCGAAAGCGCGGGTTTTCTTTGATGTCCTCAGGCCTCAAGCCGCAAGCCTCAAGCCCTTATGCAAAGACCTTCCAGCCGATGATCAAGCATGCGGCGGCGAAGTAACCGGCCGCGAGATCGTCGGCAACGATGCCGATGCCGCCGGGGAGCTTCTCAAAGGCTTTGATCGGCCACACTTTGACCACATCGAAAAAACGGAAGAGGAAAAATCCGGCGCCGGTAAAAATGGCAATCTGGGAGGTTGTGAGCAATGGCAGGAGAGGTAGCGCAACCAGGTATGTCAGCCACTGACCGGCTGCTTCGTCAACGACGATGGGTCGAGGGTCACCCTCTCCCCGTCTTTCCGATTCGATTTCGGAGGACCAGACACCGACCAAGGTGAAGACAACCAGACCAACCGCGGTCATGGCGATTCGAAGCTGGTTGGTCGGGAGAGCCATGCAGAGACCCATCCAGAGAAGGGCGGGCGGCAGTGAACCGACGGTTGTCCCAGGTGCGGGCAGCCGGTCTCCAAGCCCGCCGAAGGTCGCAACAGCTCGCGCGAGAGGTTGGTGACCGCTCATGACTCATCCCCCGTCTGCAAAGCCTCGATCATTTTCTTGTGCATGCCATCGAAGGCGCCCGAAGAACAGCCTACCACCACATCCCCGGGTTTGAGGATCTCGAGGAGTCTCTCGACAGTGTCCTCGCCATCACCAGGCATCACCGACCCGACGCCTCGGGAGTCGAGAGCAACGGACAGGGATTCCCGATCGAGCACCTCAGACGCCTCCAGGCGGTCGCGATGATAGGGTGGCGCCACTAAAACGAAGTCAGCTGCGGAGAGGTTTTCGAGATATGAGTCTTGGAAGGAGCGTCGCGCCGCAGTCAGTGAGCGCGGTTCAAAGGCAATGACCAGACGACGGTCCGGCCAGCGTTGGCGGGCCGCGGCGATGGTCACTCCGATAGCAGTCGGGTGGTGGGCAAAGTCATCGACGATCGTAATGCCGCCGGCCTCCCCGACCACCTCCATCCTTCGCGCAACGCCCGGGAAAGAGCTCATCGTGGCCGCCGCCTCGGCCGGCGCAATGCCGGTGGCGATGGCTGCGGCAACAGCCATAGCGGCATCCTGGAGATTGTGGAGGCCGGCCTGTGGAAGCTCGAGAACGCAGGCCTCTCCCCGCCAGTTGATCTGTGCCCTGCTTCGGTTGGGCTCTGCCTCCCAGGACAGGAGCCGCAAGTCACAGTCGGAGTGTGGACCGACGCGGACCAGTGGCGCCGTCGCATCGCGAGCGGCAGCAACCGCACCCTCGCTCCATGTGTTGACTACCACCGAACCGTTACGAGGCACCTGTGCCGCTCCCGCTCGGAAGGCGGTCAACACCGCCTCGAGATCGGGGTAAAGATCCGCGTGGTCGAACTCGACCGGACCGATGAGGAAGACGTGGGGCCGGTAGTGGAGAAACTTTGGACCACGGTCGAAAAAGGCTGTGTTGTATTCGTCGCCTTCGATGACCAGTTGGGGACCGCCGCCGAGACGGAAGCCTCTCGAATTCCAACAGGGAAGACCACCGATCAGATAGCTGGGGTCAGCCGCGGTCTGCTCGAGAATCCAGGCCAGCATGGTTGAGGTCGTGGTTTTGCCATGGGTGCCGGCGACGACCAGGCTTTCGAGACCGAGAGCTAAAACATAATGCGCGACTGCCTCCGCCTGAGAAAGGTGGGGCATCCGTCGCTCGAGGACCGCCGCCACCTCCGGGTTGTGCCGGGGGACAGCATTGCCGATGATCACGCGGTCGATGTTTTCGGGTATCCGCTTTGGTTCGAAGCCGAGACGCACCGGAATCCTGAGCTCTTCAAGCAAGTTACTCATCGGGGGGTAGATCTGGGAATCGACCCCTGCGACGTGGTGGCCGAGTTGGCGTAGCATCCCGGCCAGGGGCGCCATCGCGGTTCCCCCGATGGGCAGAAAATAGAGATGTTCCGGCTTGAGGTATAAGTCCTGCAAAAATGCTCCCTCAGAGTTGCGGCCCGGTGGACAGCTCCATAAGATTGTCTCTGTTTGTGAGCGCTATGACAAGGAGGACAGCAGATGTTGAACTATCGCTTCACGCTTCTTACCATCACCGTCATGGTGGTGATACTGGCCGCCACCGCAGTGGAGATGGATGCCGCCGACGGGCCCAAATTAGTGGTGCCCGAAAAGATCATGGACATGGGAAGAGTCGCCCAGGGCGAGGTGCTCGACGTTGACTTCGCAGTCGTAAATGAAGGCGATGAAACTCTCGAGATCAAAGCCGTCCGACCGACCTGTGGATGCACTGTGGCGGATTTTGACCGAGAAGTCGCTCCTGGAAAAACCGGCTACATCAAGGCGAAACTCGATACCCGGGATTTCTCCGGGCCGATCTCGAAGTCGATCCTGATCATGACCAATGACCCGCAGGATCCGACAAGAACTCTGATCATCAAAACCGAGGTCCATCCCTACGTTGAGGTGCTGCCGAGGGCTCTGGTTCGGTTCAACGCCGTCCAACACGAGGCCATGGAACAGAGGATCACAGTTGTGGCTGACGAAGAAGAGAAGGATTTCAAAGTTATCGCCGTCAAAAGTCAGGTGCCATTCCTCCTCGCATCCGTTCGTCCGGTTCCCTCGGACCAACTGCAGGCCGGAAAGTCACCTCAACAATACGAAATAACATTGACGATGAAGGAAAACCCGCCGGTCGGACCGGTCAACACAGTCCTCGAGATCGAAACCAACCACCCGAAGGCCAAAAAAGTGCCGGTCAAGGTCTTTGGTGTCGTCAGAGCTCTGTTGCACGTGACGCCGTCGCAGATCCAGTTCGGAGCGATCGAGGCCAAGAAACAGCCGGGGCGAAACGTGATCGTCGTCAACAATCGTTCCGGCGGAGTCGCAATCAAGGTGACTGGTGCCGCTGTCAATGACCCGGCCTTCAACGCAGAAGTTGTGCCGATCGAAAAGGGCCGGCGTTATCAGATCACTATCACCGTCAATCCTGATGCGAGTGCCGGACCGCGTGATGCCGTGTTGACGTTGAAGACCGACGATCCCGAGTTTCCGACAGTGGAAGTTCCGGTACGGGCCAATATCAGTTAAGAGTTAAGAGAAAAGAGTTAAGAGTTTGAACCAAAGAGGGACGTTGCGATGAACCGCAGCGTCCCTCCGAGGTTTTTTACTCGATATTGAATTCAACACTTGACCCTTAACCCCTAACCTTTAACTCTTTACAATCAAGTCAGCAGCTTGATTTTCGGACTCGCGATGGAATTGGGATCATCATCTTGCTTCGGACAATAGGCATCGAAACTTCCTGCGACGAAAGTGCCGTCGCGATCGTTGACTGCGACGGACGGGTCGAAGTGAGCCTGTTGTCCAGCCAGATAGCGGCGCATGCGCCCTACGGGGGCGTTGTTCCGGAGCTGGCCTCACGCGAGCATCTCAAGGCCCTGCCTTATCTCGTGGATCAGGCTCTCGAAGCGGCGCGCGGGCCAGTCGAGATGGTTGCCGTAACTACTGGTCCGGGTCTCGTCGGCGCTCTTCTCGTCGGGGTCCGATTCGCCGCTGCATTCGCCTGGGGCCGGGACCTTCCGCTGGTCGCTGTCGATCACCTCGAGGGCCACCTCGTGTCGTCACTGCTCTGCCTTGACGGAGGGCCGGCGCGGCCGGAGCCGGAGCGCGTTTTGGCACTCGTGGCCTCCGGCGGTCACTCGAGTTGGTATCTGATGGACCGCGGTTCCCGTGTCCGTCTCGGACGCACTCGCGACGATGCCGCTGGGGAGAGCTTCGACAAGGTCGCCCAGGTTCTCGGTCTCGGATATCCCGGGGGACCCGCAATCGACGCACTCGCCCGACACGGCGATTCCTCGAATGTGCCGCTGCCTCGGCCGCGCCTCAAAGACGCCCCGTTCGACTTCAGTTTTTCGGGCCTCAAGTCGGCGGCTATTCGTTGGATTCGAGAGCACGAGTTGGTAGACGACGCTGCAGAAGGTGGCGAATCGTCAACGCCGATCCGTGACCTGGCCGCGTCATTTGAAGCAGCTGTGGTGGAGCAGTTGCTCTCTCCACTGCCCGAGCTTGCCGCAATCTACAGTCCGCAGCTGGTCACCGCGTCGGGTGGTGTGGCCGCCAACTCGTTTCTCCGCAGCGCTCTTTCCGGGTGGGGTCGCGAGCACAACGTCGAGACCCTCCTGCCGGCGCACGCCTTGACGACCGACAACGCAATCATGATCGCGCACGCAGGGCAGCTTGCCCACCGCAGAGGCTGCGCCGATGACCCACGGCGGTTGGACGCACGGGCGCGGGAAGTGTGGCAACCACCGGGTATGCGCCGTGGGTTGCGTGGAGCAGGCGTGTAGAATCGACGACGAACGGGGGTATGCGATGCGGAAATCTGTCGCACGTGAGTACTATGAAGCCATATTGGTGGCTTTCATTCTGGCGCTTTTCGTGCGCACATTTGTTTTTGAGAATTTCAAGATCCCGTCGGGATCGATGGAGGACAATCTTCTCATCGGCGACCACCTGGTCGTCAACAAGTTCGTGTTCGCGGGCAATGCGGACTCCATTCTCCATCGGATCTTTCCCTACCGATCTCCAGAGCGCGGTGATGTGGTTGTCTTCAAGTACCCTGAGAATACCCGTCGCGATTTCATCAAACGATGTGTTGCGTTGGCCGGCGACACCGTTGAAATCAAGCGCAAGCAGCTGTACGTCAACGGGGAGCTTCAGAACGAACCGCTGGTGGTGCATAAGGATCCACGGGTCTACGAAGATCTGCCGGCAGCTCCAATCTCGTCAAGAATCCGCGACAACTTTGGGCCCTTTACGGTGCCACCCGGGACAATATTCTGTCTTGGCGACAACCGGGACAACTCGCTCGACTCGCGTTTCTGGGGACCGGTGCCTCTCAGCTACGTCAAGGGGCGAGCGGTTCTCATCTACTGGTCGTACGAGGCCGGGCGCAACGATTGGCAGTGGCGAGGATTCGGCCACCGGCTCAAGCAGCTTGCCGGAGTCTTTTTCAACTTCTTCACCAAGACCCGGTGGGAACGAGAGTTTCGTCTCATCCGATAACGCGGGATGATACGATTCTCAAGAGAAGATCGAACTCGGAGGCTTGCCCATGAAGACGTGGCGATATCAAAGGGGCGACGTGCCTGTTGGTTGTTTGGTGGGCGGCGCGGTGGCACTGATCGTGACTCTCGTGGCCATCAAGGTCGCGCCGATCATGATTCACGTAGGTGAACTCGACAAGCAGATCGGTGTGTATGCCGATCGGGCCAACCGGCGCGAGTACAACGACAAGCGAATCGAGCGGGCCATCATCACCAAGGCGGAGTCGCTCGATCTGCCGGTGACGAAGAAGGATATCAAGATCAAACGAACCTCGAATCGTATCAAGATCACGGTCGTTTACGATGTTCCGATCGAATTTCCGGGCTACACCTACGTTTGGCACAAAGAGCACTTCCACGAACGGCCGTTGTTTTACGGCTAAGCGGGTGTCTCTGCTGACGCCATTTCTTCAATGATGCTCTTTGCGGCTTCGAGGAGGTCATTTGCGCCGGTGATGGGTCGTCCAACCACCAGGATGTCCGCACCTGCGCGAATCGCCTCGGCCGGGGTCACCACTCTGCGCTGATCATCAGTTGTGCTCGACGCGGGTCGGATGCCCGGGGTGACGATGAGGAAGTTTTTGCCGAACTGCCGGCGAAGCGCCGCTGCCTCGCGGGCACTGGCAACGACGCCGTCGAGACCGCTGTCGGCAGTCAACACGGCCCATGCACCGACCAGGTCCGCTGGATTCCTTTCGATCTCGAGCTCGGAGAGCGCTACGCGATCGAGACTGGTGAGGACCGTGACCGCGACGACCTTTGGTGGGTTTTGCTTCGCACCCTGACGCACACCTTCGACAGCGGCCTCCAACATCTTGCGCCCACCCGCAGCGTGGACTGTGAGCATCGATGCACCGCAGGTGGCGCAGTTGGCGGCGGCACGGCCGACCGTGGCAGGGATGTCGTGCAGTTTGAGGTCGAGGAATATCCGCGGGCCGAAACCAGCCAGCTCTTCAACCAGGGCCGGTCCGTGGGCCGAAAACGCTTCGAGCCCAACCTTGAGCCAACCAACATGATCGGCGAGGACCGTCGCGGCGGACAGAAGCCACCCATGGTCACTGCTGTCAAGAGCAACACAGAGAGATTCCTTTACGTTCACGCCACCTCCGAACTGGGCTCGGGTTCCGATGCCGGTCCAGAGTCTACGCTATCTGAACACGGTACTATGCAGGGACCATGAAGCTCCGCATGTGGATCGATGCGCTCGGGACTGGTGCCGCCACCGGCCTCATTGCCGAGGTCCTGGTGTTGCGGATGAACCCCGAAGTCACACAATCGATGCGCGGCGTGCTTGCGGGCATTCCGTTGTGGGCTTCTTGGGGCATGCTGATGGTGGGTGTGCCGTTGCTCATCGGTCTCGCCGTCTTCGATCGTTTTCGGCCCAATGCCGATCGGTGGCTGGCACCGGAGCTATTCACGATCGTATTTGTCACCGCTGCCGTGCTCACCGCGGTCAATGCCAAGCTCCACGCCCTGCTTCTATCCGGACCGGCGCACCGTGTTCTCGTTCAGGATTCTGTGGGTTGGGGCATCGCCGCAGTCCTCGCCTTTGCTGCCGCCGGAGCGGTGCGGCGATTCGGAAGCGGTCGCGGGTGGCGGATCGTCTTTTCGATCGTGATGGTCGCGCTGCCGGTGGTGCGGCTCACGACTTCACCGACGCCACCTCGCCAATATCTCGAGGTCGAACCCCAACCGCTCGGCATACCCGACCGTCAGTTGCTGGTCATTGGGCTTGAGGGACTTGACGCCAAGGTTTTCCTGGCCGATGCGGCAAGTGCGAGCTACCCACATCTGGCTCGTCTCCGTGAGGAGGGGGTGAGGGCACCTCTCACGCCCCATCGTCCGCACCTTCGGTGGGCACTGTGGACTTCGGTTGCGACAGGCACGTATCCGGGCCGCCACGGTGTCAAGGCTCATAGGGGCTGGGACCTGCCCCTGGTTTTTCCCGAGACTCTGCGCCTGCTGCCGTGGACTCCAGAAGGCTCGAGGATGATCCTGCCGTGGGGACTCTCCAATCTGGTACCGCCACCACCCGCGACAGTTGCGCCTTTGTGGTCTCGGCTCGATGTCTCCGGCGTTACCACCGAGGTCATTGGGTGGCCGGGTTCGTGGGGTGACGATTCGTCTTTTCATTCTGAGCCGGATGATGGGGTTGGTGCCGTGTTGGAGCCATCAATACGCGCCTCACTCGAAGCAGCGCTCGAGCCTTTACCCGAACGCCGGTCGCGAATTTGGTCCGCCATTGTGCGCGATCAGACTCGGGTCGAGCTCGCCGTCGATGCACTGGAGGCGAATGTCGGCAACGTCTGGGTTCACCTCGAAGCTCTGTCCATGGCTCGGCGCTATCACGAACCTCTCAGCCCACGCCATACTCATGAGCGATTGTTCCTCGATTTGGTGATGGAGCTTGTCGACGAGCAGCTCGGCGAACTGCTCGGTGCCGCCGACGATCAGACTCTCGTCGCGGTGGTTTCTCCCTATGGCCTCGCAGCACCCGGGTCCTTCGAACGAATGAAGAGACTCTTCGGCGGTGGAGAATCGTGGCACACTTCGGCCGAAGGGTCGTCCGACGGCCTCTTCATTCTTCTCGGGGAAGGAGTTGATTCCGGGCGCCGGGTGACATCGGTCAATCCGCCGGACGTTGCACCAACATTGTGTTACCTGCTCGGACTGCCTGTTGCCCAGTATATGGAGGGAAGCGTGATTGTCAGCGCGGTCACACCGTCCTTCCTTACCGAGCACCCGCTGCGGGTGGTCGACTAGTACAAGTTCTGAGTATTGATTTTTCAGTTTTGAGCTTGCCCTCGCATGCCTGTCATACCGGAGGAGGAGTGCGCAACTCAATACTCATCACTCAGAACTCAAAACTGTCCGAGGTGGGGTAGGCTTGGGTTCATGAAGCTTTCAGTTGTGATTCCGGTCTACAACGAAGAGGCGACCCTCGGCGATCTCCTCAATATGGTTGTCGCAGCGCCGCTGCCGGCGCCGGTTGGCGAACTCGAGGTTGTCACGGTGGATGACTGTTCATCGGACGAAACCTGGTCCAGGCTCCTGAGCTGGCAACTGTCAACTCGGCAGGATGGGCGTAGTGTCACAATCGTTCGCGAACGCCACTCGCAGAACCGTGGCAAGGGCGCGGCCCTTCGAACGGGTTTTGCTGCAGCCTCTGGTGATGTGCTGCTCGTACAGGACGCCGACCTCGAGTACGACCCGACCGAGTATCCGGTCCTGCTGCAGCCGATCCTCGATGGTCGCGCCGAGGTCGTGTACGGTTCGCGCTTTCTCGGTGGCCCACACAGAGTGCTCTTCTACTGGCACTACCTTGGCAACAGGCTCTTGACCCTCTTGTCAAATATGTTCTCCGATCTCAACCTCACCGACATGGAGACCTGTTACAAGGTCTTCGTAAGAAAGGTGCTGGATCAGGTCACCTTGAAATCCAACCGCTTTGGTTTCGAGCCGGAGTTCACAGCCAAGGTCGCGAGGCTCGGCGTGCGGATTTATGAGGTGCCGATCTCATACCACGGCCGCACCTATGCTGAGGGCAAGAAGATCGGCTGGAAAGACGGGGTGTCAGCGATTTGGTCCATCCTGCGCTTCAACATCTGGGATCGCTGATACAGCCCGCGGAGAGATTCATTTCGGCATGGCCGGGCGGGCCTTGAAATTCACCCACGAGATGCGATCCGGTTCGAGTTCCCGGCACTCGATCCACCGATCCAGGTTGGCACGGATCTTCGCCTTCTTTCTTCGGTTGCCATGGTGCACATCGCGAAGCTGCCAACATCTTCCAGGCCTCTTGCCGTAGCGTCCGTTGACGGTCGGCACACCCGAGGACAACGAGACCCACATCGCGTCCTCATGAACAAAACGGTCTTGTGGGCCATCCGTGGTGGTGAGCAGGAACGCGTCGGTGTCCCGCGGAACGAGGTCGGCGATCGCGGCGACGCGTCTCCTGGCCGTTGCCTTGTCGTAGGTCGTTGGTCGGTGAATCTGCTCTGCAACCACCGGCACGAAGAGCACAACGAGCAACCAGCGCGGCCGACGCCATGGCACCCCGTCAATCGCCAGGGCGATGCCGAACGCAGCGGGGTAGAGCAGCACCATTCCGACCCGGGCGATCGCCCGCGCCGAAGTTCCTCCGGGTATGATGTGGCGGAGAGGCTCCCAAAGGCTCCAATCGCCGGGCAGCCTCAGAGTGATGAAAAAGAGCACGGCCACGGCCGCGACCATGATTTGAATGATTCTCCGATCGCGACCGTACCAAAGACCGACGCAGCAAAACACCGTCGCGAAAATCCCGATACCGTTGTGGTGCAGAGATCGATTCGCCCACTCGAAATATTCAAACTCGTGAAGCCCCCCCCAGAATAGATTGGAGTCGCCCATCAGGAACCACGATGCCACCTTTGGCAAGTGGTGTGGCGGCAACGGTCTGGCGCCAAAGGCCGCCACGGAGTCCCGATATTGCATGATCGTGGGCGTGGCAGCTAGAAAGGCGCACACGGCACACGCGGTGATGGTGGCCGGGTGGGTTCGGATGACCTGGATTGCCGTCGAGCGATCAGAACGAGAAAGCGCACCAATGGCTGTAGCAACTGCGAGCCCGAGGGCGAAATAGAGCAGCGGGTAGACAGCAGTGTTGAGCTGAAGGACACCGGCGGCAAAAAACAGAGCAATCCCGAGCCGGGTTCGAGTGGCACTCGCATCCTGACCTTGTGATCGAGCGATCTCGACGATGGCTGCGAGCGCGAGGACCATGAAGAACTGGATGACGAGCTGTTGGTGCATGACACCGGCCATCCGGGGACTGGAAAAAGCAAAGAACCAGGCGCCCACGCTGCTGGCCAGAACCGATGTTTCTAGGCTCCGCCGCAGCAACAGGTAGAAGCAGAAGTAGTTGAGGGACCAGCAAACCAGCATCCAACACTGGTAGGCGGTGTCGGGTGCGGCGCCAAGCCATCGCCATACCCAGTACAGCGGCGCTGCGCCGAGCAACAAATCGGTGTATGCGGTGACGTCCGTCGCAGGGAAGAAGATTGGCGGCGACCAGAAGTTCTCCGCAAGCGGCATTCCCATCAGCCACCGATAACCGTATTCGAGGGTAAAATTGACCAACCTGGTGTCGCCGAGGCCGCCCTGGACAAGTCGAAAACCGCTGATGATCGTGGGGTAGGAGGTGGTCACGATTCCAATCAGCCACCACACCGCCGTCCAGGCAGGCGACTGCGAAATCGTCCGCTGATGTTTGTGCGAGACATCTTTCATGCAGGGCCTTTCCGCGAGGGCCCGAGTGTTGCAATCGCTTCCCTCGCTGTCAATCGCGATCCAAGGCCATCCGCGATTCAGAAGTGCTTCCGTTCTCTGCCTCTTTTCGCTAAGGTACACCGAGCCCGCGGCCCGTCGCAGCGGGCGAGTTCTTCTTCGAATGTGGAGGTTTCATGTCCAAACGAAAGATCGTGGTGATGCCCGGTGATGGAATCGGAAATGTTGTGCTGCCGGAAGCCCTGCGGGTGCTCGAGGCGGCGGGCTTCGAGGCCGACTGGATCTCAGCTGGAATTGGATGGGAGCATTGGGTGGCGGAGGGCAATCCTCTGCCCGAGAAGACCGTAGAGTTGATCGCTGAGCACAAGGTCGCGCTCTTTGGTGCGATTACTTCCAAGCCCAAGGACAAGGCAGCGGCCGAGATCAGCCCCGCGCTTCGTGACCAGGGCCATGTCTACTTTTCACCGATCGTCGGCCTTCGCCAGCGATTCGACCTCGATGTGTCGATTCGGCCGTGCATCACCTTTCCGGGCAACCCGCTGAACTTCATCCGTCGAGGCGCCGATGGCGGCGCCGAGGAACCGCGGGTCAATGCAGTCATCTTTCGACAGAACACCGAGGGGCTTTACGGCGGCGTGGAATGGACCAACCCACCCGATCAGGTGTGGGACGCCCTCGATACTCACCCCAAGTTTGCTGCATTTCGCAATGTTCCGCGGGAGGATCTAGCGGTGTCAACGCGAATCTTCACCCGCGCCAAATGCCGCCGCATCTGCGAGCAGGCCTTTGCCTATGCTGCAGCCCACGGCTATGGCAGCGTAACTGTTTGCGAAAAGCCAAACGTGATTCGAGAGACCTCCGGAATGATGCTCGACGAGGCGCGGAAGGTGCATGAGGCCTACCCGCAGATCCAACTTTGGGATACCAACATTGATGCGCAGATGATGTGGCTGACCAAAAATCCGGAGGACTACGGGGTGATTCTCGCCGGCAATATGTTTGGCGACATCATCTCCGATGGTTTTGCCGGCCTCGTCGGCGGTCTCGGTTTTGCGGCCTCTGCCAATATCGGCCAGGATGTCGGGGTTTTCGAGCCCACTCACGGATCGGCGCCGAAATACGCCGACCTCGACCCCTCGATCGTCAACCCCATTGCCATGGTGCTGTCGGCGGTGATGATGCTCGACTGGCTCGGCGAAACCGAGACGGCAGCTAAAATCCGGGACGCGGTCGCCGCGGTGATTGTCGATGGCACAGTTCGTTGCTATGACATGCTCAAGCTGCGCGGCGGCCCACAGGCGATCAACCAGGGCGCGGCGACGACGACGCAGATGACGGATGCAATCATCGCTGCGCTATAACGTGTGAACGGTCAACGTTTTAACGTGCTAGATTGTGTATTCGGAGGTGAGGGGATGCCCGAGCATGGACCAAATTCCGCATCGGTCGGGCCTCGGGGTGATCAGGTCCGCTCAGATCTCAACGTCGGCTTCGAGCCGACATCGGAGGCGTTGACGGTCGACATCACCTCCAAAGTCGACTACCTCTATGGCGAAGCTATCGAATCTGCCGTTCGGCGAGTCGCAGATGCGTTTGCGGTGACTACCGGCCGTCTGACGGTCAACGATGCGGGTGCGCTCGAATGGGTGATTCTTGCCCGCACCGAATGCTGCCTTCGGCGGGCAGGCCTCGACGGTCCCCCGGTCCTGCCCGAGTCGTCACCGGGTGCCAACCTGCCGCGCAGCCGCGAGCGCCTACGGCGGAGTCGCCTTTACATACCCGGGAATCAGCCCAAGTTGATGGTCTCAGGCGGTCTCTACGGCGCTGACGGCATCATTCTCGACCTCGAAGATTCTGTGCCGCCTGCCGAGAAAGACGCCGCCCGCCTGCTAGTCCGCAACGCCTTGGTCGCTCTCGATTGGGGCACCTCAGAACGAATGGTGCGGGTCAACCAGGGCGCGGTAGGCGAGGAAGACCTTGCGGCCATTGCCACCCACAACCCACATACGGTGCTGCTGCCAAAGGTCGAGGCTGCCTCGCAGGTCGGGCGTGCAGCGGAGATCCTGCGCGGTCTTGCCGGCGAAGAGGCTGCGTTCCTGATGCCGATTCTAGAATCTCCGGGAGGCGTTCACAGCGCTTTCGATATTGCCGCTGCCGATACCTCGGTAGTGGCCCTGACGCTCGGTTTGGAGGATCTGTCGGCGGAGCTTGCCGCACCCAGGACGGCTGACGGCTGGGAGAGTTTCCTGGCCCGGCAGACCACGGTCTACGCTGCGCGAGCAGCGGGCGTGCAACCCATCGCGTCGGTCTATTCGGATATCGAGAATGAGGACGGCCTTGCAGCGTATGTGAGCCGCGAACGCGGCCTTGGTTTTGATGGCATCGGCTGCATCCACCCTCGCCAGATCCCTGTTGTTCACCGAGAAATGACGCCGTCTGATACCGAGGCGGAACGCGCGGTGCGGGTGGTGAGGGCAGCGCGAGAGGCCGAAGAAAGAGGCCTTGGCGCGGTCGCGGTTGGTTCGAAGATGGTCGATCCGCCGGTGGTACAGCAGGCTTTCCGGACGGTTGAGCTCGCAGTTGCCGGAGGGGTTTTAGATCCCGGATGGGACGCTGAGCAGTGAACACATGATTTCGGATTTCGGATTTGCTGTCGGCCTCCGGCCGACGCGTCGCACCGGCGCCTGCGGGCGGCTCATGGCCTCCTCCTTCAGAGGTGGCCTGATCCGCCTCAGCAGCCGCCGGCGGGTTCAGATTTCGGATTTCCCTTCCATCCACCTGTGGCCGGGAGATCGGGGACGACTGGGGCGGGAGTTCGTCCAATGACAATAAAACTCGAAAAAAACGCAGCCGGGCGTATGGTGCCGGTCGAGGTCAACGGGCGCGAGAGTGTGCCGTTCAAGGGAGTCGGAGAACACCGGCCGGATGGCAACAAAGCGGCACCGCGCGTGGCCAGTTGTATCGATTTTCCGGCCGACGGCGACAAGAGGGCGGCGTCGCTGAAAGAAGCGCTCGTGCGGGTCGGGCTTGCAGATGGCATGGTCGTGTCGACCCACCACCACCTGCGCAACGGCGATGCTGTCGGCAACCTTATTTTCGATGCGGCAGCTGAGGTGGGTGCGAAAGATCTCGTGTGGTTTCCATCCGCATCATTCCCGGTCCACGCCAACCAGATTGGCCACCTCGAAGCCGGCGTAATTCACCATATCGAGGGCTCAATGAACGGCCCTCTCGGGGCTTACTGCTCGGAAGGTAAAATGCGCGGTCTTGGCGTGCTGCGTTCACATGGTGGGCGCTGGCAAGCGATCCAAGATGGCGAGGTCCACATCGATATCGCGGTGATCGCCGCCCCGACCGCTGACTTCTTTGGCAACGCCAATGCCGTACAGGGTCCCGCTGCCTGCGGATTGCTGGGCTTCGCCCTCGCCGATTCGATCTACGCCGAGAAGGTGATTGTGGTGACCGATAATCTGGTGCCCTTCCCCTGCTTGCCGTGGCAGATCCAGGGCAACAACGTCGACTGCGTGGTCGAAGTGGAATCAATTGGTGATCCCTCGAAAATTGTCTCCGGAACGACCCGGATCACACAGAGTCCTGATCGACGCCGCATCGCCGAACTTGCGGCCCTATTTTGTGCGGAGGCAGGGATCATGCGCGACGGTTTCTCATTCCAGGCCGGCGCCGGCGGCACCACCCTCGCCTTCGCGATGTATCTTGCGGAGTTGATGCGGGCCGACAATGTCACGGCTCGTTTTGCACGCGGAGGATCGACCCAGCACATGGTTGAGATGCTCGACGAGGGCCTGATTGAAGTCATCCTGGATGGTCAGACCTTCGATCTCGACGGTGTGAAATCGATGCGTGAAGATCCGCGCCACCAGGACACCTCGCCCTTCACCTCCTACAACTTTCACGGCAAGGGCAATTTCGCCTCGATGGTCGATGTCGCTGTTCTTGGTGCGACCGAGGTCGACCTCGCGTTCAATGGCAATGTCGTGACCCACTCGGATGGCCGACTGTTGCACGGCATCGGCGGCTGGCAGAACTGCCTCACCGCACGTTGCGCGATGTTGTTGGTTCCATCGTTTCGAGATCGCATCCCGGTCATCGTCGACGAGGTGACCACCGTTTGCGGCCCTGGCGAACTGATCGATGTGGTGGTCACAGAGAGGGGCATCGCCATCAATCCCCGACGCCAGGATTTGCTCGACGCGGTTGCGGGCTCGGATTTACCGATCCGACCGATCGAAGATCTCAAATCAGAGCTCGATCGCATTTGCGGCGTACCGGAAAAACCCGTGTTTTCCAATGACCCGGTGGCGGTCGTCAAATGGGTCGATGGCACCGTCCTCGACACCGTCTGGCGCGTCGGCTAACGCCGACGCGCGAATTCGGAATTTTGAATTCGGAATTTTGAAGTTCCGCCGAATCCAAGATGATCGAATCAGCGAAACGGGTGGTGGGCGGCATTCCGAATTCCGAATTCCGAACTCCGAATTCAAAGGTGTTCTTTCTAGAGGGCTTGCGCCAGAACGTCCTTGAGTGTAGAATCCTGCGTCCTTGGTCCGAACGGGCCAGGTGGAGGTGTGAGATGAAAGCTGGAGTCCATCCCGAATACCATGAGGTCGAGGTGCGCTGCGCATGCGGCAACACCTTCAAGACCCGATCAACCAAGACCGAGCTGCGGCTCGAGATCTGCAATGCCTGTCACCCGTTTTACACCGGCAAACAGAAGCTGGTGGATACTGCGGGAATGGTGGAGAAGTTTGAGCGCCGCTACGGCAAGACCGCCAACGCCAAGTAGCTCATCCCGGTCGCCTTGAGGCGGCCATGTCGACCCGCGCGAATGTTATTCGCGCGGGTTTTCGTTTATGTGACAAAACCGGTTACGATTTGGTCTGGGTCGGGGGCACATCATGCTTGAGCGGCTCGAAGAGATAGCGAAAAAACACGAGGATCTTGTCGCGCTGCAGGCGGATCCGGAGATAGCTGTTGACCCCAATCGTTCGCGCGAGGTGGCGCAGAAGATTGCCGAGCTCGCGCCGGTGGTGGCCGTATATCGCGACTACAGTACGACTGCCTCGGAACTCGAGGGTGCTCGAGAGATCGTTGGCGAGGCGGACGACGACGAAATGCGGCAGATGGCCGAGGCCGAGATCGAGGAACTTTCGGCGCGGCTTGACGAGATCGAACAGAAACTGAAGCTGCTGCTTCTGCCGGTGGACCCCAACGACCGTCGCAACGTCATCCTCGAAATTCGAGCCGGCACCGGAGGCGACGAAGCGGCGCTCTTTGCTGGTGAGCTCTTGAGGATGTACGGGCGGTATGCCGAGTCAAGGCGCTGGAAGATATCGATCACCGATTCGTCGGACACCGGCCTTGGCGGCATCAAAGAGGCGGTCGTGGTGATCGAGGGTGACGGCGCCTTTTCGCGGCTCAAGTACGAATCCGGAGTTCACAGAGTGCAGAGGGTCCCGGCCACCGAGGCCTCGGGTCGCATCCACACCTCTGCAGCGACGGTGGCCGTGATGCCGGAGGCCGAAGCGGTCGAGGTCGAGGTTGACGAGAAAGACCTCCGGATTGACCGCTTCTGCTCCTCAGGCCCGGGGGGACAGAGCGTCAACACCACCTACTCGGCGGTGCGAATCACACATCTACCGAGCGGTGTGGTGGTTTCCTGTCAGGATGAGAAATCGCAGATCCAAAATAAGGCCAAAGCATTGCGAGTCCTCAAGGCACGGCTCAAGGAAGTTGAGGAAAGGGAACGGGATGCCGAGCGAGCCGCTGATCGCCGCTCGAAGATCGGCTCCGGTGACCGCTCCGAAAAAATTCGCACCTACAACTTTCCCCAGGGGCGGGTCACTGACCACCGTATCTCTCTTACCGTCCACCGGCTCGGGGAGATCCTCGAGGGGAATCTGGATTTGATGCTCGAGCCTCTCATCGCCGAGTTCCAGGCCGAACGCTTGAAGGAAGAACTCGGGTGATTCACGGAAGTCTGAATTCGGAATTCGGAATTCGGAATTTGGGTCCCGATTCGCTCACAAGGATCAATGGGTGGGTGGGAGCAAATCCGAAATCCGAAATCCGAAAACCGAAATTATCGACTCGGGTTCTCCTGTGACCGTCGAGGAGGCCCTCGAAACAGGTGCCGCGTTGCTCCCGACCCGGGAGGGGATTCCCGATCCACGGCGGGAAGCGGAGTGGCTGTTGGCGGCTGCGTTGGGCGTGGAGGAAATCACACTTCGACTCCATGCGGAGCGCGAAGTCCCGACGGAAGTTGAACGACGGTACCGGAGCTGGCTCGAGCGGCGAGCGGCAGGTGAACCTGCCCACCATTTGACGGGTTTCTGTTCGTTTTGGGGGAGGGACTTCGAGGTCAGCCCGATGGTACTCGTACCGCGGCCGGAAACCGAGTTGGTCGTCGAAACGGCTCTCGGCTTGCCGTTGCCGAGCGAGGCAAGAATTCTCGACGTCGGAACCGGGTCCGGCTGCATCGCCATGACACTTGCCGCCGAACGCCCCCGGTGGCGGGTAACGGCTGTCGACTGGTCGAGCGAAGCGCTGGCGGTTGCGCGACGCAACCGCGATCGCCTCGGAGTCGCGGTCGGTCTTTTTCGTGGTGATCTCGCCTCCGCGGTCGCGCCGCCGTGGGATCTGGTCGTCGCAAACCTCCCCTACGTGCCTACGGACGACATCCGCCGGGTGCCGGTCGAGGTCCGTCATGACCCGGTGGTATCCCTCAACGGCGGCGAAGATGGTCTCGATTTGGTGCGCCTCCTCCTTTCCGATCTGCCGAGAGCGCTGCGACCCTGTGGGGGTGCGGTTCTGGAAATTGGGGAGGGCCAGGCGGATGCTGTTGCCGAGATCGCCAGTGCCGCTAGCTTCGCCGTGGCGCGGCGGGTTCGAGATGTCGGAGGCGTCGAACGTGTCATCGTTTTGCAGGTGCGGTAAACCGTCGGGCACGGGCACCAACAGTGTTGACACGATAGGGGCCTGATCGGACAATGGAGTTTTCCCGTAAAAGCGGGGCGGAGGCGATAATGGCAGACACGAATCGGATCGAACTCGACGGCCAACAGCAGCGAACCGCAGTCATTGCATTCGGTGGAAATGCGCTGCTCCGGCCGCAGGATCACGGCACCCAGGAAGAGCAGTTCACCCTCAGTTGGAAAGCCACCCGGTGGTTGGTCGAGATCATTCGCCGCGGCTATGAGCTCGCCATTGTCCACGGCAATGGACCACAGGTGGGCAATATCATGATTCAGGTCGAGGAGGCGATCACCAAGATCCCACCGCAATCACTGGATGTAGCGGTGGCCCAGACCCAGGGTTCGATGGGTTTTATGCTCGCCAACCAACTTCGCAACCGTTTCAACGAGGAGCAGCTGGAGAAGGAAATTGCAGCGATGCTGACTGAGGTCGAAGTCGACCGCGACGATCCTGCGTTCGAAAACCCGACAAAGCCAGTGGGTCCGTACTTCACCGCCTATCGTGCCAATTTGCTGATGCAGGAGCACGGTTGGCAGATGGTCGAGGACGCCGGCCGCGGTTGGCGCAAGGTGGTTGCATCGCCGATGCCACAGCGGATCATCGGCTGCCATCTTCTCAAGCGTCTGGTCGAGAGCGGTGCGGTGTTGGTCGCTGGTGGTGGCGGGGGAGTACCCGTCTATAAAGATGTGGGCGGGTATTACCGGGGTGTCGAGGCAGTGATTGACAAGGACTACGTTGCCTCAATGCTGGCCCGCGAGCTCAGAGCCGACCTCTTCATAATGCTCACCCAGGTACCAATGGTGGCCGAAAATTTCGGTCGTCCAAACCAACACTGGCTGCGACGGATGCCACTTTTCAAGGCACGCGAAATGATGGCCAGTCACCAATTTCCGCCGGGTTCCATGGGCCCCAAAGTTCAAGCCTCGATGGATTTTGTTGAGGCGACCGGCAAGGAAGTCCTGATCACCGACGAGGACAGCCTCAAGCGGGCTCTCGACGGCCGTGCCGGCACCTTTCTGGTTGCTGATGGTGAGGTCGAGTACGCCGCGTTGGCCTGAACGGAACGGCGCTCCCCGAGAGAGCTCCCTCTGGCGATATTTGGGACCCAGCGGTTGACTGTCCGGCGGCTCATTTCACCCAAAATCGTCAGAGACGGCACGTCCGGTCGGCGGGTAAGAAAGACTACGCGCCGCGCGCCGTCCTGGTTAGGGTTATCCTAAGCGCATGGCGAGCGCGAGCCTCTGGATCTACCGTTTGTTGCTGGGCGGATTGCTGCCCATTGCATTGCCGGCGATCAAGATTCGTCAATGGCTCGCGGGCAAGAGCCGACCTCGGTTCCGTGATCGATTTGCACGCTCATTACCGAAGCTCCCGGAGAATGGGATTTGGATCCAGGCGGTGTCGGTCGGCGAGGTCGAGGTAGCGCGGGGGCTGGTCGCCGAACTCGAGCGGCAGGCACCCGATCTGCCCCTCTTCCTGACAGCAACCACGGCAACCGGCCTCGAGCTCGCCCGTCGTACCCTCGGGGACCGATTGCAGATCTTTCCCTGTCCAATCGATCTTCCTGGTCCAGTGAGCCGGGTTTTCGAGGCATCACATCCGAGGCTCTTGGTCCTGGTAGAGACCGAACTGTGGCCTGAGATGCTCTATCAAGCGGGGCTGCGCGAGGTGCCGGTGGCGGTCGTCAACGCACGTCTTTCGCCTGGTTCCTTCGCCGGCTACCGTCGGATTGCTGGGTGGCTCCGAAAGCTGTTGGAACCGTTGGCGATGGTGCTCGCCCGTACGGAAGCCGACGCCCAACGCTTTGCCGGCCTCAATGTTCCAAAGGAGCGAATCGTCATCTCGGGTAACGTCAAATACGATCTCGAGCCAGACAAGTGCCCACTCGAGTGGGAGGACGATATTTGCCGCGTCGTAGGCGATCGACCGATTGTGGTTGCCGGGTCAACGATGGAGGGCGAGGAAACACAGATCCTCGACGCTCTCGCTGGTCTTGGTGCTGACGGTACGACGCCGTTCCTGATTTTGGCGCCCCGCCATCCCGAGCGGTTTGACGCGGTTGCGCAGCTCCTTACCGATCGTGGTCTCGTCTTCTCGCGCCGCAGCAGCGGCGATGCCATCCCCCCTGATGCGGACGGTTTCCTGATCGACACCATTGGTGAGCTGGCGCGTACATACCGAATTGCCACGGTTGCATTCATCGGAGGGTCTCTGGTGCCAACCGGGGGCCACAACCCCCTCGAACCCGCGGTGTGGGGAGTGCCAGTGCTCAGCGGTCCCCACGTCTTCAACTTCGAAGAGGTCTTTTGCGAAATGACGGAAGCCGGTGGCGCGCGGATCGTCGCTGACAGCGCCGAGTTACGGGTTGCGGTGGCGGCGTGGCTTGACGAACCTGACGTTGCCACAGTCGCTGGCGGTGCCGGCCGCGAGGTCGTGGAGCGAAATCGCGGCGCGACAGCGCGCACGGTCTCTGCCCTGGTCGAACTCGTGCAACGGGGGTGATCTGTGGCTTGGCGCTATCTGCTGTTGCCGCTGGCCCCCGTCTACCGAAGTGCGGTTGCTGTTCGCGGAGCTGCCTACCGGCGAGGTTTCCTGCAACGGACAAAGCTGCCTGTTCCGGTGATCTCGGTTGGCAATTTAACGTTTGGAGGCACCGGCAAGACCCCGACTGTGATTGCCCTCGCACGCGACCTCGTCCGTATGGGCCGGCGGCCGTCGGTTCTGACTCGAGGTTACAAACGGCTCGATGACGGGCAGGTTGTGGTGGTTGGGCCGGAACCGAGACAGACTGCCGCGGAGGTGGGTGACGAGCCGTTGGAGATGGCGCGTCGTCTTCCTGGAGTGCCGGTGATCGTCGACGCGGACCGCGTTCGCGGCGGTGCAGAGGCTCAGCGCCTGGGTGCCGACGTGGTGCTGCTTGACGATGGGTTCCAACATCTGCGGCTTGAACGGGACCTCGATCTCGTACTTATCGACGCCGGTGATCCCTGGGGCGGCGGCCGCCTTCCTCCCCTGGGGCGCCTGCGGGAGCCCGTGGCTGGACTCGGGAGGGCGGATGCAGTGTTGATCACCAAGGCACCCGCCGAATGGCGTCCATTGGCGGCCGAAATTGAACGCGTTATTGACCACGTTGCACCCAGACTTCAGGTCTTCATTTCCCGGGTTCGTCCGAGCCGCGTCTGTGTGCCGGGGGAGGGTTGGCTGGGGTCGGAAGTTCTGACCGGTCGCCGAGTGATGGCGTTTGCCGCCCTCGGGCGCCCCGATGGCTTTGCCGACACGCTTGCGGAGGCCGGCGCTGAAATCGTCGCTTCAAGGTGGTTTCCCGATCACCACGCTTACACCGAACAGGAATTGGCCGACGTTGTCGGCCAGGCGGCAGATGCCTCGGCCATTCCGGTGACCACAGCCAAGGACGCGGTCAAGCTTCCACCCGATGCCGGCGTATGGGTGGTCGAGGTCGTCATCGAACCCGTCGAGGGCACCTGGAATGGCCTTTGGCGGCTGTTGCCGGAGGTCAGATCGTGAGCAAGTACCGTTCGGCGCTGCGCAACCACATCGAGTTTGCCGCCTTTCGCATGGCCCGCGGGATGACCGGGTTGCTGTCTCCGCCCGCGCTGGCGAAAGTTGGCGACATTGTCGGTAATTTCTTTGCCAGCTTATCCGGTCGGCGGCGCCGGATTATCGATTTCAACCTCAGCCTGGCCTTCCCGGAAATGACGGACGACGAACGCCGTAAGCTGGCTTATGCGGTGACCCGGCACTTCGCGCGTTCTGCACTGGACGCCATTCGGATTCAAGGTTTACAGCCGGAGGAACTGCTGGCGTCGGTCGAAATTGTAGGCTGGGATAACGTCCAGCGTGCCCTGTCGTACGGCCGCGGCGCTTTTTTTCTCACCGCCCACATCGGCTCCTGGGAGGTTGCGGCATTGGTGACCGGGCTCAAGGTCGAGGCCGGCCTGTCGGTGGTCAACCGGCCGCTCGATAACCCTCTCCTCGAAGCCGAGCTCGACCGCTTGCGCAAGCTCTACGGCAACCACGTCTTTGGCAAACAGAACATCGTCCGCGAGGTTCTGGCCCAACTTAAGAAGGGTGGAGGTGTCGGGATCCTCATCGATCAACGGATTCGAGAAGACAGCGGTGTCGAAGTGCCTTTCTTCAGCCACCCGGCCTGGACCCCCGGCATTCTCGCTCGAATGGCGAGCAAGACCCGCGCGCCGGTGGTGCCGACATTTGCTTTGCGTGACAGGCCTGGCCGCTACCGCTTGCGCTATGACCAACCTGTGATTGTTGACGATTTCCCCGAAAGCGATCTTGAGGTCGTGCCTCTGACTACCCGATATATGTCAATCCTCGAGGCCGCCATCCGTGAGAAACCCGACCAGTGGCTGTGGTACCACGACCGCTGGAAACAGCTTCGACTCCCGAGATCGCATTTCACATTTCGAAATTGAGGACGTTTGGACGCGCTGCTACAAATCGTCGCGCTCCAGTGGGTGGGTGAGGCAGTGCGGTCCGCCGCGGGCTCGTGACATCTCGTGGCTGTCGATGAGCAGGCAGACGCGCTCGTTGCCATCGAGGGTCACTTCCTCACGACCGAGGAGCACGTCCTCAGCAGGCAGCACACGAAAACCCGAACTGGCGAGCGTGTCCGCGGTGACAACGTTACGGTCATAGAGCACGATGACGCCCGGAGCGAGAGCAAAGGCGTTGGCTCCGTCGGTCCACTGTTCGCGCTGCTGCGCCACGGGATCGTTGCCGCCACAGGGAATCGGCTCCAGATCGAGACCGCGACTGTCGAACGCATCCAACAGGCATCCCCGGTGGCGCGGGACGAGATCTGATGATCCGAGATCGATCTCATAGGTATCTGCAAGCTGTGGCCCGTCGCCACAGATAACCGGTTCAAAAACCAACGCGGCGTTTCGATCGACGAGCGTGAAGACCGTGTCGAGGTGCATGTACGCTCGGCGGGCCGGGACGTGGACGATTTCGAGCCAGCGGGGGCCCGTTTCGCACTTGGCCAGCGCTTCGGCGAGCAGCTCCACGGCGACCGTATTGGTTCTCTCCGAAACTCCGATCGCTATTATTTCCGGCGACAGAACGAGAACATCTCCGCCCTCCAGGCGCGGCCGGTGGGGCCCGAAAAACTGGCCCGCCTCCTGCGCCTCGCGCAGCGGATCGACGACCACCGGAGTGCCGGCGAACTCGGGGTGAAAACGAAAGATGCAACGGCTGAGAAGGCCCTCCCGCCAACGCGCGGCAGTGGCCATGGCCGAGAAGATGACACCATCGCCGAGGATCACCTGAGGATCCCTTTGAAAGCACCAGTTGGGTAGCGGCGGCAGACGGAAGAGGTCCTCGACTTCGATTCCACGACAGCCCTCGCTGGCAAGGATGCCGGTGGTGGCGATTGCCACTGCTTCCTCGGCCGACTGGGGTGGCTCGCCGGCGCGCAGCTCCTGTGGTGCCTCGGGCCGTAGACGTGCCCACAGCCAGGACCTGGCTTCCTCGCCGGCCAATGCCGCTGCGAGCAGCGTGTTGGCCTCTACAACCTCGATACCGAGAAGCTGGAGCAGACGGCGGAAGCGACGGTGTTCATCCCGGGCGCGGTCGCCGAAGAGAATATCGTCGAAGAGCAGCTCCTCCATCATCGGCGGCACCATGCGGTCGACCTCGGGCCCCGGCTCGTGCACCAGTACTTTTCGTAGCCGACCGATCTCGCTCGTGACATGCACCATGGGTCTTAGCTCCTCCCGCCCAGGAATCATAGCTGGTGTGGTGAAGAGGTGCACCGGAATTGGAAATCCAGGTGAGCTTTCGGAAGAAAACGCAAAGACGCCAAGACACAAAGGCGCAGAGTTCTTCCCTTTGCATCTCTGCAGCCTTGCTTTTGGAGAATCGTCGGATAATCCGAAATCCGAAATCCGAAATCCGAAATCCGAAATCCGAATTCCGAATTCCGAATTCCGAATTCGATCTTTTCCTCCCGTTATACTGCTCTCGGAGGATCCATGACCTCTCTCGACCGATTCGATCACCCTCTCACCGGCCGCTACGCGTCTGAGGAAATGCAGCGGCTCTTTTCAGCCGGGAACCGCTACACGACGTGGCGGCGGCTATGGTTGGCGCTGGCGTCCGCCGAGAGCGAGCTTGGGCTCGAGATTCCATCCGAGGCCCTCGAGCAGATGCTGGCCCACCTCGAAGTCACCGAGGATGATCTCGAGAGAGTGCGGGAGTACGAAAAACGAACCCGGCACGACGTGATGGCACACCTCGAAGCCTTCGCTGACCGTGCTCCGGCGGCCAAGCCGATCCTCCACCTCGGGGCGACATCGGCCTACGTCGGCGACAATGCCGACCTCATTATTACCCGAGACGCACTTGATCTCGTGATTACCCGGGTGCTGGCAGTGAGCGCGGCGCTCGCCGACTTTGCCGAGAAGTGGGCCGACGAACCAGCTCTCGGCATGACCCATTTCCAGCCCGCCCAACCGACTACCGTCGGTAAAAGAGCCTGTTTGTGGCTGCAGGATTTCCTGCTCGATCTCGAGCGCCTCCGTTTCGAGCGCAATCGCCTCATGATGCGGGGAGTCAAGGGCACAACCGGCACACAGGCGACCTTTCTTGAACTCTTCGACGGCGATCATGACAAGGTGCGCGCCCTCGATCTACGGGTTGCCGAAACCCTTGGTTTTGCCGGCTGCTACCCGGTCACTGGACAGACATATCCTCGCAAGGTGGATGCTTTTGTTCTCGATGCTCTCTCCGGGGTCGGCCAGTCGGCGGCCAAATTCGCCACCGACATCCGGCTCCTGGCGAGGCTCAAAGAGCTGAGGGAGCCCCTTGCCGAGGGGCAGGTGGGGTCCTCCGCAATGCCCTACAAGGCCAATCCGATGCGCTCAGAGCGAGTGACTGCCCTCTCGCGTTGGTTGATCTCGATTGCTGCCAACCCCGCTCAGACAGCTGCAAGCCAGTGGCTCGAACGAACCCTCGACGATTCGGCCAATCGCCGCATGGCGCTGCCGGAGGCCTTCCTCTCCGCCGATGCGATCCTGCGAATTGTCCACAACGTTGCCGATGGTCTCCAGGTCTTTCCTGCCATGATTGCCCGCAACCTCGCGGAGGAGCTGCCGCTGATGGCCTCGGAGGCGATTTTGATGGAGGCGGTGCGTCGTGGCGGTGACCGGCAAGCGGTCCACGAGCGCTTGCGGCTCCAGGCCCGGGCGGCGGCGACGACGGTGCTCGAAGAGGGTGGCGCGAATCCCTTCCTCGGACTGGTTGCCGACGACCCGGAAGTGCCGCTCGACCGCTCCGAGCTCGATGCTTTCCTCGACCCGGCCCGATTCGTTGGTCGCGCACCGCAGCAGGTCCGTGAGTTCCTCGCCGAACACGTTCAGTCGGTCCTCGACGAGGCCGGCGATTTGCCCGCCGCAAAAGACCTCGACGTTTGAATAATGAATAATGAATTTTGAATTGACCCACTTGCGTCCTCAAATCCGCAGGGGGGGTGGTCGGGAACTCAAAATTCAAAATTCAAAATTCAAAATTCCGGCGGTGGCGCTGGTGTTGGCCTGTGTGCTGCTCCCTGCTGGGTGCGCCCACCGCAGAGCTGCGGCGCCTTCTACTCAGCCGGTTTTACCGAAGCCAACACCAGTGCCGACGCTGGTGGAGGCGGGCTGGACGGAGAAGGGCATCGCCTCATGGTATGGCGAGCCCTATCACGGACGGCGCACGGCTTCCGGTGAGATCTACGACATGCACGAGCTCACTGCGGCCCACAAGACGCTGGCCTTTGGTTCGGTGGTCAAGGTCACGCGCCGCGACACCGGTGCCGACGTCAAGGTGCGAGTCAACGATCGCGGACCCTTCATCGAAGGGCGGATCATCGACCTTTCCTTCGCGGCGGCAAAAAAGATCGCGCTCGACATCGACGGCGTGGCGCCGGTCAAGATCAAGGTCATTGGCCGCGAATCAGCACCGGAAAGAATCCCGACTCGGGCAGAAGAACCGGAGGACTGTTTCTGGGTCCAGGTGGGAGCCTTCGGGGACCGGGACAATGCGCGCAGGGCCGAGGCCGAGCTCGAGCGCAGCGGCGAGACGGCAGTCGTGCTCGAGGGCCTCGACGAACTGTGGCGGGTCCGCGTCGGACCCTTCGATCGGAAGAAGCCCGCTGAGAAGGCCCGCAACCGCCTCACCGACGCCTGGCCTACCGCCGGAATCGTGGCGTGTGGGCAGTAAGTTGACAATGGTGGTATCCGCAGGGTCCAACATTCGCCCTGGTTAGATTTGAGTGTTGAGTTATGAGTTTTGAGTTTTCCCACTTTACTTCGATAGGGCACATGGGCGGGTGGCGGGGAATTCAAAACTCAAAACTTAGAACTCAAAACTCGCCCGCCGCGCCGGGTTACCATCACCGCATGGGATGGAGGTCGATGAGGCTGAAGCTCACTTTGATCTGCGCGGTGGGCCTGTGTCTTGCGTTTGCCTGCCAGGGCGGGGGGCCGCCGGAGGTGCGCGCAGAGCGGGTGGTGATGGTCTCCTACGACAGTCTCGGCGCCGATCTCGCCTGGAGCTGGATCTCCGACGGAACCATCTCCTCTCCCGACGGTCTGGTAGGGATGGTGGATCGCGGATTTTCGGCCGAGCGCCTGCGGATGGTCGATCCGACCCTGACGGCCGTCAACCACATTTCGCTTGCAGCAGGACGCAACGCTGCCGGGACCGGTGTCGTCGGCAACGCCTTCAAAAGACCCGGGATGTCGATCAATAAATCCGTTTCCGGGTTCACGGCCTCCAGCGACGTCGAGACCCTGTGGACGGCGGCGCGCAAGAACGGCCTGCGAGTCGCCACCCTAGTCTGGCCGGGGGTCGATGCGGGGGCCGTAGATCGGATGGGCCACTTCGGCACGGTTTGGCCCGGTCCACCGCTGGCCTCATCCGAGATCGTTGAGCTCGACCCCGGGACCGCCGAGACCACGGGCGAGGTTCCGTCCAACGACGGCCTCGATCCGCTGCTGTGGCGCCTGGTCGTCGATCTCGACTCGGCCGCACCGAGCGATCAGGAACTATTGATTGCGCTGGTCGATGCCGACCCCAACGGTCGCCCGCGCTACGACGCAGTTGCGATGCGCCTCGCCGATGAAGAAGACTGGAGTTATGTCGGTGAGATGGAGTGGCTCGAGATCGATTTCGAGGCACAGACGGAAGATGATCTCCGGCCGCGCCTCTATGGATCCTGGTGCAAGGTCCTGCACATCGATCGCTTCAGCGGCGCCCTCCGCCTCTACCGCGGCGAAATTAATCGCCTGCATGCCTATCCCGATGCCTTCGAGGATCGCCTCACCGAGGCCATCGGGCCGTGGCCGGGAGAGCCCGATCGCGCGGTGGCCGACTGGTGGCTGGACCTTTCCCAGGGTGTCGACCTCGACACCTTCCTCGAGCAGGGAGAGCGGCTCAATCGCTATATCGACCGGATGACCGAGTGGGTGCTCGCTGAAGAAGAAGCTGACCTGACTCTCGCCTACCACTCGAGCCTGGACGTGTACCTCCACGGCAGCCTGATCACCGATGAGCTGCAGTGGGCCTACAGCCCGGGGCGGGCGCTCGCGGCCAGCGAGGGCCTCAAACGGATGGGTCGCTCGATCGACCGATCGGTCGCGTCCCTGTGGCGTCTCCTCGAGCCCGAGCGCGATGCCCTGGTGGTTGTCTCCGACCATGGCCAGATTCCAATCTTCGAGGTCGCGCGGCCAAATCGAGCCCTCGCCGACGCCGGCCTCGTCAAGATCGCCGACGAGGGAGGCCGCACCCGAGTCGCTCCTGACACACCGATGGTCGCGGTCACCGGCGGCGCCCTCATCCACCTCTACCTCAACCTCGCGGGGCGCGAGCCCGGTGGTGTCGTCACCATGGCTGAAGCCCCGGAGCTGTTACGTCGAGCGGCCCGGGTCCTGGCCGATCTGGAGGCCGAGGGCCGACCGGTAGTGGAGAAGATCTTCACCCGTGGCGAGGCGGCGGCGATTGGTCTCGATCACCCCTCGAGCGGTGATTTGGTGGTCTTCCTGGCCCCGGGTTTTACGACCGCTGGAGACCTCAATGGGCCAGTGCTGGAACCAAGCCGCCATTACGGCATGCACGGTTTTCTGGCGTCGCACGATGAGATGAGCGGTGTTCTTTTCGCACGCGGCGCCGGCATCAAGAAGAAGCGTTTTGGCGAGGTCGCAGCGACGGATGTTGCCCCGATGATTGCCCGTTGGCTGGGCTTCGAGTTCGGTCAATAGTGCATCGAGCCGATGATCGCTGACCGCACACGTCATTCCTAGACGACTTAACACCAGCTTCACATCGCCTTTACACCGATCGCACCTCGCGACTGGATGATCCTGACGACAGCGCGAAGGCGTCAGTCCCTGAAGATGAATTGAACAGTTTCAGAGGAGGAGTTCGATGAAGCGAATTTTGATTGTCGTTTCGGCAGTGGTGCTTCTGTTTGGCGCTGTTGTCGGAGCCGGCGCCGAGCAGGTCGAGCTCGATCCGTTGCTCGAGCTGCTCGTCGAACAGGGCGTGATTACGATGGAGCAAGCTCTCGCGGTGCAGGCCGAGTACGACCGGCGGAGGCTCGCCGAGCCGGCGCCAGCGACATCGGCGGTACCCGCGCAGGCGGTTGCCATCGAGGCGCCGGAAGGGGCGCCGGCGGAAGAAGAAGCTGCAGAAACGAAAGACGAGAAGTGGTACGACCGGATCGACTTCAAGGGCGATCTGCGGCTGCGGGGGGAGTTCTTCAAGGTCGACGGGATCTCGTCGAATGATCGTCGGGAGCGATTTCGGGCCCGCATCCGGCCCGGGATCTATACCGACATCACGGATTGGATGGAGGTCGGCCTGCAGCTCAGGAGCGGCGATCCGGATGATCCCGTTTCGGACAACAGCAGCTTCGACGGCGGCTTCTCGCTGATCCCGATCTCCATTTCAGAAGGATTTGCAGGCTTCCATTTCGGCGAAACGCTCGACCTCACGATCGGAAAATTCGACCCGAAGAAGAAGTGGGTCGTGACCGACATGCAATGGGATGACGACGTCACTGTCGAGGGGGCGATGCAGGAGCTTTCCTTAGGACCGCTCAAGTTCGACCTCTACCAGTACATTCTCGAGGAGGACAAGAGTGATCGAGACTCTTACATGCTTGGCGGGCAGCTCTACGGCAAGTTCGGTTCGGACTCCATCGGTTCGTTCACTGTCGGCGCGGGATTCGATAGCTGGGTCCGGCCGCAGAAGGTGGTCGATCTCACACTCAGCGGAAAACTCAAGGGCAACCGCGTCACAAATCTTCTCGACGACCAGGGCCAGCTCGTGAGCGATTTCGAGATCGTCAACGCCTTTGCCACCTGGAGCTGGAAAAAGAGCAAACGCTGGCCCGTGAAGTTCTCGATTTTCGGCTACGTCAACACCGGCGCCCAGGACCTCGGCAAGGAGTACGACACCGGCTACTTTGTGCGCCTCCAGGTCGGAGACTACAAGAAAAAGGGCCAGATGATGTTCCGGGCGAGCCGTTACTACTCGGAGCCGGATGCCCTCTTCTACGTCTTTGCCCAGTCGGACACGACGATGGCGTCGGATGTCGACGGCTATCGCTTCGATTTCCGCCTTGGCTATGTCAAGAAGTCCTACTTCAACATCACCTGGTATCACACCAAACCGGTCTACTCCCTGTTTCCAACCATGGACCGGTTGCAGGTGGACTACATCATCGTTTTTTGAACGAATGAACTTCGTCAGACCGGCACACGGTCTCCATACAGTCGCGATGGCGGACCAGCCTAACAGGCGGTACCGCCCACAAAGGAGGACAGAAATGAAATCGATCAAAGTGTTGGCTGTCATGACAGCGGCTCTACTTTTCACGGGCACCGCGGTCGCCGGTGGGCCGAGCCTCGACCCGGGTCTCGTGAAATATGAAAAGGTCGAAGGATTGCGCGGCACCCTCAACGCCGCCGGCTCCGACACCATGCTCGAGCTCCAAACCCTGATGGCCGAGGAGTTCCGCAAGCTCTATCCGCAGGTCAAAATTCAGGTCGAAGGCAAGGGTTCGTCGACCGCCCCGCCGGCGCTCATCGAAGGCACAGTCCAACTCGGTGATATGTCGCGCAAGATGAAGAACAAAGAGCTCGACGCCTTTGAAGAGGCCTTTGGCTATGAGCCGCTTCGCTTTGACGTTGCCCTCGACACCCTTGCCGTCTTCGTCAACAAGGACAACCCAATCGAGTCGCTGAGTATCCAGCAGATCGATGCGGTCTTTTCCAAGACCCGCAAATGCAGGGCGGCCGCAGACGTCAGCACCTGGGGCCAGCTCGGTCTCGGAGGCCGCTTCGCAACTGCGCCGACCTCGCTCTACGGCCGCAACGCTGCGTCCGGCACCTACGGCTACTTCAAGCAGCACGCCCTCTGTAAGGGTGACTACAAGGACTCGGTAAAGGAACAGCCGGGGTCGGCCTCGGTGGTCCAGGGAATCGAAAAGGACGCCTACGGCATCGGCTACTCGGGCATCGGCTACGCCACCTCCGGCGTGCGCGCCGTGCCACTGTCGCCAGCGGAAGGCCAGCCGGCGGTTGCCGCCTCGTCGGAAAACGCGGCCAACGGCAGCTACCCACTGGCGCGGTTCCTTCACCTCTACGTCAACAAGGCGCCTTCGAAATCGCTCGACCGGCTGACCGCCGAGTACCTGCGCTTCATCCTGTCGGCTCAGGGTCAGCGGGTCATCATCAAGGCCGGTTTCGATCCCCTCGACGCCACGACTGCCGCCGAGCAACTGGCCAAGATCGGCGACTGAATGCGCCCTCTCCTGACCGAACGCCGCAAGGACCAGCTCGCCACCGCGCTCATACGCGCCGGTGGCCTGCTCGTGATCCTGGTTGTGGTCGGGATCGTGATCAACATCGGCTCCGAAGCGGTGCCTCTTTTTCAGCGGGCTTCTCAGGGTCCCCTCGAGGCCGTCGCCGAAGGTGGCGATCCTTTGGTGGCGGGCAGCGATCCGCGGCGCGAGGTGGTCTGGGTCCTCGACCGTACCGGCACGATTTCTTTCCCCGGAACGGCAGCCTTCGAGGACCTGAAGATCGTGGACGAACCGACCTCCGAGCTGGTCGCGGCCGACCAGGAGATCCACGGCCTGATTTCGGCGATCAGCGATGCCGGAGAGGTCTTCATCGGACGTCTTCGTTTTCGGGATGTCTGGGAGGGTGACGACAGACGCACAACCGCTCAATGGCGACTCGTTGCGGACAGCGTCGTGCTCGAAGGAGGCGACTGGGCTGGCGTGACCGCCAACAGTGACGAGGAGGGGAATCTTCTGGTCGCGGCTTGGCCGGCGCGGGGAGAGCTCGTTCTCGCTTCATGGGATGCCGAGGACGAGTCCTGGGAATTGGCACGGACGCTGTCGTCGCACAGTGCGGTCGGCATGGTGTCGGTCGCTGAAGGTCTCCAAACGTTGGTGGTCGTGGGCCGCGACGGATCGCTGAAGGTCCAGCGTTGGCCTTCATTGGATGAGGTTGCAGTGGTCGGCATCGACTCGAGGATCAGCGCCTCCCGCTTTCTGATTGGCGGCGGCACCCTGGTGGTCGCCGCCGGGGACGGCTCGGTGAACGTGCTCCTCGAGGTCCCCCGGCTCAAGGTCGAGAACACGGGCTCAAAACCGTTGAAACTGGCAGGCGTGACCATAGGACCCGGTGAGGCCGAGGTTGTGCGGGACGACGAGATCGGTCGCAAATATTCCAACCGTTCGGACATGACCCTTTCGAGCGCGCCTTCAGAGTGGCAGGTAGTGAGGACTCCAGCGCCGTTGACTGCACAGGCGACGGTGATCGCCCCATCGGGCCGTCGTCGCGGTTTCGCGGTCGGAGCGGAAGACGGCAGTGTCACGCTCTACCATTCGACCTCCGGCCGTCTTCTTCTTCGCGATCTCTGGGCGGACGGACCGGTGGCGTCGCTGGCCATCGATCCGAAAGGCGACGGCGCGGTAGCTCTCTCGGGTCGTGCTGTATTGCGCCGGGCGATCGACAATCCCCACCCCGAGATCAGCTTTCGCACCCTCTTTTTGCCCGTATGGTACGAGGGCTACGCGGCGCGCAAGTGGGTGTGGCAGTCGACAGGCGGGTCGGACGCTTTCGAACCCAAGCTGAGTGTGTGGCCGCTGATATTCGGGACCCTCAAGGCAACCCTCTACGCAATGCTGTTTTCGTTGCCGCTGGCGTTGATGGCGGCGGTCTATGTCTCGCAACTCGCGCCACCGTGGCTCCAGGCGGTTGTCAAACCGACCCTCGAGCTTATGGCCGCCGTCCCGTCAGTGGTGGTTGGTTTTATTGCGGCCCTGTGGCTGGCGCCGCGGCTGGAGGCGGCCCTGCTCGCGGTCCTGCTCGGTGCGTTTGCGCTGCCTTTATCGGTGGTCCTCGCTCTTGCCGTGTGGCGGCTCCTGCCTGCGGACCTTCGTCGTCGGCTCCCGGACGGCGTAGAGATTCTGGTCCTCCTCGCGGTAGGCTCTGCGGTCGCGGCCTTCGTGAGCCTGGTGGCCGGGCCGATCGAGAGCCGGTTCTTTGGCGGCGATTTCCAACGCTTTCTCTTCACCGAGTGGGGCCTTCGCTACGACCAGCGCAACAGCATCGTGGTCGGTCTCGGACTCGGCTTCGCGGTGATACCGGTGATCTTCACCATCGCCGAAGACGCCTGCTCGGCGGTTCCCCGGGCGCTGGTCAACGCCAGCCGGGCCCTTGGTGCTACTAAATGGCAAACGGCGGTCCGATTGGTTGTGCCGGCGGCCAGCCCCGGCCTCTTTGCGGCGGTGATGCTCGGCCTGGGACGAGCCGTCGGGGAGACGATGATTGTTCTCATGGCGGCCGGCAACACCCCGCTGCTGGACCTGTCGATCTTCAACGGCATGCGAACGATGTCGGCGGCGATTGCGGTGGAAATCCCGGAAGCGCCGGTGGGCGGAACGTTGTTCCGGGTGCTCTTCCTCACCGGCACCCTGCTCTTCGCCTTCACCTTTGTTCTGACGACCGCGGCGGACCTCGTCGGCAGCTATCTCCGGAAGCGCTATGCGCGATTCTGAAACCCAACGGGCTTCCTTCGTCGGCGAGCAGAACGGCCTGGCATCCGGCCTGCCGGGGATCTGGACCACGGCCCTGGCGACGCTGGCCGTTCTCCTGATGCTGACTGCGCTGCTGTGGATTGTGGCGGTCAACGCATTCGGCTGGTTCTGGCCGGCACGAATTTCTGAATTCGTGCTCGATGACGGCTCGGTGCGAATTGGCGAGATCACTGCGCGAGAGCTGGTCCCATTGTTCGGCGAGGGGGAGGTCGGCGTTCTCTATCGCCTGCAACTCAAAACCGGCAACCGCGAGCTCACCCGAGCAGATTTCCTCTGGGTCGACGAGGATGACATCGCGGTTCGCTCACAGCCTGAGGATCTGGTGCGGGTCGTGCGGTCGGAGTACGGCGATGCATTCGGGCGCATCGTGAGAGCGTATCGCGACGACGGAGCGGCGATCGATCTGGAATCATCGGGCGCGCTCGAAGGCCTTCTCAAGACGGGTGAAGAGTGGCGCCGCGAACGACGCCGGCTCGAAAAAGAACGTGCGCGCATCCGCCAACCGTTGACCCATCTGGAAGAACGTCTCGATCTGCTGGAACGATCCGCACGGTCGCAAACGCCTGAGGGTGGCCGGGAGACCGTGGAGCTTGAGGATGCCGTTGCGAAAGAGGCCGAACGGCTCGGGCCGCGTCTTGACGCGCTACTCCATGACCAGGAAGACTACGCGAGGCGCCTCCTGGAGTCGCGGATCATCCTCCTGTCCGGAAGGGACGAGATCGAGGTGCCGCTCGCCAACGTCATCCAGGTGATCTGGTCGAACAGATTGGGCTGGATTTCTCGAACCGTCCACGCTGTTCGCGAGGGTGTGCTCTTTCTGTTCACAGAACCCCGCGAGGCGAACACTGAGGGCGGAATTTTTCCCGCGCTCTTTGGTACCGTCCTCCTCGTACTTCTGATGAGCGTGGCGGTTGTGCCGCTCGGAGTCGTGACGGCCGTCTACATGACCGAGTATGCCAGGCCAGGCCTGCCGCTGAGGTTGGCGAACCAGGCGGTCAACAACCTCGCCGGCGTGCCGTCGATCGTCTTCGGGATGTTCGGCCTCGCGTTCTTTGTCTATGAGGTCGGTGGTGCTTTGGACCGGGCCTTCTTTGCAGACAAGCTGCCGACGCCGACCTTCGGTACCGGAGGCGTGTTGTGGGCCTCGCTGACCCTGGCCCTCTTGACGGTGCCGGTGGTGGTCGTTGCGACCCGCGAGGGCCTGCTGGCCGTGCCCTCGAGCTGGCGAGACGGGTCCCTGGCTCTCGGTGCCACCCGCTGGCAGACCCTGCGGCGGATCATTCTTCCGGCGGCCATGCCGGGCATTCTCACCGGGTTGATTCTGGCCGTGAGTCGCGCCGCCGGCGAAGTGGCACCGCTGATGCTGACCGGAGCCGTCAAGATGGCGCCGAGCCTCCCGGTCGATGGCACCGCGCCCTTTCTCCACCTCCAGCGCAAGTTCATGCACCTCGGCTTCCATATCTACGATGTGTCGATGCAGTCGCCGAACGTCGAGGCGGCCAAACCGATGGCCTTTGCGACAACCCTCGTGTTGTTGCTGCTGGTCATTCTTCTCAACCTCACCGCGATCGTGGTCAGACGTCGACTGCGGCGCGCGTATCAAGGACAGGCAGTGTGATGGAAAAACCCCGTGACGAGATCTCGATGGACGGTCAACCTAACGTCTTTCGCAGCCCGCTGAATCCCTCGGCGGACGTGGCGACGACGGATGACCCTTTGCCGGGAGGTATCGCCCTCGCAAGCCGGGGCCTCCACCTCTATTACGGGGAGACGCACGCGCTCAAGGGGATCGACCTCGAAATGCCGGAGCGTCAGATCACGGCGCTCATCGGACCGTCCGGCTGCGGAAAATCGACCTACCTGCGCTGTTTCAACCGGATGAACGACATGATCGAAGGGGTGCGGGTCGAGGGCCAGATCATTGTCGAAGGTCTCGACGTCCACAGACCGGATGTCGACCTCGAACGACTCAGGAAACGGGTCGGTATGGTCTTCCAGAAATCGAATCCCTTTCCGATGTCGATCCACGAAAACATCAGCTTCGGCCCCCGCATGACGGGAGTTCGGGGACGCGGACGGCTCGACGAGCTGGTGGAAAAATCGCTGCGCCAGGCGGATTTGTGGGAGGAGGTACGCGAGCGTCTCGACGACTCCGCCCTCGATCTTTCCGGGGGCCAGCAGCAAAGGCTCTGTATCGCCCGTGCGTTGGCCAACGAGCCTGACATCCTCCTCCTCGACGAACCGGCATCTGCGCTCGATCCTATTTCGACTGCAAAAATCGAGGAAACTCTCCTCCAGCTCAAAGAGAGCTACACCATCGTCATCGTGACCCACAACCTCCAGCAGGCCGCGCGGATCGCTGACCGGACGGCGTTTTTCATGCTCGGCGAGCTGGTGGAGTACAGCGACACAACGACCATGTTCACCAACCCGAAGCAGGGGATCACCGAGGAGTACATCACCGGGAGATTTGGATAGAAGTGATTGACCTGATAGAGTTTAGCGCGTAGGAGCTCATATGCAACGGCAATTCGAAGAAGAACTCGAGGAAATCAAGCACAGCATCCTGTCAATGGCCGGGCTTGTGGAAAAGTGTCTTGACGACATCGCGACCTCGCTCTCCGATCTCGACATAGCGCTGGCGGAAGCTGTCATCGAAAGAGACGAGGAGATCGATCGGTTGGAAGTCGAGATCGATCGCCTTGCGACGGAGTTCATAGCGCGCCATCAACCCACCGCAACAGACCTGCGATTTGTGATCGTCGCCATCAAGATAGGACCCAATCTCGAACGGATTGCGGACCAATCGACAAACATCGCCGAGCACGTTCTCCACATGAGCAAGTACCCGCAGCTGAAGTCTCTGGTCGATTTGCCGAGGATGCTCGGTCTCGCCCACGCCATGGTTTCTGACGCCATCGCTGCATATGTGTCGCGCGACGCCGATTTGGCTCGTAACGTCATCCTTCGCGACGACGAGGTCGACGCTCTGTACCTGCAAATATTTCGCGTACTGCTCACCTACATGATCGAGGATCCGAAGACGATTTCCCGCGCCATCGATTTGATCCTTGTTGCCCGCGCTGTGGAGCGCATCGCCGATCAGGCAACCAACATCGCCGAGGAAGTCGTCTACCTGGTGGAAGCCAAGCCTATCCGCCACGTTGATATCGAAGAGGAGGAGTGAGATGACGCCGCAGCGCCTCGTCCTTGTTGAGGACGACCCGGATCTTTCGACCACCCTCGGCATTGCCCTGGAGCGCGACGGCTACCAGGTCGCGCGCTTCTCCACCGGACGCGATGGGCTCGAGGGTATTCTCGACAGCCCACCCGACCTCGTCATTCTCGACCTCAACCTGCCGGACCTCGATGGGCTCGGTGTGTGCCGGGAGCTCCGGGAGACGCCGGCGGTCGCAGATCTGCCGATCATCATTCTCACCGCGAGGGTGACCGAGAGCGACCGCGTGCTCGGGCTCGACCTCGGCGCCGACGATTACATCACCAAGCCGTTTTCGTTGCGCGAGCTCAGGAGCAGGATTCGTGCGCTCCTGCGCCGACGGAGTCTCGACGGAGGTGTGCCGGAGGACTCCTACCAAGATTCTAGAATCGATGTGGACCGTGGAGCGATGGAAGTGAAGCTCAATGGAGAACCGGTCCGGCTCACGATGCGTGAGTTCGAACTCCTCTGGTACCTCGTGACAACGCGGCCGCGAGTCGCCTCGCGTGAGAGCATCCTCGAGCGGGTGTGGGGCCTGTCGAGCGAGATCGAGACCCGAACGGTGGATGTTCACGTTCGTGCGCTTCGCAAAAAGCTTGGCTCTGACGCCATCGAGACTGTGATTGGAGCCGGCTACCGATTCAGAGGCTATCCGTGAAGCGACGCCGCCACGTCCTGACCGCCTTTCTGGCAGGCCTACCGTTGCTGGCGCTCGGCCTCGTTGTGGTATCGGAACGCGGTGGCGGGGACGCCATCCTGGTCATTTCGCTGTGGGCATTAGCGGTTGCGGTTCTCGAATGGGTGACCTGGAGCACCGTGGCGGCTCCGATGCGGCAAATAATGCGTGACCTCGAGGCTGAAAATGCTCGCCAGGCGCAACGTGCCCTGCGGGTACTGAACGACACCGCTTCCGCCTGCGAGATGGAACGCGCCCGCACATCAGAGCTCCTCGAGGACCTGACATCGAGCCTCGGCGACGGTTTGCTGGTCGTGAGTTCAGAGCTCGAGATCCGGCTCATCAACCGAGTCGCCCGGCGATTCTGCGGCGTCGAGGGTGCGGCCCTTGGGACCCATCTCTTGGAGATCTTGCGCAATCCGGACGCCGTCCGTGCGGTGGAGACAGCCGCGGCTGGCAACGATCCGGATCCAGTGGTGATCGAGAACCCACGCGGTCTGTGGGAGGTCCATACCTTTCCGGTGCGCGGCGGCGGCGCAGTTGTGCTGTTCACCGATGTTGGTCTGGTGCGCCGGGCGGCCGAGTTCCGGCGTCGCTTCGTCCAGGACCTCAGCCACGAACTGCGTTCGCCACTGACCGTGCTGCGGACGACGGTAGAGGTGATCGAGGGCGAGGTCGATCCGCGGTTAGCTGCAATGCTGGTCCGTCAGGTTGAGCGCCTTGACCGCCTCACAGCGGAGCTCTACGAACTGGCAACCATAGAAGCGGGCCAGGTCGAGCTCCAGCTCGAGGGGGTGCCACTATCGAGTGCGGTTCGCGATGTGATTGCCGATCTCGCGCCCGAGGCTGCGACCGCCAAGGTCGAGCTCCGTACCGATGTCGACGAAAAGCTCGAGTGCTGGTGTGACCGTCGCGGGCTCTACCGGGTGATTCGCAACCTGGTCGACAACGCCATCAAGTACAACCACCCGGGCGGCTGGGTCGAGGTGCGCGGGCAATCAGAAGAAGGGACGCCGGTCATCGAAGTCGAGGACAGCGGCGAGGGCATTCCGTCCGGCGAGCTCAAGGCGGTATTGCAGCGCTTCTATCGGGTGGACCGTGCGCGCACGCCAGGTGACGGTGGCCTCGGTCTCGGCCTCGCCATCGTCAAGCACATGGTGCAGGCCCTGGGCGGGACCCTCGAGCTCGACTCGCGCGAGGGTGTTGGCACGACCGTCAAGGTGCGCCTCCTGCCGTCATTGTAGCTGGACTGAAGAGACGCCTCGGATCACTCGTCGTCCTGCGGATTCTCCAGATCGTCGTCTCGGAAACCGATGCGGTCGAAGGGGTTGACGACGCTGGAAGCAATGTTCATGAGATGGGCCGATATCCTCTTCAGGAAACGTACATAGAGCGCTGCGCTGACCGCCTCGCTGCAGACCAGAGTGGGGTCCTCGCGGACGATCAGGGAATTGAGGATCTCGTCGGCGCGGCGCGCGATCCACCAGTGTTCCGACATCACCTCCTTGGCCTTGGCCTCGTCGCCTTTCGGGAGAGCCTCGATGAGCAGCGTGAACATGGTCTTGACCGTGGTTTCGATCTTGCGGACGTCAGGCTCCAGGCTGCCGCAATCGAGCTTGCCCGGATGTCGCAGCGCAAGATCGACGATGTTTTTTGTGAGATCGCCGATGCGCTCGATATCGATAACGATGCTCACCAGTGCGAGCCCCGCAGCAATGCTCTTGCTCGATGTGAGCGCGAGGTGGGTCAGGACCTTGCGGCGAACCTCGCGTTCATAGGCGTTGATGAGCTGATCCTTGGCGTAGATGTCGATCTCGATGCGCGCGTCGTCGTGCTCGCGGAGCGAGCTCGAGGCAGCCAGGAACATCTCCCGATCCGCCTCGAGCATTTCGAGCGATCGGTCGTATGCCTGCTGCAGCATGTTGTCTTTGCGGAAGAGTTCGAAAAATTGTTTGAACATCGTATTACCTCAATAAGAGAATCGCCGTGAGGGGCACGGCATAGAAACAAACCAGGATGTATGCAATGGCGATCCAACGGTGGTTCGCCGCAACTACCGCAAATCCGCGGGCAAGACGAAGCGGAATTCTGCGGATCGCAGGGATGGGCCAGATCATTGCGATGCCGCAGACGTTAAACAGGAAATGAGCAAAGGCCACAGTGATCGCGCTGATTTCACCGACCGCGAGAGCCGCCAACATCGCCGTGATTGTCGTGCCGATATTGGCGCCGAGGGTATAGGGAAAGATCTGGATGAGGCTCAAGATGCCGGCGCCCGCCAACGGGACCGCGAGTGAGGTCGTGATGCTGGACGATTGAACGAGGACCGTGATCAGGAGACCGAAGAACAATGCCCTGCCCGCATTGGCGAAAAGGGTCTGATCAAAAAACGCCTCCACTCGACCGAGGACGATGGCCTTGAGGGCCACCACCAGATAACGCAGTGAGGCAAACATGATGACAAGGGCAGAGATGAGGAGCAACCACGGATGGTCGGTGAACAGGGTTGCCGTAGCCTTCACCGCGGGGCCGGTGAGGAGCTTGAGCGGACTGGCGAAGGTGAGACCGCCGATCTCCGCAAAGAGATTTGCCATCTGCGACGACAGAATCCCGAGGAAGTTCGTAGCCATTTGGAGCGGCAAAATCAAGATCACCGCGAGGATGTTGAAGAAGTCGTGAACCGTCGAGGCGGCGAACGCACGCTCGAACTCTCGTCCCCGGCCGATGTGACCGAGACTGACGAGAGTGTTCGTGACAGAGGTACCGATGTTGGCGCCCATCACGATCGGAATGGCGGTTTCTATGGGCATGCTCCCGCTACCCACCAATGCGACGACCAGGGATGTCGTGGTCGACGAGGATTGGACGAGGGTGGTCGCGAGAACACCGACGAACAGACCGAGCAACGGGTTTGAGGCGCTTTCGATCAGACCGCCGACAAAACCGCCCGAAAACATCTTGAACGCCTTGCCGAGCATCCCAATGCTGACCAGAAAACCGTATAGGAGCAACAGGAGCGTCAGAACGCGAGCCCCGGTGCTCTGCCAGATCGAAACCTCTGCTCCAAGGTGTGTGCGCAAACCTTCGCCGTCGCTCATTGAAGGGGAGACCTCCGGTCGTCAATGACGCCGCGGCCGTGTGGCCGCGGCGTCATATTAGCAGCGACTCTGTTCGCTCAGGCGGGAATGTCAGCCGCAGGCTCCTCGTCATCGGCACGGAAGCTCTCGGGCCGGAACGGGTCTTCGAAGACCATTTGCAGGCTGGCCGTCTGCTCGGCGATCTTCAGGCAATCCCACGCGAGGCTGTAGGAAAGAATGCTCAAACGTGTCTTCGATGAGTTGTCCTGGATCCGGCGGATCTGGTTCTCGTCGAACTCGTGCACCAGCTCGCGAAGCTCTCGAGTCAATTTGGCGATAACTTCATGGTTGACTTCCGCCTTGCTCGACATGGTTTCCGAGCTTCGGTCGAGAACCTCGAAGGTTATCCGCGAGATACGGGTCAGCTCCTCGATCTGCGAGTCGAGCAGACCTGAGTGATGGTTCGAGACATGGACGTAGGATCGCATGGCGACGTCGCGAACGCTTTCGCTGATCTCCTGGAGCGAGCTGATGGTTTGCGCAAAGCGTTCAGTGTTCGCGACCTTTTCGGCACGGCCGAGAAGACGCAACACCTTGAAAACGTTGGCGGCGATGATGTTCGACCACCGCTGCAGTTCTTTTTGCCTCTCGCGCGCCGTTTTGAGCTTCGATCGGTCGAGAGCAAAGAGCCCGGAGAATGCAACTTCGAGGACCTTGCGGACCTCGCGCAGAAAGATCCCGGTGTGCTCGAAGGTGGTCCGGGCCGCCGATGCGGCGTCGGAGATTTTGCGCAGGTTGAAAATATCCAGCGCCGTCTCCTCTTTCTCTCGAACGCGGTGGAGGTCGCGGGTTCGGACCAGCAGGAGGATCGCCACGGCGCCGATAGCGAGGATCCCCCAGATCTTGCCGAAATAGATAATGACGGCAAAGACCCCGGAAACGGTGAACGCCATCATGGCTGTGACGAACCAACCACCGATCACCGTCAAGACGCCACTCACGCGATAGACGGCGCTGTCCCGGCCCCACGCCTGATCCGAGAACGACGTTCCCATGGCGACCATGAATGTGACGTAGGTGGTCGACAGCGGCAGCTTGAGCGAGGTTGCGATGGAGATCAGGGCGCTCGCCACCATCAGATTGACGGCCGCGCGGACGAGGTCGAATGACGGCACAGTGCCATCGGCGGCGGGAGGCGGACGGAACTCCGAACGATCGAGCCGGCCGTTCGTCCATCGCCTGATCGCGGAGGGCGCCAACCGCCCGCCGGTCTCGAAGACCGTTGACACGAGCCGGACAACGGCGCGCGACAGGGCGGTGGACTCGAATCGCTCGTAGCCCTCCTCTTGCCGGCCGAGACGGACCTCCGTTTTGGTGACGGTTCTCGCCTTGCGGGAAAGCCACAGGGTCACGACCATGATGATGCCCGCGATCAGAAGAAAGATGGTATTGGACCGAACCGGTTGGGCAAGCGCTTCCATCGTGGCGGTCAGAGGATCCGCCGTGGCGCCGGCCTCCGTGTAGGCGGCCAGGCCGGCCAATGGGACGCCGATGAAGTTGACCAGATCGTTTGCGGCGAAGGCCATGGCGAGGGCAAAGGTGCCGACCAGGACGACCACCTTGAGAATGTGGACTCGGGTGAAGCTCATCAGGGCCTGGAGCACGACCGTAAAGAACACAAAGGAGGCCAAAAGAATGAGACCGGTGTGGCCTTTGATCCAAGCCAGGGTTTCGGGGGTGATGAAGGATGCGCCCTTCGCTCCTTTGATGAGGATGAAATAGATGATGGAGGAAAGGGCGGCGCCGCTCCACATCGCTCCATACCGTTTCAGCCTTCTCTGGTAGTCGAAGGTGAAGAGGAGCCGGGTGGCGATCTGTACCAGAGCCCCGACGACAAAGGCCACGCCGACAGACAAGAGAATGCCGAAGATAATGGCCATCGCCTTGGCCGTGTTGATGTAGTTGACGACATCGCGAAAGGGCTCTCCCGCCTGGCTGATTTTGAGAAGGGATACCGCGACCGCCGCGCCGAGCAGCTCGAAGACGATCGAGACGGTGGTCGATGTCGGCAGACCAAAGGTGTTATAGAGGTCGAGAAGGAGGATATCGGTGAGCATGACGGCGAGGAATATCGTCATCAGCTCGGGCATCGTGAAGAACTGTGGATGAAAGATGCCTTTGCGCGCCACCTCCATCATGCCTGAGGAAAACATCACGCCGGCGAGCATGCCGAGACTGGCAATCACCATGATCACCGTTCGAGGCGCGACCCTCGACCCGATCGACGAGTTGAGGAAGTTGACTGCATCGTTGCTGACACCGACGATCAGGTCGGATATGGCGAGCGCAAAGAGGACGATAATCGCGAACTCGAACATGATCACCTCAGTGGTTCTTGTTGATCAATATCTCGGTCATCTGTAATCGACGCGATGATTTTACACCGTGCCAGACGACAATTTCGACGACCGGAGTTCTTATTCCATTGCGGCGATTGGGATGCCGGCCGAACTGGCCGTGTCTGGTAGGCTGCGGCGGTGAAAATCATCGTCAATCCAGCGGCAGACGGTGGGCGGCTCGGCCGCGAGTGGACGCAAATTGCCGAACGACTCGGTGGGTGCGGTCTGTCCGCACCAGTCGTTTTCACCGAGGCGCCATGGCACGCCACCGAGATTGCCGCCGACGCCATTTCTGAGGGCGTGCAAAGAATTGTGGTTGCTGGGGGCGACGGAACGGTCTACGAGGCGGCGGAGGGTTTGCACCGGGCCGGCGGCGGCGAACTGGCGATCCTCCCTCTCGGCACCGGAAATGACGGCGCGCGGACCCTCGGCATACCCTTGGATCTCGAGGAGGCGGCGCGAGCTGCGGTCAATGGCCGGATTCGGTCCGTCGATCTCATCCGGATCGGCGACCACGCGGTCTTCAATGCGATCGGTATCGGTCTCACCGGCGACATCAACGACCGCGCGATAAGCATCAAGGCGGCCAAGATCCCCTTACTGCGAGGGATCCTCGTCTACCTGGTGGCGGCGCTCGCGTCACTCTTTCGATACCGAATGCAGAAAGTGCGGATGGTCACCGAGGAACAAAATTACGCGGGAACCATGCTGATTCTCGCGGTCCACGGCGGACCGACCACCGGTGGCGGCTTCGCCCTGACCCCCGCCGCGGTACCCGACGACGGTCTCCTCGACGCGTGTCTCGTCGAGGAGGTCGGCCCAATTGGACGGCTGATGCGCCTGGTGGCCGCGATGCGGGGTGCCCTGGGCACGAAGATGGGGACCCACGAGCTGCAGGCGCCATGGCTCGAGCTGCACTTCGCCGAGCCGTTGCCCGCACATCTCGACGGCAACTCGGTGACCCTCGAGCCGCCGCTTGCTCGGTTTGAAGTACTACCGGGCGCATTGAATGTCGTTGTACCCGAGGTGTAACCCAAACCACCAGATTCTCGATTCTCGATACTGGATACTCGATCCGCCCACCCGCGCCTTGACATGTCAGCTGCCGAGTCAATAACTTTGCCTCATCGAGCATCGAGCATCGAGCATCGAGCATCGAGCATCGAGCATCTTGTATCCTGCATTCAGTGACCAACTTCCGAGGATTCTCCGGTGTCAACCCCTGAAGACGCGGAACGTCAAAGGGATGTGTTGCGAGCAAAGGCCATGGATCCAACTCGAACAGATCTTTCCCAAGCGGATGATGCGCTGGTTTTGCGGGCGCAGAATGGCGACCACGATGCCTTCGGCGAGTTGGTCAACCGTCACCAACGCCGGGTGTGGATGGTGTGTCGGCAATATGTGGGCGTGGGAGAGGCCGACGCGGCGGCTCAGGACAGCCTGGTCAAGGCATTTACCAGGATCGGAGACTTCGATCGACGTGCCGCCTTTTCGACCTGGTTGACACGAATCGCTATCAATACCTGCCTCGACGAACTGCGCCGACGGCGGCGAGAGGCGATCGTGGACGATGAATCCGACGGTGACAATGAGCTCAACCACCTCGATCGGGTGCCGGACGACGACGCTGGGCCGGAAGGCCGATCAATGCAGAAGCAAGCTGTCGCCTCGCTCGTAGCCCATGAAAAAAAGCTGCCACCGCGGCAGCGAGAGATCTTCCGACTCCGTTTCTTTGCCGAAATGGAGCTCGAAGAGATCGCAACCGTACTCGATGTCCACATTGGGACGGTCAAGACGCAGCTGCACCGAGCCGTGCACAAACTGCGGGAGGAGCTGGGAGCATACCGATGAAGACCCATCTCGAAGAACATGAAATGAGCGCTGCTGTCGCCGGCCTCGAACTCGAAACGACGGCCGAGGAACATCTCGGTTCGTGCATGACCTGCCGCCAGCAAGTGTCCGCCACTCGAGCCGTTATCGACGTCCGTCTGGGGGAACTCGAGGCTGAGACCCCGGACTGGGATCGGCAACGACAAGAGATCATGTTGAAGCTGCCGTTGAGGCCAACTGTCCAGCCATTTCGACGCCGCCCATGGGCCCGCCCATTGCTTGCCATAGCGGCGGTCCTGGTGGTGGCGATTGGCCTCCGGGTGCTGTGGACGCCGACTCCGGGGACCGACCCCGGAGTCGTCTCCGATCTGCCGGTGGAGCAGATTCTGGCCGAAGTCGATGCCATGTTGGCCGATGACACCATCCCTGGCCTCGAACTCCTCGATCAGGGTATGGATGATGCGATTTTTGAAAATGGTGCGTCGTGAGTGGGCGGAAGTGGAGGCAGTCATGAAAAAAGTCCTGATCATCATTGCGGTTCTTGCTGTGGTGGGCCCCTTGGCGGCGAATGATTTTGATCTCCCACCGGGTAAATGGTGGGAAAATCAGCGGTTTATAAATCATGTCGGGCTCGCGGACGAGCAGCAGGACCAGATCCGAGAGGTTGTGTTCGCGCATGCGCGGCGCATGATCGACCTCAAGGCCGATGTCGACAAAGCCGGGCTCGATCTCGCGGAGTCGGTGGACCAGCAGGACTTTGACCCGGCGCCGGTTCGCGCCGCTTACGCTGTCTTTCAAACTGCACGCCAAAAGCTCGAGAACGAGCGCTTCGAGATGCTGCTCGGGGTCCGGCAGATCCTGACGTATGAGCAGTGGCAGAAAATCGAGGAGATCAAGCGACGGATGAAGCAGAACCGGTCACAAGAACGCCGCCCCGGCGCCCGTGGTGAAGGCGTCCAGCGTCCGCAGGGCGAGCGCCCGCCCGGATACTGACTCACCCAGGGCCTGAGGCCTGTGGCTTGAGGCTTGACGGGCAGTGCGATGCCGCGAGCAAGCCTCAGGTCTCAAGCCCCAAGCCTCCGGTGGTATCTATTGACACAAAACGGCCTGTCTGTTACAAATAGCGCCCCTTTGTGTAGGGGAGAGGTGTGGAATGACTGATTACGCGATAGTCGAGCACGGCGGCAAACAGTACCGGGTCAGCCCGGGCGATGAGCTGCTGGTTGAACGCACCCAGCCAGATCTCAAGAAGGGCGACAACCTGCTCTTCGAAAAGGTTATGCTGGTGAGCCAGGGTGACGCAGTTCGCGTCGGACAGCCGGTGGTTGACGGCGTGGTCGTTCGGGGCCAGGTGCTGGCGCCGGTCCGCGGCGACAAGATCATTGTTTTCAAGAAGAAGCGACGCAAGGGGTACAAAAAGACCCAGGGGCATCGGCAGGACTACTACAAGGTTCGCGTCGAAGCCATCGAGGCCTAGGGGGCATCATGGCGCATAAAAAAGGACAGGGCTCGAGCCGCAACGGCCGTGATTCCAACGCGCAACGTCTCGGCACCAAGGTTGGTGACGGTCAGCGGGTGACGGCGGGAACCATCCTCATCCGTCAGCGTGGCACCCACTTCAAACCGGGGAACAACGTCAAACGAGGCGGCGACGACACCCTGTTCGCCACCTCTCACGGCGAGGTGAAGTTCCAGAACCGGGGCCGTTTAGGCCGCTTCATCAGCATCGTTCCCAACTGATCGGTGCGCTGAACCCACATGACATCTCTGGACAAGCGACCGAGCGCGGCGGTGTCGCGGCGGTAAGCGATGCTTGTCGATTCAGTACGGATCACGGTGTTGGCCGGTGACGGCGGCAATGGCTGCGTTTCCTTCCGGCGCGAGAAGTACGTGCCTCGCGGTGGACCTAACGGTGGCGACGGGGGCCGTGGGGGCAACGTGATTCTGGTTGCTGGTGAGGGTCTCAACACTCTCCTCCACCTCCACAACAGGCGCCAGGTGCGGGCGGAACGCGGCCAGAACGGACGCGGCTCGAACAAAACCGGCGCCGGCGGTGAGGATATTCGCCTCCAGGTCCCCCCGGGAACCGTGGTGCGAAACGCAACGAGCGGCGAGATTCTCGGTGATCTGGTGGAGGACGGGCAGGAGATGGTGGTGGCGAAGGGGGGGCGTGGCGGTCGTGGCAACACGCGATTTGCCAGCTCGACCAATCGTGTTCCACGCACCGCTGAGGATGGGGCCAAGGGTGAGGAGTTGGAACTCGATCTCGAGCTCAAACTGCTTGCTGATGTCGGTCTGGTGGGTCTTCCTAATGCGGGCAAATCGACCTTGCTTGCTCGGCTCTCGGCGGCACGACCGAAGGTCGCCGACTACCCGTTCACCACCCTCGAGCCTCACCTGGGAGTGGTCAGCCCATCAGGGGACGACCTTCGAACTCTGGTGATGGCGGACATACCGGGCATCATCGAAGGGGCCCACGAGGGGGCCGGGCTCGGGATCCAATTCCTGCGCCATGTCGAGCGCTGCCCGGTATTGGTCCACCTCGTTGATCTGGCGTCGGATTCGTCGCTTGGCGAGCGAGTTGATACCATTCGTGGTGAACTCGAGGCCCATACGGCGCCGCTTGAAAATCGGCCCTGGATCCTGGTGGGCACCAAAATCGACGCGATGGCCGATCGCGAGGCCGGGTTGGCCGAGCTAGCGGCCACTGCACAGGCCCACGGAGTCGAGTCGACTGCCATCTCCGCGGTCACTGGTGAGGGCATCGACAGAATGGTGGGAACGCTGTTCGATCTGGTTGAGGAGGCCAAAGAAGAGTCATGACACGGCGAATCGCGATTTATGGTGGGAGCTTCGACCCGTTCCACCTCGGACATCTGGTGCCGGTGGTGCGCGCCCAGGAGACTTTTCTTTTCGAATCGGTGTATTTCGTGCCCGCCGGATCGCCGCCGCACAAGAATGCGGCGCCGCTCACGCCGGTCACTCACCGCCTCGCGATGGTCGCGATGGCAACTTTGCCCTACGACAATTTCTTCACCTCCGATGACGAGGTCTTCGCCCCCCAACCGACTTATTCGGTGGAGACTGTACGGCGATTCCGGGAACGACACCCGGGAGATACCTTCTATTTCATCCTTGGTTCGGACTCCTTTTCACAGATCGCCGATTGGGAAATGTGGGAGGAGTTGGTGGATTCGGTCCACCTGGTGGTTCTTCATCGGGCCCACATGTGGGGCAAAGAGCTCGAGCAGCGGGTGCCGGAACGGTTGCTGCCGCGGCTCCAGCTTGTCGAGCCCTTCGAAGAGGTCCCCGACCCCGGGGATTTGACGATCTACCTGCTCAACCACGAGCCGTTTCCGATATCAGGAACATCGATCCGGAATCGCCAGAGTCGCGGGCTGCCGATTCGCGAGCTCGTACCGCACGAGGTCCACTCCTATATCGAAAAGTACGGCCTCTACTCGCCGGCCTCGATGACGGAGGAGCGATGACGGACTCTCAACTCATGGACTCGCTCCAAATTGCTGCACAAGCCGCCGCCGACAAGAAGGCGTTCCAGATCGTCGGCTTCGAAGTTTCCGACCTCACCTCCTACACCGACAGCATTCTGATCTGCTCCGGGGCCAGCGACCGCCAGGTCGCTGCCATCGTCAACGCAGTTCAGCGGCAGCTCAAGGAGAAGGGTAGGCGGCCCCTCCACGTCGAGGGTGAGAGACGGGCGGATTGGGTGCTCCTCGACTATGGCGAGTTCGTGATTCACGTCTTTACCGAAGAGCGTCGGGTGTATTACGGACTCGATGGTCTGTGGGGTGATGCTCCGAAGCTCGATGCGGTGCTGCTCGGAATCGATGAGGGCCACCCGCAGTGAAAGTGCGTGTGGCGTGGCTCGGCCGACCCGCGGCGAGCCCCTATGAACGGGAGGTCGAGACCTACCGCAAAAGGGTCCATCGCAGGTGGCCGGCCGAAGACCGTCCGCTGCGAGCCGCCGCTGGTGGACGTGACAAGGACCCGGAGCGGGTACGGCGGCTCGAGGCCGATTCCCTGGTTCGTCATCTCGAGCCCGGATGGCGGCTTGTGGCCCTCGACGAACACGGCCGGACCCAAAACAGCGATGCCTTTGCGAAATGGATCCAGAAGCAAGCTGAAGATGGTCTAGAGGGTGTTCTCTTTGCTATCGGCAGCGACCTCGGCCTCGACAAAGACCTCGTCGCCCGCGCGGATGAGAAATTGTCGCTGGGTCCCATGACCCTGCCTCATCTTTTGGCACGACTGTTGCTGTGGGAGCAGCTTTTCCGCGCCGCCAACATGCTGGGTGGTGGTGCGTATCACCGAGTCGGCGTACAATGAGGGACGGTCAATTGGAGGACCGAAGGTCACAGTGTTGTCGGTGGAATTGGACCACCCTGTCGGAGGATTGAGCGATGAATAAAAGACAGCGAGAACGCTATCGCAAACAACTCGTGGCAAAGCGGGAGTCCCTCCTGCAGCTCGTCAAGGCGGCGCGTTCCAGCGAAACCGAGGCCAATGACAAGGAGGCGCCGGATCTCGGCGACCGGGCCCTGTCCACGGTGATTCGTGATCTGAGCTATCAAGTGACCGCCAAGGAGCGAGACATCCTGCGCCGGGTCGATGACGCCCTCGATCGTATCGAAGACAGCACCTATGGGACATGCGTTTCATGTGAGAAAAAGGTCCAATTGGGTCGCCTCGACGCGGTGCCGTGGGCGCGTCACTGCATCGAGTGCCAGGAGCTGCAGGATCGTGGAGAAATCTAAGCCTTTTCGATCAACGGCCACAATCGCGCAATCATGATCCTGGAAAATCAAGCCGCATCAAACCAACCAGAGTGGGTGTTGAGGTGAGCGTACTGGCCTATCTCGTCGCCTCGTCCGATGACTACCTGCTTGAAGTGGCGCTCGCTGAAACGGTGCGGGCGGTGTGCGCCGAATTCGGGGGTGTTGAGCCCGAAACCATGCCCGAGGCCCTGACGCCGGAAGATCTCTCAGTCGAACTCTGCTCACCCTCGCTTTTCGCCCCACAACGAGTTCTGGTGGTGCCAGAAATGCGCACATGGATCGACATCCCTGCAAGACGTCCGCCGGATCCGCGCCCGGCCGAAAAGGCGGCCGTGAATGCGGCGCCGGTAGTGCAGGTGTTGGCTGACGGGGTCGCCGACGGCCTTGCCCTGGTCATGGGCGCGTGCTGTCACAGCAAACCCAAAGGTGCGCTGGTGGACGCGGTTGACGCCGCTGGCGGATTTCGCTGGCAGCCGGTTCCCGAACCACCCAAACCCTGGGAGGACGCTGTTCTATCGAGGGAACAGGAAGCGATGCTCCGAACGCTCCTTTCGAAGGTAGTCGGCGATGTCCGGTTCACGCCGGAGGCGGCTCGATTGCTGCTCGAACGGCTCGGTTTCGCCCCCCGGCTGCTCGTTCAGGAGGGACGGAAGCTTGCGGCGGCCAACGTCAATGGGACGGTTGACGAGGAACTCGTTCTGGCCCTCAGCTTTCCCCAAGAACGTTCTCTCGACGTTGTATGGGATGCGGTCTTCGAACGCCAGGCGGCGCCGATCCTCGACATCATGGCGGCCACTGAGGCCGGCATCCAGGTGCGTGATCGGCAGGGCCGGCCGGTGGCTGCCAAAGGCGCTCCGCATATCCTCTTCAGCCAGGTGACGTCGATCCTCCAGAATCTCCTCTATCTGAGAAGATTGGCGGCAGAGCACGGATTCGTTGGGGAAATGTCGACCGATAAGACTCGCGATGACTTCTGGTACCCGAGGCGATTCAAAAACGGGCTCGGTCCAAAGATCGTGGAACTCGTCAAGGCTGATGCGCCATCGCCGATGCAGCGCTCAGGTGGGAAGGCGCCAACTCTCTTTGCGCTCGGACGACTGTTCAAAGGCGCCGGGCGGTACACCGATGAGGATCTGGTGCAGGCCCTTGCCGGGGCGGGCGCGGTCGAGACCGCGCTGCGGGGTGATATGGCATCTGAAGCGCTTTCCGTTTGGATTGCCTCGATACTCAAGTAGCCCGTGCCTACTTTGGGCTTGAGGCTCGGGACCTGGGGCCTGGGGTCCGCCGACTTGAATTCTCGCTTGGCTGAGGCTGCGATACTCAGGATTCCGGCACGATCAAGCCTCAAGGCTCAAGCCCCAAGCCCTTCCGATCTGCGATACGATGATTCTTCAACCCGATTTGGGAGAACTGTGAGCGAACACGACACGAGACTTGATGAGCTTGCCGAGGCTTTGGAGCGGGTTCGTCGGCTGGAGGCGGTGGTCGAAGCGGGCCTGATGGTCAACTCGACCCTCGATCTGGCAGAGCTAGCCGAACACGTAATCGGCATCGCAACGAGACTCATCAATGCCGAACGTGGGAGCCTTTTCTTGGTCGACCGGGAGACCGGCCGCCTGCGATCGATGGTTGCCCAGGGCTTGACCACAGGTCCTCTGACGGTGGAGGTAGGTGAGGGCATCGTCGGTGCTGTGGCGGCATCTGGCGAGGCAGAAATCCTGGACGATCCCTACCTCGATTCACGATTCGACCCCACGGTCGATCAACTCACCGGGTTCCGAACGAGGTCTCTGCTGACGGTGCCGGTTCGTGACCGTGAAGGCTTGCTGATCGCGGTGCTGCAGCTCCTCAATCATCAAAGCGGGAGGTTCTCAATTGCAGACGTGGAGTTCCTGGCCGAGCTTGGTGTTCCATTCGCGATCGCGCTGACAACGGCCGATCTCCACCGGGAGATCGTGGCCCGGGAACAGCTGCGTCGCGAGGTCCGTCTTGCAGCCGAAATTCAGCGGGCCCTGCAACCCGAGGGCCGTGCCGATATTCCGGGTCTGGAGATCGAGGTCCTCTTCGAACCCTGTCACGAGGTGGGCGGTGACTACTGGGACGTCATCCCGGTCGGCGCTGACCGCTGGTGGATCGTGGTCGCCGACGTTTCAGGTAAGGGTGTTCCGGCTGGGCTCGTGGCGTCAAATATCCAGGCTTGTTTGTGGACTCGGCGTGCGGGGACCGAGACCTTGACCTCGATTGTTGCTGATGTCAACGAAATTCTCTGCCGCCTCACCCGCGGCCGCAAATACGCCACCATGGTGGCGGCAGAGTGGAATTCGACGACCGAGATCCTGACCTGGGTCAGCGCCGGCCATCCGCCATTGATGTTGAGGCGGTCCGGCTCTGTCCATGACTATGGAGCTACCGGCCGTCCCATTGGCCTGCTCTCCGACCAGAGTTATGGATCCGAGAATGTCTCGCTCGCCAAGGGCGATACAGTACTGCTCTATACCGATGGCCTCCTCGAAGCGGGCGGCATCAACGGCTCTGAAGAGTTTGGGCTCGACAGGATCCGCGCCTGTCTCGCCATTGATGGGAGCCCATGTGATGTGATCGAGCGACTCACCACCGCCCTGGCTGCCCATATTGACGGTGGCGAGCCTGAAGACGACGTGACGCTCGTTTGCATTCGGCGCAGGGGGGCTGAGGGCTGATGTTCCGAACGTTGCGCTGGGGGGATTCGGCTGCACGTCAGGAGCTACGACGGGAAAAACCTCTCTTGGCGATCGCCGGGAGAGGTTTTAAAGTAAACTGACCACCATGGCAGAGAGAAAGATGATCTGGGTGGTAGACGACGATCCGGCGATCAGGGAACTCGTGACATTTATGGTTTCGGAGGCCGGATACGAGGTTGATGCCTTTGCCTCCGGGGCCGAAGTTCTGGCGAGTTCGAGCGAACCGCCGGACGCCATCCTCCTCGATCTCATGATGCCCGAGGTCGACGGCGTCGAGGTTCTCAAGGAAGTCTCACGGCTCCATCCGAAACTGCCAGTCATCATGGTGACTGCCGACCACGACGTCCAGCGAGCCGTCGAGGTGACCAAGCTCGGGGCATACGACTACCTGACCAAGCCGATCGATCAGGAACGACTTCTGACCACCCTCGCGAACGCACTCTCCCACGGCAGCCTGGCCAAAGAAGTGGAGCGCCTCAAGGAAGAGCTTTCGGATCGTTATCACCTGCGCAGTATTGTCGGCTCCTCGGCGGCAATGCGGAAGGTCTACGATCAAATCGAAAAGGTGCTCGAATCCGAGATCACGGTCTTTATCGCCGGCGAAAGCGGCACCGGCAAGGAACTCGTTTCCAAGGCGATCCACTTCGCGTCATTGCGTTCGGATGGACCGTTCATCGATGTCAATTGTGCAGCGATTCCGGAGGGATTGCAGGAAAGTGAGCTCTTCGGTCACGAAAAGGGCGCGTTCACAGGGGCTCTGGCGACCCATCCCGGCAAGTTCGAGCAGGCATCCGGCGGCACTATTTTTCTCGATGAGATCGGTGAAATGTCACCATCGGCGCAGGCGAGATTGCTCAGAGTCCTTCAGGAGCGCGTCCTGCAGCGGGTCGGGGGCGTTGAGACAATCGAGCTCGATGTCCGGGTGATTTCTGCTTCCAACCGCGACCTTACGAAAATGGTCGAGGAGGGATCATTCCGGCAGGATCTCTATTACCGTCTGGTGGTCTTCCCGATCACCCTGCCGCCGCTGCGCGACCGCCGGGAGGACATCCCTCTGCTGGTCGAGCATTTTCTCGAGAAATATGCCCGCGATGCCGGCAAGCGGATCACCCGAGTCGAAGCCCAGGCGATGGAAGCGATGGCGACGCACGGTTGGCCAGGGAATGTCCGAGAACTTGAAAACGTGATTCACCGTACTCTTCTGGTTTCTTCAGGGCTCGAGCTCAAACTCGAGGATCTGCCGTCCGGAATGGGCGAGAATCAATTCTCGGCCTCTTCGGGAGCTCAGCCTGGAGCAAACGCCGGGTCCGCTGGCGGTTCATTGAACCTGGAGGAACTCGAACGCGAGACCATCGTTCGGGCGATGGAGAGCAACAAGGGCAACCTTTCCGATGTCGCGCGCCAACTCGGCATTGGGAGATCAACTCTCTACCGTAAGTTGGAGCAGTACGGGCTGAGAGAAAAGAAGTAGCCCCTTCCGCCCCTCCGATGCTCGATACTAGATTCTCGATACTCGATCCCTCACTCATCACGGTTCCCCGCAGACTAACTGAGTAGAGCGCAAGGAATTTCAACTGAGATCATCTCCATCTGTCTGCGTGATCTGCGGTTTCTATTCGGGTCGGTGGGCGGATCGAGCATCTAGCATCGAGTATCCAGTGGGTGGGAGGGTGGGCTACAGGACGTCATCCCACCCCTTGTCGCGGAGTGCTTTCACGACACCCTTGACACGCTGTGCTTCATCCTTCGGCACAACCAACACCGCGTCCGGCGTGGCCACAACTACGAGATCGTTGATGCCAACAACTGAAAGTGCCGGGCCTGTGCTGACCAGAACATTGCCGCACGCATCTTCTGAATAGACCCGTCCGCGGTTGTGGTTGCCGGATGCGTCGCGTGGGATCTCCTCAGCGAGCGCTGACCATGAACCCACGTCGGACCATGGGAAGTCGACTGGAACCGTCCAACACTTCTGAGCCCCTTCCATCACTCCAAAATCCACTGATGTGGCGGGCAGTGTCGGATAGACCTCGGCGACCACGGCATCTGCCTTTGAAGATCCGACGGCTTCGGCAAGCCGGCCGAGGCCTTCGGCGAGTTCCGGCAGTTGGTGGCGGATTTCAGCGAGGAGATCGGCTGCGCGCCACGCGAAAATGCCGGCATTCCATAGAAACTGTTTTGATTCGAGATAGCGCTGTGCCCGCTCCAGGTCCGGCTTTTCGACGAAGCGCTGCAAATGGTGAACCGCCCATTCGCCATCCCTGGAGTGTTCCTGGCCGAGTTCGAGATAACCGTATCCGGTTTCCGGTTTCGTCGGCTGGACGCCAAAGGTCAGCAGACCGCCCTCGCGTTCGACCTGGTGCGCCCCTGCCGCCATTGCGGAGCGGAATCTTTCCTCCTGGCCGATGACGTGATCGGCGGGGAGCACGACGCAGATCGCCTCGGAATCCCGGGCGAGCACGGCGTGGGCGGCAAAACCCGCACACGCTGCGGTGTTTCTACCCACTGGCTCAGCGAGGACGTTTCCGTCTGGCAGCTCGGGGAGAATTTCGCGGCTGGCACTGGCGGTCGCGGCGGTTGTCACGACCCACACCCGTTCCGGCGGCACCAACCCTTCGAGTCTCTCGAAGGTCATCCGCAGCAGCGGCGTGTCGGTTGCGAGAGTCAGAAACTGTTTGGGGCGGTCGTGCCGCGAGGCGGGCCAGAACCTGGTTCCCGATCCCCCGGCCATGATGACGGCATGCAGCATGTGATCATCTTATCTTTTCCGACAGTGGAACAGATAGTCGATCTTGGATGCAGGATGCAGGATGCAGGATGCAGGATGCAGGATGCAGGATGCAGGATGCAGCATCACTCTTGTCCAAGACAGCGTTTCGGGAAGCCGACTCAGATTTGACTGGCGGAGGCATTGCAGCGGCAGGTGCAGTGGTGGAGCTACCAGCGACAGCAATCAGTGTCAGCGATCAGAGGCCGCGGCAGCGACAGCATCCAGTCTGACTGGGATAAATAACTGAAATCATGACCTTGGGTTGAGCAATCGCCAGGTCATGGCACGGACCTGATCGAAGGCCTTCATGACGTCACGGGCGGCTGTCTGACTGATCGCCCCGGCGTGCGCGAGGAGCATCAAGTGGCTGTCGACCTCTTTGGCCGAGGCGTAGGCGATTCTCCAGTGGTTCGACCGGTCCCTTCCGACCCGGCCGTGTCCTTCTGCGAGGTTGGCCGGAACCGAGGTAGCCGACCGGATCACCTGATCGGCAATCGGCTTCAGAAGAGCGGGAACTCTCATCACCAGCCATCTCGACCGTTGAACGACCCGGAGGTGATCATGCCGGCGTCACGGGACCCTGCCCTCTGCCCTCTGCCCCTGCCCTCTGACGCCGCCGCTGCTCCCTGTCGCTGCCGCTGAATACTGCCGCTGTTACCTGTCGCGGTCGCCCGTGCTTTGGACAGCATCAGTTAGTTGAAGAAAACCTCGCCCTGGAAAGGCCGAAAACCGACCCGTAACCCTTGTGTTATCAGATGGGCAACGTCACCTGTGGATTTGTTTTGGACAGCACTGATCACGTATCGAGCATCCAGAATCGAGAATCGAGTATCAAGGACTGGGTTTCAAAAGGAGGATCTTTATCCATCAACGATCGCCAGAATTTGGTCAAGGGACGAGATCCTCCGATACGGTTCATCGGCGAAGAGCTCGTGCCGGTCGATCAGGGCAGCACTGAGGCCTGCCCTTTCGGCGCCGGTGTAGTCCTCGAGCGGCGAGTCACCGACGTGGATAGCCTTTTCGGCCGAGATTTCCATCCGCTCGAGAGTGCGATGGAAGATCTCGGAGGATGGTTTTTCGAACCCTTCGATGGACGACACGGTGACCGTCTCGAAGATCTCGAATAGTCCGAGCGAACGGAGGATATCGGGCAAGCGCCGGTCCCAGTTTGAAATGACCGCAAGGCGGATCCCACAGCCGGCCAGCGCCTCGAGAGTGGTCATCGTTTCAGGAAAGACCTTCCAGACACTGGCTTCGCAGAATGCTGCGTAGAGATCCTCAAGGAGTGGTTCCCAGGGAGCATCGTGGTCGAGACGGCGGAGCACCTCGCGCACGAAGGCGCCCCACCAGGCGAGCTCTCCACCGGCGACGGAGTTGTATCGATCCTGGCCTGGGACTGCCTGACGCTGCATGGCGGCCCAGGCATCCCGAAAGACCGGACCGACCTCTTCAGCTTGGACGTGACGGCCGAGGCGACTCAGGTGGTGGGCGTAGATCTCGCCAGGGCTCGGGTCACAGTAGATCATGGTCCCGCCGGCGTCGAAGGTGATTACAGCCGCGTTATTCGTCGTCATGGGGAGAGGATAGCCGATTGAGGTCGCAGGATCCGATCTGTCGCACTACGACGTGTGTTTGCGGTCATTCCATCGGGCACGGAGACGGAGACGAGCACGGAGACGGTGGAAAGATCTGCCATACTCGTGTGTCAGATGAGGGCGCAACGATACCTTTCCACGGAGAACGGCAAAGAAGCAACGATGGTGAAGCTGCATATGCTGGTTGGGTTGACCCTGTTTCTTCTCTGCCTCACACCGGCGGTTGACGCAGGCCCGATCGAGGAACGTGTCCAACGCCATATCGAGGCGGCTGTGGCGGGTGGTCTTTCCCCGACCGACTACCACCATCTCGTTTTTGCTTTCAGCTGGCGCGCGACTCTCGAAGACTGGTCCCTCGCGGGGCACGGACTCGACCGTCTTGCCGCCGCACGGCCAATCGATCCATTGATGGTGGATGAAATCCGCTTGGTGCGCACGGAAATCGAGATTGATCGTGGCCGCGACGCTGTCGCGCGGGAGCTCTTTCGCACCATGGGTGGGCTTACCTCTTGGTGGTTTCACGAACCAGTGGTTCTCGAGGAGCTCACTGACTTCGATGAGATGGCGATAGCACCGGCGTCTGAATTCGAATGGCGGGCGACACCGGGTACAGACCCGTCGGGATGGGTGCGGGTGTCGGGTCTCGCCTGGCCTCCACAACGGCAAATGGCCTACCTCGCGACAACAGTGGTCAGCGATCTCGATCAGCCCGTGGCGGTGCGGGTGGGCGCAGCGCAGGTTGCGCGGGTTTGGCTTAACGGTGTCGAGCTATTGACCACGCCGCAGCCCCTGGACCGGGCGCCCGACCAGGCGGTTGGCGGGGGGTGGTTGCGCGGGGGAGAGAATGCGGTCGTCATTGCTGTTGCCACGGAGAATGAGAACTGGTGGCTTCGCGCGCGCCTCACCCGACCTGACGGTTCCGCCATCGATGGCGTGCGAGAGATTCGGCAGCCGCCGGCGTTGTATTCACCGGTAGATTCTGAATTGCCCGAGGTTCGCGAGCTCGGTTCGGAGATCCGCGAAGCGCTTGCTGAAGGAACTCCACAGGCTGCGATGGCTCTGGCGGCTTTTCTTGTTGCACGGCATCCGGAACCGGTAGGGGGAGGTAGCGTTCGCGCTGCGTGTCGGGATGCTCGAGCCGAAGTGCCTGGTGAGGCGCGGCTCCTGGAATGGCTCGTCACTACCGAGCCGGGAGCGGCGCGGGATCTCCTTTCCCAGGCATTGGAAGAAGACCCTGACCTGCTGTGGGCTCGACTCGAGCTTGCGGCCTGGTACGGCGAACGAGGACTGTACGAGCAAGCTTACGGTCTCCTGACCGAGGCGGACACCACCGGTGCCGTCATTCGCGGCGCCATGCTCGATTTTGATGCAGCTTTGTGGGGGCCATTGGTGGTGCCGAAGCTGGCCGAGTTGGGCCGTGGTTTTCCACGCTGCGTGAGGGTCAATATTGGCCTCGCCGAAGCGGCTATTGACGCCCGCCGTTGGGATCTGGCGGCGGAAGCCGTAATGAGGCTCACAGCGGTGACGCCGGGCGCCGAGAACATCATGGAACTCAACGAGAGGATGGCAGAAAGCTGTGGCGACGGAGCGGCGATGAGGGAGCTTCTGTCAATGCGTCTCGAGCGCGAATCGAACGCACCGCGAACCAGGGTACGTCTGGCGCGGTTGCGTGCCGCGGATGGAGATCTCGAGTCGGCGCGGTCGATTCTATCCGATGGCCTCGAGCGCTCGCCGACAGATGTCGATTTGATGATGGAACTGGCCAGCATCGAACACTCGGTGGTCGACGATACGGCTGCCGCTGAGCTTGCCCGGGGCGTCCTCGAAATTCGACCCCAGGACCGCCGCGCTCAACGTCTGCTCGAGTTGCTGGGCGAGGAGAGAGAAAACCTCGACTGGCTTCGCTCCCCGGATGAGCTGTGGCTGATGGCCGATGCGGCTCCGGCTGCGACACCGGCGGTCGCAATTCTCGACCACCAACAGATCCGTTTCCTGCCCTCACGCCTGACCGAGGAAAGGGTCCAGCAGGTGTTCTTGGTCACCGATGCTGTGCGAGCTGACGAATTGCGCAGCCAACCCATTCCCTATGTCGCTGAAAACCAGCGCCTGCGCGTTCTGCGCTCGAGAATCCTGCGTCGCGATGGTTCCGAAGCCGGTGCGCGCCAGGGTGACACTCCGCGCCTGTCAGAGCCCGAGTTCAACCTTTACTACGACACGAGGTTGCGAATCCTCCAGTTTGATGAGCTTGAAAACGGCGACCTCATCGAGATCGCTTACGTTCTCTCTGAGACCGAAGAGGCCAACGAGACCGGCCCTTACAACGGCGGGCTGATTCACCTCGGCCGCGGGGTTCCCGTGACGCTGATGGAGGTTGAGCTTGTGGCTCCGAGTGCAGTCCTTCCGGACTGGGAGGTTGCCAATCTCGAGGGAGAACCGGTGCGCGATGAGGACGAAAATGGCGTCGTGCGATTGCGCTGGGAGTGGCGCGACCTGCCGGCCATCCCGACGGACATACCGGCCGCGCCGCAGCTCCTGGTCATGCCTTACCTGGTGTACTCGAACCACCCTCAGTGGGGTGATCTGGCAGAATGGTATGGACGTCACGTGGCGTCAAGGGTGCGGACATCGGAGCAGGTGGAGGAAACCGCACGTCGCCTGGTCAATGGTCTCGACGACCGACTCGATCAAATCAACCGCCTTTACCGCTTCGTGACCACCGATATCCGCTACGTTGGCCTCGAGTTCGGAGAGCATCGCTACCGCCCTTTTTCGGCTGATTGGGTCCTCCATCACCGCATCGGCGACTGCAAGGACAAGGCTGCCCTCCTGGTGGCACTGCTCGATGTCATTGATGTGTCAGCACGAATGGTGATGATCCGAACCGCTGATCTCGGTCCTGTCAGCAGCGACCTTGCCGTCCTCGAAGTCTTCAACCACGCGATCGTCTATCTGCCCGAGGACGATATGTGGCTCGACGGAACCGCCACCGGCCACGCACCATATCCACCGCCAGCGGTGGATCAGGATGCCTTCGTTCTGGTCGTCGACGGATCACAGAGCCGACCTCAGGTCTCGCCGGTAGTGGGCGCAGGGAGGACGAGTATTCGCTTCACCCTCAAACCCGGTGACGATTTGGATGTGGAGATTACGATCGAGACACGCGATACCGGTGAAGCGGCCGATCTTCGACGGGTGCGGTTCGCCGGCAGTCGGGATCCCCTGCGGTTCGCGCGCTGGCTGCAGGAGCTCTTTCCAGGGGCCCAACTCACCGGTGAACCAGTGACGCAACTGGTGCCGGGCCGCGATCCGACGATCATCGAGCTTGAAGGCACAATTTCGAAGAGTGCTCTGGCGAGCGGAGGGGGAGTCGGCACATACCCTGGAGAACTCGGATGGGCGGCGCGGATGGTGCCGGGCGGTACCCGACATGGGCCGTTGAAGATCAACGTCCGACCCGACCTCGAGTGGACCCTTGAAGTCGATCTCGGACACCCCCCGAAAACGATGCCGGTTGCGGTCGACCTGGAAACCCCGTTCGGGTCTTTGCGCATCAAAACCTCGAGTCTGACCAACGGCTACCGGGTCGACGGCGTTCTGCACTTCGAATCAGGGACCTACGATGCCGAAAAGGTCAGTGGTCTGCGGGAATTCCTGGTGGCGGTGGAGCGACACCTGGAGAGACGGTTGGAGGCACCATGATCAAAATGTGGCGCCTCGCCGTTCTGATCGTCTTGTGCCACGTCCCTTCGCTGGTGGTCAACGCAGGTTGGTGGGAAGTGTGGCAGGCGGGGATGGAGTTCGACCTCGACAGTGCGCGCGAACACGCCCTGGCGACCATTGCTGCAGACCCGAGCAGTGCCGACGCAGTGGCGGCTGCCTCCTGGTGGCTCGCCAATATCGAGGACCTCCCAGAACCGGAAGAGGTGCTGGCGGCGGTTGACAGTGGCCGCGATCCGGAGCTTGGGTTCATTCTCGAGCGGGTGGCGGCCCGCCTCGGCGCCCGCCCGCCTGCCGGAGCGCTGACAACCGCCGAACTGTCGGGCGCTTTTGGTGTCTTCAGCACCCTCGATCTGGAACGAGACGTGGTGCCGCCGGATTCGGAGTTGCCGCCGCTCGGCAGGGTGTGGTCCGAGCCCGCAGTTCCATTCCGCTTGCTGATGCGAACTGCCGACGCATGGCACGGGCCACCTCGCGCCATGATGGCTGACGGTGTCTTTCTCGTCTCTTGGACGTTGGACGTGGCAGTTGAAACAAATTGTTGGATGGTGGTCGAGGCGAGCGGTGGCTACAACCTGGAGTTGGACGGACGCCCCGTCGACCGGCGTAGATACTGCAGACAGGTGGATCCAGGCGTCGCCTGGTACCGCCTGCGTCTCGCTCGAGGGTTACACCGGCTGCGGTTGGAGGTGGCTTCGGCCGATGGCCCGGAGGTTCGGCTCAGCCTGCTCGACGATCAGGGGCGTCCGGTCAAAGGTGTGACCCGGATTGATCGGGCTGACGGAGGATGGGCCGATTCCGACATCGTCGCAGCACTACCGCCTGCTTCCGACGAGCTCTCACGGCGTCTCGAGGCGAAAGACGCTACAGTGCCTGAGTTTCTTCTCGCTGCACAGCTGGCCCGTGTGCGTAGCGACCCGGAGGGCGAATACCGGTGGATCGAGCGTGGCCGCGTGGTCGACCCCGAAGATCCCTGGGCGGCGCTTGCCCTCGCTCGGCATTTCGTATCGACAGACGGTGGCGTACCGGGAACCGAGCGAGCCCGAAACATCAGTCAGCTCCTGAGGGTTGCGAGCAGCATTCCTGGCTCACGTCTCTTCGAACGGTCGGTGGCGACGCGTGAGGGGCGCGGAGAGGATGCAGAAAAGATCCTCGATCAGTTGGTGGCCGAACACCCGGACGATTCACGCGTTTTGCGAATCTGGGTTCGTGAGACCGTGAGGAGGGGGTGGGTCCGTGAGGCCGAAGAAGGACTGGCTCAGCTGGAAGCAGAACTCCCAGGCTCCCTGGCCGTGACCGACCTTCGGCTCGAAGTTCTGGCCTCTCTTGAACGGTGGCGCGAGCGGGACTCACTGTTGCGCGCGTTGGCCGTCGCGACCCCGGTCGAAACACGGTGGATCGGTCGGATGGCGTCCAGCTGCCTTGTTGGTGAAGCGGCTGCAGCCACTGCGAGCCTGGCCCCCGAGGTTGTGGACCCGGACCTCGATGTTCAACTGGTAACGTTGCTCCTGGAGAATGGAGATGTCGGGAGCGCGGGCGTTGAGCTCGAGGAGGCGCGGGAGCGGTGGGGAGAACTCAGGGTGTTCGATGAACTCGGCCTGTTGTTGGCTGGAGACGACCACGAGGCGTTGCTTGCGGCTCTCACCGGCGCCCTCGATAGGGACCCGTCAAACCTCCAACTCCTGACCTTGTCATGGCGCAACGGTGCCGAACCGTTTTTTGCGCCCTTTGCGGTTGAGGCCCGCGATTTCGTCGGCAAACATCGCGACCTGGGGGAGGATGTTGATGCGGTGCTGCTTCTCGACCAGGCGGTGGAGCGGATATTCACAGATGGGTCGAGCCTTTACTACTACCACGGGTTGACCCGCGCCAACACGTCGGTCGGAGCGCGACGGGCATCGGTTCTGCAGCCGCTGCCGGATGCCCACATTCTCAACATTCGGATCCTCAAACCGGATGGCCGCATCGTAGTGCCGAGTGATATTCAGCCGGGTCAGGGTGGTATCACCCTCTCGGATGTCGATCCCGGTGATGTCGTTGAGGAGGAGTATGTCGCCTGGGTCGGTCCAACTGGTGCATCGCGTGACGGGCACCTCCCGCCCTACATTTACCGTTTTGCCGACCCAGATCGCGCGTTTGGACTCTCTGAATACATCCTGCTGGTGCCGCCCGAGGTGGATATTCAAGTGGACGGCAATTTCGAGGGCCTGGAGCGCAGCGAGAAAAAGTGGCAGGACCTGCGGATGCTGTATTGGCGTGCAGAAGATGTGCCTCCGATGCCGACCGAGCCGTTTGCTCCACCCGCCCAGGATCTGATGCCTTGGCTCAATTATGGCTTTGGGGTCACCTGGCAGGACGTGGGTGATGCCGTGCGGGACCGGGTGCTGCCGGTTCTGAGATCCTCTCCGGAACTCCGCGAATGGTGGCGGGAGGTGCTGATCGGCGAGACGCCCGAGAACCAGCTCGATGGCCTGGTCGATGCGCTGGTGAAAACCGTTGAGAGTGGCAACGGTGAGATATCGGTTGCAGACACTGCCGGTGAGAGCTTTGACCGCCGCCGGGGCAACCGGCTCGGTATCGTCGCTGCCGTACTCGTGGAGGCGGGGTGGGATGTCGACCTGGTACTCACCCGACCGTGGACGGACCGTGATCAACGGCTTCAGGTGCCGACCCTCGATGCCTTTCCAGTGGCCCTGCTACGGGTAGCTCTCGATGGTGAAGAAATTTGGTTTGACAGTCGTGAGGAACGGCGTGGCGTTGGCTCCATTCACGCTCTTTTCCAGGGAAGCGATGGCCTGGTGCTGCCGCTGTCGGATCCCCGTCAGCCGGTCGTGCGCATCGAAACACTGCCGACTTTTCCGAACCCTGATCTGGTTGACGAACTGGCCGTACGCGCAACCGTCGATGCCGAGGGTGGAGTGAATATCGCCTTCACGATGCCGCTTCGAGGTGCCCAGGCGGCCAGGCTTCTCGAGAGGCTGGAGAGCGTCCCGGAGGATCAGGTTGCAATGGTCTACCGGCAGATGGCCCTCTCGATGTTTCCGGGCGCCGACGCGGTCGATGGTGAGGTTGAAAAGACCGAAGATGGCGCCATTATTATTCTCGACATCACGGTTCCAGGTGCGTGTGACCTAGAGGGCGGCGAACTCGTGTGTCGAAGCCTGATTCTCGCCAACCCGGTGGTGCCGACGCTGGCTCGTCTTCCTGAACGCACCTATCCCTTGATGTTGCGAGTGCCTATGGAGCGCCGAATCCAGCTTGATCTTGAGCCACCGCCGGGGTGGGAAGCGAAAAAGAGAAAACCGAGGCAGCTGGACGCAGAGTGGGGATCCGTCAGTGAGACCCTCGAGACGGTCGACGGCATCCTCCAATCGGTTTTGCACATCTCACTGCCGGCGCAGACGGTTCCGCCCGTGGACTACACCGCCTTTGCGCGCTTCTGTCAGGCGCTCGACGAACTGACTACTCGGCCACCACGTCTTGAGCGCGTTACGGAGTAATGTGCCGAGAGCACACGATTCCGCGCAGGGTCTATACTCATAACAAGTCAAGACGTAAAGCGTTTAGAGTTAAGAGTGGACGGGATCGGAAACTGAGATAAACGAATAATTCGGGCCCGTCTTAACTCTTGACTCTTGACCCTTAACTTCAACGGCAGTTTTTATCCGTGCCACGCGAGAAAGCCTCACTCCTGGAACTCCCTTATGTTAGCTATACTCTCCGCGGTCATGGAAATGCTCGACGGCACAGTCATCGCGATGCACGGCCCGTTGGTCCGAGTGCAAATTGGAGGCGAGACCCTGGTGGTGGCCTCTCGGCGGCGTCTCAACTGGGTGGGGGGAACGCCGCCGGCGGCCCGCTTGGTTGTCGGTGATTCGGTGACACTCGAGATGCAGGGCGAGGACGGGGTCATCGTTGCCGTCCATGCGCGCCGGAATTGCCTTCTTCGCAAGGCACCGTCGAAGAACCGCGCCCAGATTCTGGCCGCGAATATCGACCAGGCCCTCCTCGTCTTCGCCGCCCGTGAACCGAAGCCCAAACCGGGTCTCCTGGATCGTTTCCTTGTCGCCTGCCGTCTTGCGGGCATCGACGCAGTGATCACGATCAACAAATCCGATCAGGGGACCGAGGAAATCGAGCAATGGCTCCGAGCCTATGCCCATCTCGACAATCGAGTACTTCTGGTATCTGCCCGCAGCGGCTGGGGTCTCGGCGCAGTCAAAAGGATGCTGGTCGATCGGACCACCCTCTTCTGTGGTCCCTCTGGCGCCGGCAAGTCGTCACTTCTCAACGCGGTCTATCCCGGATTCCGGCTTAAGGTGGGTGAGCTTTCGGAGAGCACCGGCAAGGGGAAGCACACGACCAGCGCGGCCGAGCTCATGCCGTTGCCCTACGGAGGTTTTGTGGTCGACACGCCGGGCCTCAAGGAGTTCGGCGTGTGGGAGGCAACCCGGGAGGAGCTCGAGGAGGCATTTCCGGAGATCGCGAGCCTTGCTGCTGGCTGTCGTTTTCCCGACTGCCATCACGACCAGGAGCCCGACTGTGCAGTTCTGGCTGCCGTTGAGGCGGGCGAAATCGCTGACCATCGTTACAGAAGCTATCTGAGGATTCTCGAAGAAGCCCTCGAATCGTGAGTGAGGAATTGGGAATGAGGAATGAGGAATTCCAAACCACCCACTCGATTCACCACCAGGGCACCAAGAACACCAAGAGCCAACAGGGTTATCAGAATTCGTCTCCGGGTTTATGCAAATGGTTCCTGGGCTGTGCCACCCGAAATTCTGATAAGCCAATCAACACCTTGAAAAACTATTCGAGCATTCAGAAACCCGCCTCAACCGCCCACCCGGTATTCAGGAGTCAGTTTGTGTTATGGCGGCGATATTCTGGTTACTGATCACTGGTTACTGATTACTTGGTGAGTAAATGGAGAACTTTGTGTCTTGGGAGTTCAAATTGATCGTAGCGAGCGCGACCGGCTGTCCGGGTAGACGGGTATACGGCAGGTACACGATCTTGAAAACGCCGACGCCACGCGCGATCCTTTCGCCGTAAAGCCGTCTATCCTACCGCGCGATGCGGGGCAGCGAGAAAACACGCGAGATAACCGGGCCGGCTACGCAGGGTTGCCAGCGGGGTCGCCATGCCTGCGGTTTCGCGTCGCAGGCTCTCGTAGATCCTGGCGAGCTCGAATCGATTGCGGAAGAGCCACATTTCCATTGGTTCGCCGGGTTTGAGTTCTGGTGTCTGGATGGGCACCCGGATCGCATGCAGGAGGACATCGTCCGTATCCCGGTACTCACCGAAAATCCATTTTCTATTTCCATCCTCCAGAAGGTAAGTGATCACAAGGAGATTTGTCTCAATGCTCTCTTCCGTGGTGGCCGCTGCTTCCATCGCCGACTGGTCACCCTGGGTGTGTTGACGGAGGAGACCAACGAGCGTGCGCTTGAACGGGATCTCCTCTCGGTCCTTTGGCATTTCTGTCAACACCATTGCCTCAACCAGCTCCTGGGGTGGAAGACCTTTGAGACGGGCCACTCCGAGATAGCGGAGGCCAACAAACAGAGTATCGGGCATTCCCGGATCAACAGGGAACAGGACCCACCGGAGACTGTCAAGAGTTGCCACCGCCAGGGTCGAGACCTCCATCTCGAACTCCAGCTCCTCGATAAACGGCATTGCGATGACAACGCCCTCGTTGACCAGCTCGCCGTGGCCATCGATGGTCGCCGCGTAGGGTCGGGTCGAAATCTGCTCCCGCCCGCTTCGAACCGACGCCAGCGGTGATAAGAAGAGATCGACCTCTCCAGGGTCATAGCCGGAATGAACGAGAAATTCAGCGATGTCGGAGACCTCACGTGAACTCTTCCCGGTGGTCAGGCGCGCGAGCTCGACGATGCCGTGACCGAAGAACTCGAATCTCTTCGCTTGAGGACCCGGATGCAACATCGGAAGGAGACGAAAGACCCCGTAGTTGAGAGCAATACGGATACCGTGATTGAATGGGAATCCGACCTCTCGGAGTTGCTCGTAGACCTGCTGAATTTCGCAGGCAGCGGCGATCACTCGCACGGCCCGGCGCGAGGTGTAGAAAGCGCCGTCACCGAGAAACTTCTCGAAGGTCAAACGACGCCGAAGGCGAATCGCTTCGAGGCGGTTTTGGAACACGTACATAAACTGGAGGGCACGCTCTTCGGCCATCCGTCCTGCCTTGCGGACCTCTTCGAGAACGGCGGTGAAGTTCGAAAGATCGTAGATCAGCCCGAAGCGGCGGACCGCGGAATCTACGACGCCGGGTGCAGTGAAATCGTAAGGGCGTGTCGTCTTGGCGATCGTGGTCTCTGAAGATCGGCCCCTCAGCACGAGAGAGGTCCCCTGCCGCTGCATGGGAAGGATGCGCCTTCTCAGTGCCGCAAGCAGCTCAAAGGTTTTGAGCCGGAGCCCGAGGTCACGCAGGAGATTCATCTGGACCACCGAGAGATTCAGCGTGTCGGCGAGCCCGGCAGTTTGTATGGCATTCAGGAGTTTCGGCTCGAGGAGGGTTTCGGGTCGATCGAGTTTGAGGCCCGAGCCGACCGCAAGCCGCAGGAGGCTGCCGACCTCAGGCCTGCGTGCAACCAGATCGCGGAGGCGATCGAGCACTTGGTTGTTGGCTTGGACCACAGCTTCGGCTCGTTGTCGAAACCGTGCCTGCATGTACGAGCTGAGCTGAGAGATGTCCTGTGGCGGACGGGAATCGATGAGAAGTAACTGGTCTTGGCAAATGATTCCGAGCAGTGGTGTGAGGGCGGGCGTGACCTGTACCCTGACCAGTTGTTTGAGATGATCGACTGCGGTCATAGCAGCGCGTCGCAGGAGATCGGCGATGACCGTGGCGACAGCCTGCCGTATGTCGTCGCCATTTCCCTGCAGCGCACCGGACCGCGGATTGGAGGCTGCCTTTGACACCTTTGCCAAGGCCCGTGTGACCTCGCCGGTGTGAAAGAGGAGAAAGAGATCCACCAGCCCCCGGTGGTAGTCGTTCATCACGACATTTTCCAGAGTCGCAGACATGGACTTGTGATAGCGGTCGCGGTGGGTCATCATCCGCTGCTTGTCGTCGCCGTCACCCATTTGCGAGCGAAGTCGGTATTCCGCCTCGGCTTCGACCAACGCCTCGAGGTCGCGTCGCAGCTTGAGCACCCCTTCAGAGAGGAGCAACGGATAGCCCCAGGTGACTACCTTTTCTTCATCGCGCCCGAAGATGGGAAATGGGGCGGGCAACGATGCTGCGAGCACGGGAAACAGATCGCACCAGCCGCCGTCGACCTCGCTTCGGGTCAGGTAGGCGGGGTTGCGGAGCTCCTCCTGCAGTACCTGCCGGAAAGCATCTGTAGTCTTCTCGTTTCGTGCCATCTCCCCATTGTATCTTCGAGCCCGCATATCCCGCCAGATTTCTGGAGCGGCCGGAGATCGGCCACAAGCTGAGGGGGTTGCTCCTGTCGGTCTGTGAGGCTGATTGCCGATTGATCATAATGGGACGGTTTGTGATACATATTTTAAATGCTCTTCGAGGATCTCGTGCGGGCCATCAGGGATTGCCCTTTCTTTCAGGGCATGCCCCCTGACGAACAAATGTCGTTGGCGCGACTCGGGGGGGTTGACGAGCAATCTGTAGGGGGTGTCCTGTTTCGTCCTGGCGAGGTCCCTGCCGCTCTCTACCTGGTGCTTGATGGCGTGGTTGAGATCTGTCGCGAGGAGAGCAAGGAAATCGGCCTGCAACCCGTGGCCTATATCGGGGCGGGGTCAACCATATCAGAGGCCAAGGTCCTCACCGGCACAGCCCTCACCGCCATGGCCCATTTCCCCGATGGAGGGACTACCCTGCAGTGGCCACGCCCGGTCCTGCTTCGCCAACTCTATTCCTCGAGAGACTTTGCGCTGCACTATCTGCAGAGCCTGGCGCGACGCCTCGAGGGAACAGTCGCCAACCTTGGCGCTTACAGCGGCAGCAACCTCCGTGGCAAACTCGAACATTTCGATCTTCCGGCAATTCTCCAAACCGTGGTCGAATCGGGGGCGACGGGGGTGCTCGAGGTTAACGACCAGGACGGAAACACCTTCGGTGCAATCCACACCCGGGACAAGATGATCGGACGCATCCTTTGCGGAAATCTCGCTGGCCCCGAGGCGTTTCTGGAAATCTTGAACTCACCGCCGAAAATGGGAACCTTCAGGTTTTCAACCCTGTCGTCACCAGCTGAAACCGATCAATATCTCCCGGTACAGCCACTGCTTTTTGAGGCGGCGCGAATCCAGGACGAATTTGGGCATTTTGCCGATACGGTCCCGGAAACCGCCTTTTTGCGTCCATCCGCAGGACATCTTCTGTGGAACTCCGAATCCAATTCCGATCTTGTCGAACAGATCTGGCATCAGCTTTCTGCTCAACCGTGCGGATGGGGGCTTTTGGCGGAGATGCTGCCTTTCAGTCGGGGGCAGATCGGCCTCGCAGTTCGGGATATGCTCCTTGCCGGTGTCATTACGGTTGATCGGCCGTACGAGGTGGGCGGCAGCGATCAGGCTCTCGGTGCTTGAAACCTTGATTGCTGTCTCACAAACTTCTTTGACATGAGTTGTTCCAGGGTGCGCGTCTCGCCAGATACAAGATTCAAGTCCCAAGATTCATGATCCACCCCCTGCTGAGCTGAAGGCACACTTTTTTTTGTTGTGCATCTGGCATCTCGGATCTTCCGTCACCGCATAGGGTGCGGGCACAAAAGGCATGTCTCTCGTATTCTTCGATTGGACGATGAAGCGAACTTTTATCGTGCTGGTTTGCCTATACTTGTGTGATGCGTACGAGACGCATTCTTCTGACCTTGATCGCCATCATCGTCGTGATCGTGTCGGGGACATCCCTGATTCGCACGGTGCGGAGCTTCTATCGCCTCGACTTCCCGATCTCGTGGGTCGAGGAGGGGTTGGTCATCAACGAGGTCCCGACCGGATCGACCGCCGAGACGGCGGGTCTTTCCGTGGGCGATACGGTGATCGAAGTAGACGGAGTATCGGTCAAGCGGTTGGACGATCCCGCGTTCATGCTCGCCGGTGGAGCGGATCACGATCTCAGCATTCTCCACACCGACGGCACTGTCTCTGAGCTTCGGTTTCGCTCGCCCCCGCCAGCATTCAACTCGGTCTATCTTGCCCGGACCGCGGTTGGGTTTCTCGGGCTGGCTTGTGCGCTCGTTGCGGTGTGGGGAACCTCGAGAAGAGAGGCGGCGACGTTTTTTTTGCTCGCCGTTGCGGCTCTGATTCTGGGGGCCGTTCCCAACCGCATCGCATCCGCCGAGCCTCTATTCCAGGTCATTCGACGCGGCGTCGGGGCGGCCCTGCCATTCCTGATCGTTCGCTTCTTCGCGATCTTCCCGGAGCGCGACCGGTCGATGCGGTTATGGGACCTGCTGACCCTGACGGCCGCGGTAGCGTCTGCGGGTACGGTCTTCTTCCCGGACGCCGAGGCGTGGTGGCCGGCGGTGGCCTCGTTGCTCCGAGTCCTCTTCGTGTCATCGATGATCTTCGGTGTGACCCTCCAAATCTGGCGTTGGCGGTCGGCGGCTCGAGAGCTGCAGATCAGGCGCCAGATCGAGTGGGCCGCCCTCGGGCTTTTTGTGGGTCTCGTGCCGTTTCTTGTGTTGGTCATGATTCCCCGGTGGGTTGGAGTACCTTTCGAGCCGTTTTCGTGGCTTGCAGTCTTTCCGATCAGTGCGATCCCCCTGACCTGGGTCGCAGCGCTCAAGGGCTACCGCCTGTGGGACCTCGAACCGATCAGCCGCGATTCTCTTTCGGCCACGCTGGTCGTGGTGACCGGTGGCTTCATCTTTGCTCTCACCAATCATCTACTCCTCAGATACACCGGTGGTCTGGGTTCGCTCCGGAACCTTTTTGCGTTTGCCACCGGAGTCTTGTTGGTCGTTCTCCTGCAGCCGGTGCGTCTACGAGTCGAGCGATTCCTCGACCAGTGGCTCCACCAGGGACGACCGGCGCCTCGATCGCTGCTCACCGGCGCAAGCCGTGAGTTGGCGCGGGTGACCGATCCGCGCGAGGTGCTCGTGAGACTGTCGGAAACCTTGACCGAAGGTCTTGAGTTCGATCTGGTGGCGACGTATCTGCTCACCGCGGGCTCGAGTTTCGAGCGCATCACGGGCGACGAGGAGTTGGTACCGATGCGACTACCGGGAAAGGTCGCCGATACAGAGTTCCCCGGCGAGTACGAAGAACCTCTGGCGACACTCGGCTATGCCGTGCGGGTTCCGCTCGAACGCGTCGGAACGGTTCACGGACTGCTTTACCTCGGATTGCGACGCGGGGTCTTTCCCCTCGGTTCCGAAGGCGAGGAAGTTGTTGCGACCTTCGCCGCGCAGGCGGCGCTTGCACTGGAAAGCGCCCGGTATCTGGACGACCTTCGACGCCAGGCTGAAGAGTTTCGGATCCTTCATACCAACACCCAGCGGATCATCGAGTCTTCGGCGGCGGCGATTCTGGTTTGTGATGCCGGCGCCACCATCCTTTCGGCCAACCGGCAAGCCGCCGGAATTTTCGGTCGAGATGCGGGAGCGCTGGTCGGTCTCAGCCTTGAAACGCTGGTTGACCTGCCCAAAGAGTGGCGCGGCGAGCTCCCAGTCCACGCGGTCAATACCGAAGCCCGCACCCTTTCCGATCCACCACGACGGGTGATTTTGGCGGTCTCGGTTCTGGAACTCGATAGCGGCAGCTTCAACGGTCGAGTCGTTGTGTTGCAGGACGTCAGCGAACTGCGCGATCTCCAGGATCGGATGCGTGAACAGGAACGTCTTGCCGGCCTCGGCCGGCTGGCATCTGGTCTCGCCCACGAAATCAACACGCCACTCACCGGAATTTCTTCCTTTGCCCAGATGCTCGGCAAGATGACGCCGGAGGATGATCCGCGGAAGACGGTGGTTTCGAAGCTGGTCGATCAGAGTTTTCGCGTTTCACGGATCGTTTCCAATCTCCGATCTATGGTGCGTGATTCGGCCGACAGCCGCATGGTCCTCGATATCACAACCGTTGCCGTGCGAGCAGCACAGGATGCCGCACGGTCTCTCGGTGCTGAAGAAAGGCTCGAGGTGTCGGAGATTGGAGAGCCGGTGATGGTGTGGGGGTCTGTCGGACCGCTGGAACTTGCGGTTGGCAATCTGGTGCGAAATGCCATTGAGGCTTCACCGCCGGATGGCGGCGTGCGTTTTTCGATTAACCCAGGCACTGAGTGGGCCGAGATTCGGGTCGAAGATTCAGGCCCCGGGGTGCCCCAGGAGGTCGGTGACAAAGTCTTCGAACCGTTCTTTACGACCAAGACCGAGCGTGGTGGTACCGGCCTCGGCCTCGCTATCACGCGTGATATGATCGCCCAACTCGGCGGCGAAATCGGGCTCGAGAATCTGGAGTACGGCGGCGCCCGCGCTACGATCAGGCTACAAAGATGGCAGGAAACGGAACCGTCCTCGTAATCGATGATGAGCCCGTCCTTCAGGATGTGCTGGGGTCACTCCTGACGGGCGATGGCTACGATTATCTGCAGGCGACGACCGCCGCAGACGGCCTCCAAATTCTTCGCGAGGAAGAGGTCGACGTCGTCCTCCTTGATCTGATGTTACCCGATCGATCCGGTCTCGATCTGCTGCCCGATATCAAGGAGTTCGATCCCCACCTGCCGGTGGTGGTTATTACCGCATACTCGTCGGTGGAATCCGCAATCGAAGCGATGCGACGGGGCGCCTTCCACTATGTCCCGAAGCCGTTCAAGAACGAAGAGGTCCTGCACCTGGTGCGACGTGCGTTCGAGAGGCGGACGTTGCTGGTCGAGAACCTCGAGCTCCGCAGTCGACTCGAAGGGATGGGCGAAATCGTCGGCACCAGCCGTCGGATCGAAGAGGTCTTCGAACTGATGCGCCGTGCTGCCCCGGCTCGCTCAACCATCCTCGTGGTCGGTGAATCGGGCACCGGCAAGGAGTTGGTGGCGCGAGCCATACATCGTTTGAGTCCGCGTGGGGATGGCCCATTCGTTCCCGTCCACACCACTGCGATTCCCGCAGACCTTTTGGAGTCGACCCTTTTCGGCCACGTCAAGGGCGCCTTCACCGGAGCTGTCAGTGGCCGAAAGGGACTGTTCGAGGCCGCGCACAACGGCACTCTTTTCCTTGATGAGGTCGGGACCATTTCTCCGGAGACACAGACCAAGCTGCTTCGGGTGATCCAGGAGCGCGAGATCCGTCGCGTCGGGAGCGTCGAGGCCAAGGGGGTGGACACTCGCCTGGTGGCCGCCACCAACACCGATCTCTGGCAGGAGGTCCAGGAAGGGAACTTCCGCGAGGACCTCTACTACCGCCTCAATGTCATCACTATCGAATTGCCGCCGTTGCGCGAACGGCGTGAGGACATTCCCCTCCTGGCGACCCACTTTCTGCGCCAATACAGCGAGGAGAATCAACGCGAAGTCGAGGGTTTTTCATCGCAGGTCATGGATGCTCTGTCCGATTATCATTGGCCGGGGAATGTGCGGGAACTCGAGAATGCCATCGAGCGGGCGGTTGTGCTGTGCCGGGGTGATTCCATCGAAATTGACGAGCTTCCCCAGGCGGTTCGTGGCGATCCATCTTCGCCTCAGGCGACGATCATCTTCCCTGCCCAGGGGCTTGATTTTCGAGGATCAGTGGCGGAGTTCCAGGAACAGCTCATCCGCGAGGCTCTGAAGCAGTCGGGTGGTGTCCAGCGCCGTGCGGCCGGACTCCTCAAGCTGAGCCCTACCACCCTCAACGAGATGATCCACCGCCTCGG
>Ga0316197_10000083_pt1 | contig 75341 bp, 72 predicted proteins | sample OudBiesiAoxic_MG_FD_204939 | JGI IMG/M metagenome (GOLD analysis project Ga0316197, IMG submission 204939) | Coastal sediment microbial communities from Oude Bieten Haven, Netherlands - site A oxic | ecosystem: Environmental > Aquatic > Marine > Coastal > Sediment | place: Netherlands... | reverse complement strand
AACAACCGGTTATATTCCTATGTATTTAAAAAAAGTGAATGAAAGTGGAGAAGTTAAAGGCAAAGAATATACATTGTGTATGATTAACTTTATTATTTTAGTATCCATAATTTTTATATTTATAGTTATAATATTTACAGAAAGAATTGTAAAATTATTTGCTTTAGGTTTTGATAGAGAAACATTTGAATTGACAGTTTTTTTTACAAAAATATCTATTGTTGGAATAATTTTTTCAGGAATTACTTATGTTTTAATTTCTTATTTACAAGCAAATGGAAAATTTAAAGCTTCGTCTTTAGTTGGGGTTCCATTAAATATATCAATAATAATTTCTTTATTTTTAGGGAAAATAAACTTGATATTTTTACCTCTAGGAATAGTTGTAGGAAATTTCTTACAAGTTCTATTTTTAACTCTATTAATAAAAAAAAAGAATCCTAAATATAAATTTCAAATAAATTTTATTGATTTGAAATCAACTTTAAAAATTGCAATTCCTGCGGTACTTGGAGTATCAATAACTCAAATCAATGGTATAGTTGACAAAGCAATAGGCTCTACTTTAGGAACAGGAGCTATTTCATCATTATCTTATTCTAATAAATTAATAGCTCTAATTGTTGGGATATTTATAGCACCAATCATTACAGTTTTATATCCTAAGTTTAGTTTATTAGCAGTAAATAAAGAGTATTCAAGTTTAAAAAAAATTTTTTCAAAAAGTATAAAACTAATGTTTTTGTTAGTTATACCCTTTATGTTAATACTTATATTTTTTTCTAAAGATATTATAAATTTTATTTTTGGAAGGGGTGCTCTTAAAGAAAACGACTTAATTATTACATCAGAAGTTTTATACTATTTTTCAATGGGAATAATATTTTTAGGATTAAGAGAGATTACCACTAGAGTATTTTTTTCATTGGGAGATACTAAAACACCTATTTTTAATACGAGTATAGCTGTAATCACAAATGTTTTCTTTAGTATTTTTCTATCTCAATTAATGGGATTAAAAGGAATAGCTTTGGCAACTAGTATTTCAGCATTCTTATCAACTTTATTATTACTTAGAAAGTTAAAGAAAAAATATAATATTTTTATAGAAAAAATGGATATTGTTATTATTGTAAAATCAATAATAATTTCGATAATTATAACGGTAGTCGCGAAGTATTTGTATATGATGATATCTTTCAGTATATACAAAGAAATATTATTAATTATTACTTTGTTATCAATAATTTTGATTTATAGTTTATTTATAATAAAAATAAAATTTATTGAAATAGAAAATTTAATTAAGTTAAAAAGGAGAAAAAATGTTTAAAAAAAATTTAGCTAATCAAGAAAAAATATCAGTAGTTGGAATGGGATATGTAGGTTTACCTCTTGCAGTGGCTTTTGCTGAAAAAGGAATAGAGGTAATAGGTTTTGATATCAATGAAGCTAAGATTCAAGAATATAAAAACGGTCATGATGCTACTGAGGAAGTAGGAGATGAAAGATTACAAAAGATTACTAATATAAAATTTACTTCAAATCCAGAGGATTTAAAAGAAGCAAAAATTCATATAGTGGCTGTACCAACTCCTGTATTGCTAAATAAGATGCCAGACTTAAGACCTATAAAAGGCTCTTCTGAAATAGTCGGTAAAAATATGGTAGAGGGATCAATAGTTATATATGAATCTACTGTATATCCAGGAGCAACCGAGGAAACTTGTATTCCTATCTTAGAAAAGGAATCAGGAATGAAATGCGGAGTAGATTTTAAGATAGGATATTCACCAGAAAGAATCAATCCAGGGGATAAGGTGCATAGAGTAGAAAATATAGTAAAGGTAACATCTGGAATGGATGCAGAGTGTGCAGAGATAATAGCTCAACTATATGAGCAGATAATCGTAGCAGGAGTACATAGAGCTACTTCAATAAAGGTAGCAGAAGCAGCTAAGGTAATAGAGAACTCTCAAAGAGATATAAATATAGCTTTTGTCAATGAATTAGCATTAATTTTTGACAAGATGGGAATAGATACACAAGAAGTATTGGAAGCCGCAGGAACAAAATGGAATTTTTTGCCATTTTCTCCGGGATTAGTTGGAGGTCATTGCATAGGTATAGATCCATATTACTTAGCATATAAGGCTGAAGAATTAGGTCATCATGCAGAGATAATATTAGCTGGAAGAAAAACTAATGATGGTATGGGGAAATATGTAGCAGAAAGAACAGTTAAAAATCTAATTGCAGATGGGAAAAAAATAAAGGGTTCAAATGTATTGATTATGGGATTAACTTTTAAAGAAGATTGTCCAGATCTAAGAAACTCTAAAGTTGAAGATATAATCTTAGAATTAAAAGAATATGGTGTAAATGTCTATGTTACAGACCCAATTGCATCTAAAGAACAGGCAATGAAAGAATATGGTGTAGAATTAAAAAACTTAGAAGATATGAAAGATATGGATGGAATAATTGTAGCTGTATCTCATAAAGAATATAAAGAAATGAAGTTAGAAGATTTAAAGAAGCATTTCTATATAAATGGAAATAAGCCGGTATTGATGGATATAAAGGGAGTATTTGACAGAATTGAAGCAGAAAAAGAATATGCATATTGGAGATTATAGAATTTTTTTTGACACAGATATCACAGATAAAACATAAATTAACACAGATTTTATTCCGAGGTGAAATATGTTTCATGAAAAAGACTTAACTTATAAAATTATAGGTATAGCTATGGAAGTGTATAATGAACTGGGTTTCGGTTTTTTAGAGAAAGTTTATGAGAGATCTTTACTTATTGCTTTTAAAGAAAATGGTTTGAATGTCAAGGATCAAATACCGATAGATGTGTATTATCACAATGAAAAAGTTGGAGAATATATTGCAGATTTAATAGTAGAAAATAAAGTTATTATTGAATTAAAAGCAATTGAAAAAATTAATAGAATACATAGCGCACAGTTATTAAATTACTTAAAAGCTACAAATATAAAAATAGGTCTATTAATTAATTTTTCTAATAATGGTTTAGATTATAAAAGGATAGTTAATTAAATCTGTGAAAATCGACAATCATCTGTGTGATCTGTGTCAGATGTTTTGAATTTAAGATTAGTATAAATAGATAGTCAAAAGAAAAAGGAGTTAAATAAATATGAATTATAGAGATTTAAAATTCCCTAAAAATAGTAAGTTTTTAGTAACTGGTGGAGCTGGATTTATTGGTTCTAACTTAACAGAAACTATTTTGGATATGGGATATAAAGTAAGAGTGTTGGATGATTTTTCTACTGGGAAAAGAGAAAATTTAGAACCTTTCCATTCAAATGAAAATTTTGAATTTATAGAAGGAAGTATTACAGATTTAGAAACTTGCATGAAAGCATGCGAAGGAATAGATTATGTATTGCATCAAGCTGCTTGGGGATCTGTACCAAGATCTATTAAAATGCCGTTAAAATATGAGGAAGTAAATATAAAAGGTGCTCACAATATGATGGAAGCTGCTAAAGAAAATAATATTAAAAAATTTGTATACGCTTCATCTTCATCAGTATACGGAGATCATCCTGTATTACCAAAAGTAGAAGGGCAAGAAGGAAAAGTATTGTCACCCTATGCATTAACTAAAAAAGTAGATGAAGAATACGGCAGATTATATTTTTCATTATATGGATTAGAAACAATTGGAATGAGATATTTTAATGTATTTGGTAAAAGACAAGATCCATTTGGAGCCTATGCAGCAGTAATCCCTAAATTTGTAAAATCATTATTAGATAATGAAGCTCCGACAATAAATGGAGATGGTTTGACTTCTAGAGATTTTACATATATTCAAAATGTAATTGAATTTAACTTAAAGGCTTGCCTAGCATCTAAAGAAGCTTCAGGAGAAGCATTTAATGTAGCTTTTGGCGGAAGAGTGACATTAAATGAATTATACGATACTTTAGCTAATGCATTAGGGAGTAATTTAAAACCTAATTATACGGAAACTAGAGAAGGGGATATAAAACATTCAAATGCTGATATAACTAAAGCTAAAACACTGGTAGGATATAACCCTGAATATAGTTTTGAAAGAGGTATTAAAGAGACTATTGAATGGTATAAGAATAATATTTAGAGTGACCCCTTATGGGGTTATTTTAATATCTCCTAACTCGTGATATATTTGACCCCGGCTAAAATCTGACTTTAAACTGAGTGGAGGCAATATAATGGAGAGATATTTGCAAAATAATAATTGATAAAAGTATTAGAGGGAGTAAAATTTATTTTACTCTCAAAGTTGCATACTTCAATGAACTAGACAGCTATGCAGAGGTGCATAGGCTGAATACCAAACAAATAATAGAGGGAGTAGGGCTGGACCCGAGAATCGGAGATCATTACAACAACCCTTCATTTGGATATGGTGGATATTGTCTTCCTAAAGATACAAAACAACTTAGAGCCAACTATGATAAAGTTCCTAATAATATAATACAAGCAATAGTAGATGCCAATACAACAAGAAAAGATCATATAGCTAGAAAGATATTAAAAAGAGATCCAAAAATAGTTGGAATCTATAGACTTACTATGAAGATGGATTCAGATAACTTTAGAGCTTCAGCAGTACAAGGAGTTATGAAAAGATTAAAAGCTAAGGGAGTAGAGGTAGTTATCTATGAACCTGTATTAAAGGAAGAATCATTTTTTAATTCAAGAGTTATTAAAGATCTAGATGAATTTAAAAAAATATCAGATGTAATAGTTACTAATAGACTTAGTGATGATCTTTGTGATGTAGAGGAAAAAATATATACAAGAGATCTATTTGCGAGAGATTAATTATATATTAAAAATATAAAATTAAAATGTATATTAAAAAAAGTACAGAGATAGCAAATCTATTTTCTGTACTTTTTTTTAGAATTTTTTATATTAGTATTTTTTTATGAAGATGGAGGTAAATATGAAAAAAATTACAAAAGCAGTTATACCAGCCGCAGGACTTGGAACTAGGGTATTACCTGCAACTAAGGCTCAACCTAAGGAGATGCTAACTATCGTAGATAGACCATCTCTGCAATATATAATAGAAGAATTAGTAGAATCAGGAATAACAGATATTGTAATAGTAACAGGAAGAAATAAGAACTCTATAGAAGATCATTTTGATTATTCTTTTGAGGTAGAAAAAACTTTAGAAGAACAAGGTAAGTTAGAACTTTTAGAAAAAATAAAATACATATCATCTATGGCTAATATTTTTTATGTAAGACAAAATAAACCCCTTGGATTAGGTCATGCAATACTAAAAGCAAAACCATTTATAGGTGATGAACCATTTGTTATAGCTTTAGGTGATGATATTATGTATAACGAAGAAAAACAAGTAACTAAACAACTTATAGAAAATTATGAAAAACATGGAAATAGTGTTATAGGAGTACAAGAGGTAGCAGATAGAGATGTATCTAAATATGGGATAGTAAAACCCATTAAAAGTTTAGATGAAGATACTGTTTTAATGTCAGACTTTATAGAAAAACCAAGATTAGAAGATGCGCCCTCTAAGATGGCTTGCTTAGGAAGATATCTTTTAACTAGTGATATATTTAAACATCTAGAAGATCAAAAACCAGGTGTAGGTGGTGAGATACAACTTACAGATTCTATTTTATCTATGATAAAAGATGGAAACGATGTTAGCGCATATAAGTTTAAAGGAAAAAGATATGATATTGGAAGTAAGTTAGGACTTTTAAAAGCTAATATAGATTTTGGAATGAGAAATGTTGAAACAGCTAAAGGATTAAAAGAATATTTAAAAGATATAGATAAATTTTGATATTTTTTTTCAAAAATAAAATTAATTTAGGTTGATTGTAAAAAAAGTTCTATGGGGAGTAATTATGAAAAGACAAACAATTGGAAAGATAATATTGATCTTTATATTTTTCACAACATTTTGGTTTTCATCTAAGCCTGGGAATGAATCTGCTGGTCAGTCTGGAAAGACTTTGATAGCTTTGAGATTGGTAACAAAAAAAGATGTAGCTTTAAAAACAAAAAAATATCTGATCTTATCTAAAATAATAAGAAAGACAGCTCACTTTAGTTTATATTTTTTAGGTGGAGTGGGAGCATATCTTACAACAGGAAGTTTAAAGAAAAGTATTTTTATAGTTTTCATCCTAGGAAGTTTAGATGAGCTACATCAATATTTTGTTCCTGGAAGAGGAGCACAAGTTAGAGATGTATTTATAGATCTATTAGGAGGAACTATAGGGGCATTTTTAACTAAAATTTTCTTACTCTTCATAGAAAAAAGATAAAATTTAAAAACTAACCTTTTTAAGTAATATTATTACTTAAAAAGGTTTTTTTTATTTTTATTTATATATATTTATATATATTTATTTAGTTATTTTTTTATTTATAGTCTCTTTTCTATAGATTTTAAAATTTTTTTTATTTTTTTTATTTTAAAAAAAAAGTATTTTTTTAGACTTTTTAAAATAGTTAACTAAGTATAAGGTATTTATGATTTTAATAAGAATCTTATTTTTAAAGGGCTAAAAATGAATTGATCCTTATTTTTTTGTAAAATTTATCTCTTATTCTAAGTAAACTAAGGATTTCCTTTATTTTTTTATTTTGTGCATCACGTGATGCACACAGTTTGACTTTGATCAAATTTTGAGGCAAAATTTAATTGTGAAAGAAAATATTTTGGAGGTGCTAAATGACTTATGTAAAGGAAAAAGTAAGAAAGACAGGAGAAAAAAATTTTACTATAAAGGTTCTTTCGAGCCTTTTAGGAGTTCACAGAACTACTATTGCAAGATATATTCACAGTGGTAAGTTAAAAGGCAAAAAATTTTCTGGGATATATCTTATAAAACGATCAGATTTCTTTCATTTCTTAGATCTATATAACTATTATAGTTAATATCATATGATATGCCACGGATATTGTTTTTTTAGTAAGAGGAGGTTAGGCTATGGAAACTGTAGAGGAAAAAAAAGTCATATTGTCGGAAAATGTTGCCAGGATTATTAAAAATTATGAGAAGAAAGAGGCATATCTAAAGGAAGTTGCTGATGATAAGGCTACTTTGGAATTTTTAAATGAAAAGGAAACAGCAGGGGAACCTATGCCAGATTATTCTAACTATACTGACTATACTGAGTGGAAAGAAACAGTACAAAAAGAGATAGATAGAGCAGAGACTACCTTAGAAAATTTAGAGATTAGGATGATAGAGAAGGAAGCTTACCAATATTACATAGATAATTATACAGAAATAGTTGAGTAAGGTGAGTACAGGTGAGATAGTCAGGATAGTTGAGACAGCTCTGCCTTTTCTGATAAATATCAGAAAAAACAAGGTAAGGGGAGAGATAGTAAGAAACCATGAATTATTTCATTATTTTCATTTGATTCAGAGTCAAAAGATCCACTCAATGGATACTAAAACCCAAAAGATATTTAGAAAGATCGCCGAGGATTATAGATCTGCTTTTAGATCTTTATTAAATGAATCTTCTAGAGTTGTCCTTAGGTATGAATATTGGGAGGAGTTTATGAGAGATAGACAAAAACTAATCCCTATGGAAAAAATTATTGAAGATGAGTTTCTTCATTTGGAAAAACTTATATTTCAAAGTATAAAAGATGAAATTTTTAAAGATAAAGATGAATTTATCTATTTTATCCTAACCCTATACCTTTTTTATCTAAAGATAATAGTAGATATAGAGATCAATGAAAATTTAAAAATTTAACAATACTTTATTTATAAAGTAAGGAAAAAAAACAAGAAAAAAATGTTACCTAATTTCTCGCTGGGAATTTCTTACTTTGTTTAAGTATAGGGGTTTGAAGTTTTAAAAGTTATTTTGGAGGTAAAAGATATGTTTGTAAGACATAAGATAAATCCTATTGTTCATATGAAAGATATCCTATATAGGAAAGATCTATCTAATGTAGATAAGATCCTTCTCATTAGGATCATCCTTGAAACCTATGAAGAATTTGAATTTTCAATAAAAGATTATAGTGAAAATATAAAAATATCTATAAGTGGGATAAAAAAATCCATGACCCATCTAAAAAAATTAGGAATTTTAACTAGATGGAGTAAGGAGAGAGGTAGGTATAGATATATTATAGAATGTAACAATTTTTAGGTAAAATAAGGCTACTGAGGCTACCTTTAAGGCTATTTCTGATACCCTTAAGGCTACTTTGGAGCCTTTTATTTTTTTTTGCCTCTGGGTCCCAGTAATACCAGTAGTTACAAGGCTTTAATCTAGGGGGTGGTATTTCCATAGATGTATAAATACAAGGGAAAGATTTTACATGACCCTTAAAAGGCAAATAAGGAAGGATCTAAAAAAAAGCTCCCAAATTTGGAAGCTTTCCTTAATATATTATCTATTTTAATATTATCTTCTTATTTTCCATAACTATATGGTGTACCATTTGTAACTGTTTGGGCAGAACTAAATGAACCAATATTAGTTGTTACCCCTAAACTTGGAGTACCTCCACCTGAACCTGTTCCTTCTGTTCCTGTTCCCCCAGTACTTTGACCCATACCTAGAGCATTTACAAATGATTCCCCAAGATTAGAACTACCAATATTAGAGTTACCCATATTATTATCTTGATCAGCATACAACCCTACACCCATTAAAGCAGTTAGGGAGAGTATTAAAAATATTTTTTTCATATTATCTACCTCCGTATTAAAGATTTATATTTTTTATTAAAATGCGAAACCTATCGATACAGTTCCTAATAATTTAACTTCATCTACACTGTCATCTTCTTTGAAAAGATCTTGTGCAGCTAACCCTATAGAGATAGGATAGTTTGGCATTGGAACTATACTTGTACCAAATGTAGTTATACCAGAGGTATAATCTAATACTAAACTCATTTGAGGATGGACATAGACTGCCCCTGAGAAAAATTCTCCCCATTTGTGTTCTCTATCATCAGCATCATATTTACCTATATCAGCATAACTATTACTTCCAAAACCTGCACTTAAAATAACAGGAGCAATATCGTTAGGTAAAAGTTTTGTCACAGCAGCATAAAAACTAGGATCTAATTTATCTTTATGGGTATCGTGCCATATATCTATATTAGAAACACCAAAAGATGCTCCCACTTTATATTCTGGAAAATGTTTACCTAAACTAAGATTTATCGAACCTCTATTAAAAGCTCCCCCATCACTGGGATCGATACTACCAATAGATAGAGACGCCGCTCCTCCTACAGATTCAATTGGATCTCCGAAACCTCCACCAACTGCAAAACCTCCATCGGTATCATCACTATAAGAAGTTCCACCTACTCCAATAAAAGCTGTACCATATCCAGGAACTAATCCTGATGGAGCTCCAAATGAAAATCCTGGAACAGTTGCAAGATTACTAAAATCATCTACTAGATAAAATACTTTATCTGAATTTTTTTCCTGAGATGGTGTTTTTAATTCTGTAAGGCTACTAGATGATCCAGCAATATTGGAGATATTTTCCCCCATGGCAAGACTACTTACTAAGAGTCCTCCCAGAATAATATTTTTTTTCAAATTCATAATTTTCCTCCCTTTTTACTGATTAAACTAATATATAGTTAATTATATATTTAATAATATTATTATCTTTTTTTTTTAATAGATCTATATATATATTTATTTATATTTGTTATCTTATATAGATCTATTCTAACATAAAACCATCTTAATATCTTATATTTTTCAAAGAAAGGCCTAAGCTATCTGTTTTTTTTAAAGATCTCCTTTAAACTATATTATGAATCATAATTATAAATATACTCTAAAATCCAGCAATTTTTAGGTAAAATAAGGCTACTGAGGCTACCTTTAAGGCTATTTCTGATACCCTTAAGGCTACTTTAGAGCCTTTTATTTTTTTTGCCTCTGGGTCCCAGTAATACCAGTAGTTACAAGGCTTTATTCTAGGGGGTGGTATTTCCTTAGATGTATAAATACAAGGGAAAGATTTGAGAAAGCCCTTAAAAGGCAAATAAGGAAGGATTTATTTTAAAAAATCAAAATTTAAAAAATACCCAAATTTCTAATTAAATATGTTAAAAAAAAAATAGGGTTTTATAGACTTATTATGAAGATAGATCTAGATAACTTTAGAGCTTTTTTCTTTATCTTATTTTTTAGTTCTAAAAATTATCAATTGATAATTTTTAGGGGATGTGGTAAAATTAATTATAAATAAAAAATAAGGTGATGGGATTGTTATTAGAAGATTTTCTTAAAGAAGCAAAGAAAAGGGTAAAAGATCGAAAATTAGATTTTGTTCCTACTAAAAAAAATAGACGTTCTAGACAAAAATATGGGATATCTATACAGGGGACCTGAAAATGATAGGGACTGTCCTGGTGAAATATTATGGGTTTTTAAAAGAGGGATAGCTAGTTGTGAAGATATTTTATTTTATATAAAATTAAAACTTAGGGAAAGAGATAAGGAAGAAATAGTTTGTATATCTTTTCATGAAGACGAATAAAGGCGGTGAAAAATATGAAAGATAATATAATAATTAAAGAAGAAACTGTAAAAGTAAAAGTAAAAAAATTAGAAATAGAATATCAAGAGAAATATGCTATTGATAAATTCACTGGTGAAGAACTTTATATAAGGGAAATAGAAATAGAAAATGATATTAATCTTTACGATATTTATAAGAGTGAAAAGGGTTTATTAACTAGTAAGGATATAAAATCAATTAGAGATATTTATGGTTTAAGTCAAACAGATTTCTCTAAAGTAATTGGATTTGGAGCTATTACAATCCATAGATATGAAAATGGAACTATTCAAACTGAAGCAAATAATTCTATAATTGAGTTTTGTAAAAAAGCTTCAAATATGAAGAAACTTATAATTAAAAATTCTGAAAAAATAGACAAAATAATATATGAAGAACTATATACCCGTATAGAAGAACTTATAGAAATAGAAAATCATAAGATTATAAAATCAGATATTTCATATTTGTATGAGATGGATTTCTCTACTAGTACTGCTTTAGATGTTTCAAAAATCTTATTAAAAAAAATAGATGATAAATTTGATGGTTTGACACAGATAAGTTTACAAAAACTATGTTACTATATTCAAGGTATATCACTTTTAATTTTTAATAAACCTGCTTATGAGGATTCTATTTATAACCTTCAATATGGTCCTGTTGTTAAAAATTTAAGTAATGAATATAAAAAATATAAATCTAATATCATTTCTTTACCATTAGATATTCCAGTATTAAGTGATGGTTTAAATGAAATTATAAATATTGTTGTTGAAAATTATGGAAAAATTTCAGCTTGGTCCCTTGTTGAATTAACTCATGAAGAAGATCCTTGGAGGATTACAAATAAAGATGAAGTTATAGAAAATGAATTGATTAGAGAATATTTTAAAAAGGTATATAATTAAGAAAAAAATAATATATATAATGGAGAATCCTAGCCATAGTAGGGATGAGAAGCTATGATTATTCATAGCTTTTTTTTATATAAAAATAATTTTAAAAAAAATAAAGATAAGCAAGGATCTATTTTAAAAAATCAAAATTTAAAAAATATCCAAATTTCTAATTAAATATGTTAAAATATAAAGTAAATAAAATATAAATTATAAAATTGGAGATGAAGATATGTTACTGATTGAAAGAGAGATAGCAAGTATATTTAATCAAATGGTAAAAAATACATTTGAAGAAGTAGAGAAATTAAAAGAGGTTGATATCCAACCTACTGTAAATGATAAATTTGGAGATTTCCAAACAAACTTTGCCATGATGAACTCTAAGATAATAGGAAATAATCCAAGGGCTATAGCTACTAAGTTATTAGATGGATTTTTTGACAATGAGATCATTGAAAAATTAGAGATAGCAGGGCCTGGATTTATAAATATATATCTAAAGGAACAATATTTAGGTAAGAGGATAAATATTATGACAACTGAAAAATATGACTTTTCATTTTTAGATACCCATGGAGATGTTATCATAGATTATTCATCACCTAATATTGCTAAAAGGATGCATATTGGTCATTTGAGATCTACTATAATTGGAGATTCTATAAAGAGGATCTACAATCATTTGGGATACAACACAATAGCAGATAATCATATTGGTGACTGGGGAACACAGTTTGGAAAATTAATAATTGGTTATAGAAACTGGTTGGATAAAGATGCATATGCAGTAACTCCCATCGATGAGTTAGAGAGGGTATATGTAAAGTTTGCTGTAGAGTCAGAACATAACGAAGAGTTAAACAATCAAGCTAGACTGGAATTAAAAAAATTACACGAAGGTGACCAGGAAAACTATAGACTTTGGAAGGAGTTTATCGAGGTATCCTTAAATGAATATAATAAGGTATATAAAAGATTAGATATTGAATTTGATACATACTTTGGTGAATCTCACTATCACGATATGATGCCTGGAGTAGTAGAGGAACTAAAGGAAAAAAATATTGCTGTAGAATCTGAGGGTGCTCAAGTTGTATTTTTCCCTGAAAAAACAAAGTTAAATCCATGCCTTGTACAAAAAAAAGATGGAGCATTTCTATATGCAACTTCTGATATAGCTACAGTTAAATTTAGAAAGGAAAACTATGATGTAAATAAATTAATCTATGTAACCGATGAAAGACAACAGGATCATTTCAAACAGTTTTTCAAGATAACTGAGATGATAGGTTGGGATATTGAAAAGCAGCATATCTGGTTTGGAATAATGAGATTTGCCGATGGTATATTTTCATCTAGAAAGGGAAATGTAATTAAATTAGAGGAACTTCTAGATGAAGCTAAAAGAAGAGCATTAGAGGTAGTAGAGGAAAAAAATCCTTTACTATCTTCAGAGGAAAAAGATATCATAGCTGAGGTAGTTGGAACTGGAGCAGTAAAGTATGCAGATCTATCTCAAAATAGACAGAGTGCAATAATATTTGAATGGGATAAGATCTTAAGTTTTGAAGGAAACACAGGACCTTACCTACAATATACATATGCAAGGATACAATCTATCTTGAGAAAGGGAGCAGAAAATTCTAAAAACTTAGATGAAAAAGCAGAGGTTAAATTTATAGAGAAAGCAGAAAAAACATTGGCTCTTTATATAAATCAATTTCCATCAGCAGTTTTAAAAGCTTCCACAACATATAAACCAAACTTAATTACAGATTACCTATATGAACTAGCTAAGAAATTTAATAGTTTCTACAATGCTTGTCCAATATTAAATCAAGAAGATGAGATCTTATACTCTAGATTACTTATTGCAGATAGAACAGCTAAAACTTTAAAGGAAGGATTAGCATTATTAGGGATGAAAACAGTAGATAGGATGTAAGAAAATTAATGAAAGGAGGATTCCAGTGGAATTCTTCTTTTGCTATATAAAATAAATATAACTTATAGAAAAAATGGGGGACTAAATGTTAGAAATTCAATATCTATATATCTTAAAGAAAAATAAATTTATTAGATCTTTTATCTTATTTTTTTTTCTAATTCTCTTTATATCTTGTACTAAGATACCTGTAGATAGAAAATGGCAAAATATAGAAACAGTGAGAGTTAATAGACATAGGTTAAGGGTTGGAGATATCATAATAAAAAATAAATTAATAAAAGATCCCCTTGGATGGTATGGACACTCAGCTATGGTAGTTAAACCAAATATTATAGGGGACTATCCTGAAATAGGAGTGGGATACTATGAGATCGATACCTATTCTTGGCTTTATGAAGATAGAAAGGTTATGGTTTTTAGGTATAAAAATTTCGATGAAAAATTTAAAAAAATATTTGTAGAAAATTTAAAAAAACATACAGATAAAGGATACCTTATAAGTAATAAGAAAAATACCAATAGTTTTTATTGTTCCAAATATATTTGGTATATATATTATATAACTGCAAAACAACTTGGATATAAACTTGATCTAGATAGTGATGGTGGATTTATAGTCTTTCCCTATGATCTGATAAAATCAGAAAAGTTAGAACAAATAATATTTTAAATTAAATGAAGAAAGAAAAGAAATAATCGATAACTATGAGGTGTAGATATGAAAGATGATATTGGAAAGATAAAAAAAGTCAGAACCTTTCCTATATATATAGTATAGGTTCTGACTAAAAATATTTTCTTTATATTTTATTAGATCTTTTATTTGGCATAAGCCTTGGCTCTCTCGATTTCTACTTCCTCAACAGTTTTTGGCATCTTACGACCCAATCTACGACCTTTACCGTTTTCTATAACATAGTCTCCCTCATATCTCATCCCACCAAAATCTAAATACTCCTCGATCTTTTCAAAGTTTAAAAATTCAGAATTAATCTTTTCATCCTTCCATTTCTTTATAAGTTCAGGGATAAAATATATTCCTGGCTCAACTGTGAAAACAAATCCATCCTCTAAAATTCTTCCTAATCTAAGGGAAGCTAATCCAAATTGAGTTGATTTTACCTCTCCATTATATCCTACAACAACCTCACCAAAATTTTCCATATCATGTACATCCATCCCCATCATATGACCTAGTCCATGGGGCATAAATAATCCTTGGACCCCATTTTCAATAGCTTTATCTAGATCTCCCTTAATAAATCCTAAAGATCTTAATCCCTCAAGGATCTTATAACAAGTAGATAGGTGAACTTTTTTATATGTTATCCCTGCTTTTAATATAGATTCAGTATGGTTATATGCATCTATCAATATATTATAGATCTCAGCTTGTTTAGATGTAAACTTTTCATCTACAGGAAAGGTAGTTGTCATATCTCCACAATAACCAGTATCTGATTTAGCTCCACTATCGATTAAAAGCATCTTTCCACTTTTTAATGTATTTCCATGATAGTGGTTGTGTAGGGTCTGCCCATTAGTTGAGCAGATAGTAGGAAAACTATTGGTGCAATGATTTTTTAAAACTACCTCTTGGATCTTTGCTGTAACTTCATATTCCTTCATCCCTCTCTTTGCACTTCTCATAGCTGCTAGGTGCATATCCCGGGTAACATTGACAGCTTTTTCTATCTCTACGATCTCCTCAGGAGTTTTATAATTTCTTTGCTTAGCTATAGCATAGCAAAGTTCCTCAGAACTTCCCCCTTGGATCTCCTTATTGGTTTTATTTAAAAGTTCCCCTAGGGTTATAATATTTTCTCCCCTATATTGAGGTTGGTAGTGAACTTCCTTATCGTTATTGTAACTTATAAATACCTTAAGATCTTCATATGATCCTGTATTTTTTATCCCAAAATTAGTTGCCTCATCCCTTAAAGATTCTTGGGATCCCATCCAGATTATATCATCGATAGTATAGTCATACCCAAAGATATAGTCTTTATCCCTATCTAAATCTATTAAACCAAACATATCAGCTCGATTGATTCCAAAGTAATATCTAAAAGTACTGTCTTGTTTAAATTCATAGGTATTATCTAGGTAGTCCATACTAGCTTCACTATTTCCTGTAATTAGAACCAACCCTGATTTCTTTCTTTTTTTTAATTCTTTTTTTAATATGTCTCTTCTTTGGATAAAAGTTTCTTTGCTAAACATAACGTTCCTCCTATTTTTATTCTTTTTTTAGTCAACCTTAAGTTTATCATACCATATATTTAATCTATTAGGAGGGGAAATTATATTTTTTTTAAAATTAGAGAGGAAAAGAAATACTTTTATTATCAAAGTTTATTCTTGACAATTATTTAATAAGTTGGTAGACTTGTATTGTAAACAAATCATTAATTAAATTTACTACTAGGAGGTTTATCATGGCTTGTCCAATAACATTTGCTGTATCAGATAAAACATTAAAAATTGTTGAAATATTAGGGGGAGCTAGAGCAAAGGGAAAACTTTTAGATAGGGGTCTTTGTGTAGGAGAGTGTCTTTGTATCACCCATGGAAGTTGTAAGGGAGATATAATACTTAAAACAAAAACTTCAAAATACGCAGTAGGATTTGGTTTGGCTAGTAAGATTATCGTAGATGAGGTCTAAGATCTCTTTTTTTGAAATAATACTTTGAATATCAAATTATAACATTTAACAATATAAAGTAATAATATATATATACTGGAGGATAGGATGAAGTTAACTGAATTAAGTAGAGGGGAAAAGGCAACCATCGTAAAGATAGGAAAATTAGGAGATCTTAAAAAAAGACTTACAGATATGGGAATTACAGCTGGAGAGATAATTAAATTAGAAAGAGATGCTCCCCTAGGAGATCCACAACAATTTTTAATAAAGGGAACAGGGATAGCTATCAGAAAGGAAGATGCTAAACATATTGAGATAAAAGATATTATAGGGATAAAATAATTTCTAAAAAATATTTAATTATAGAAGATAATACTTTAATAAAATTTGACTAGAAGTCATCACAAGGGAGATTAGAAATGATAAAGATAGCTTTTGCAGGAAATCCAAATGTAGGGAAATCGGCACTGATAAATGAGATAGCAGGCTCCTCCTTAAAGGTGGGGAACTGGCCAGGTGTTACAGTGGAAAAAAAAGAAGCACAGTTTGAATACAAGGGACAACAGATTAAATTAGTGGATCTTCCAGGGGTATATTCCCTCAGTCCATATACCTTAGAGGAAAAGATAACCCGTGACTATATATTAGAGGAGAACCCAGATGTAGTAATAAATGTAGTTGACTCAACTAACTTAGATAGAAACTTATATCTAACTATGCTACTCAAGGAACTTGGAAAACCTATGATAATGGCACTTAACTTTATAGATGAATTTGAAAAATTAAATTATAAGTTAGACTTAAAACATTTTGAAAAACATATAGGGATGGAAGCTGTCCAAACCAGTGCACTAAAAAATAGAGGATTGGTTGAACTGTTAGAGAAAGCTTTGTTAGTAGCAGAGAAACATAAAAATCAAGTACACTCTAAATATGAACTTAGAGTAGATAAATTTTTAGAGACAGAGATGAAGAAGGTAGAGGAATTTATTAAAAACAGTGAGGAGTTTACCCCTGTAGTAAAAAAATATGCTATAGATTTTATAGTTATAAAATTATTAGAGGGAGACAAACATTTCCTTGGAAAGTTAAAAGCCTATGGGATAAATAATATGGAAACTATAGATGAATCTATCAAAAAAATAGAGGAAAAATTTGATGAAGATGTAGAAACTATATTTGCAGAGAGTAGGTATGGAGCTGTAAAGGGGATCCTCTTACACACATTGAAGACATCTTTAAAATCAAGATTAGATTTTACAGATAAGGTAGATAAGATCTTACTCAATAGAGTTTTGGGATTACCTATATTTTTACTGTTGATCGCTGTCCTTATGGGAACTGTATTTAACGGTGCCGCTCCATTACAAGATTGGTTAGATGGATTTATAAATGGATTTATTGGTAAGTATGCAGGATTTTTAGTAGAGGGAACACCAGATTGGTTAAGTTCATTTGTATTGGATGGGTTGATCGCAGGTGTTGGTGGAGTATTGGTATTTGTTCCCCTTATGTTGTTTTTATATTTTTTCCTAGCTATATTAGAGGAAAGTGGATATATGTCTAGAGTAGCATTTTTAATGGATAAGATCATGCGTACTATGGGATTAAATGGAAAAGCATTTGTACCAATGGTATTAGGATTTGGGTGTACAGTACCTGCAATCTATGCAACTAGAACTTTAGAGGATGAAAAATCTAGGAGACTAACAGCTTTAATGGCACCATTTATGTCTTGTGGTGCAAGGTTACCAGTTTATGGATTGTTTACTGCTGCTTTCTTTGGAAAGAGTGCAGGGATGATAGTTATGAGTCTATATTTCTTAGGAATTTTTGTAGCTATGTTAGTAGGATTAACTTTTAGAAAACATAAATATTTTAAAACTGAAGATACAGCTCTATTGATAGAGTTACCACCATATAGGATCCCTAGTATAAAGATGATAACCAGGTCAGCTCTTACAAGAACTGGATCATATCTAAAAAAAGCTACAACAGTTATCATGGGTATACTAATAATCCTATGGGCCTTGACCTACTTCCCAAACAATGGAGATACAGAAAATTCATATATGGCAAAGTTTGGAAAAACATTGGCTCCAATTATGAAACCAACAGGTTTTGGAGATAGATGGGAAGCAGTAGCAGCAATTGTACCAAGTATAGCAGCAAAGGAAGTTGTAGTAGGATTTATGGCTCAAGTGTTACCTTTAAAAGATACAGAAAAAGAAACTGAAGAGAGAACAACTCTTAGTGAAGATATAGTAGATCAAGTAAAGGGATTAGGATTTGCAATAAAGGATTCATTTATGGGGATTATAAATATAAAAGCTATAGGTGGATTATTTGAAACACCAGATGCAGAAGCAATAGAGGAAGAGGGGCAAGGAGTTGTAAGAGCCGTAGCAAACTTATGGGCTGGAGATAAAGAAGGACCATTAAAAGCATATTCATTTATGGTATTTATCTTATTGGTTGTTCCTTGTATAGTTACATTAGCAGCAATCAAACAAGAGTTTGGAAATAAATTTATGTGGTTTGTGACAGGATTTTTAGTCATAGTACCATATGTTGCATCTACCCTTATATTTCAAATTGGAAGGTTGTTTATCTAGGAAAATTTTAAAGGAGGGAGATCATTATGAAAACTATATTTTTAAGTTTAATATTAATAGGTATCTCATATTATTCTTTGAGAAGTTTGTTTAAATCATTTAAGGGTGAATCTAAATGTAGTGGATGCCCCAGTGCTAAAACTTGTAAAACTAAGTGTAAGGTAAAATAAAAATATAATTTAAAATCAGATTGATCTAAGTAGAAAATTTTACTTAAATTAATCTGATTTTTTTTATGAATAAAGATTTGAACGTAAAAAAAAAATAAAGATTTGTATATAGTTTGATGACCAAACAAATCTAATAAAAACAGGGGTTAGAGAGGAAAAAAACTATTGACATATATAAATATATAGAGTATATTAATGGTAAGTTAAATAAATTTTAGGAGGTATTACTTATGTATATTATTGATAAAGACGCTTGTATCGGATGTGGAGCATGTGAAGGAACTTGTCCAGTAGCAGCGATCTCAGCTGACACAGATGGAAAGTATGAAATTTCAGATGCATGTATCGATTGTGGAGCATGTGCAGGATCATGTCCAGTAGAAGCTATCGCAGCAGGATAATTGACCTATAGAAAAAAGTAGTCCTAGGACTACTTTTTTTTTAGTATTTAGAAAAGTATAGGAGGGATAGAATGGAATTAATTGAAAAGTTAGAGTTAAATCCAATAATAGCAGCAGTAAAGGATGAGGAGACATTAAAAAAAGCTATAGATAGTGATATAGAGGTAATATTTATTTTAAAATCAACTATATTAACAATTGAAGCAATGGTAGAAAAAATAAAGAAAACAGGTAAGATGGTTTTTATACATATAGACTTAATCGATGGTATGTCTCCAACTATAGATGCACTTGATTATTTAAATAAAAAAACAAGGTTAGATGGTATTATAAGTACTAAATCAGCTTTAATCAAGGAAGCTAAAAAACTAAATTTATTGACAATACAGAGATTCTTTATCTTAGATTCTATCTCATATAAAAATAGTTTGAAATACGCTAGATCGACTAAACCAGATATTGTAGAAATCTTACCAGGGGCTATGCCAAAAATAATAAAAAGATTTTTATATAACTATAAGTGCCCTCTTATAGCTAGTGGGATAATAATGGATAAAGAAGATATTATATTGGCATTAAAAGCCGGTGCTATAGGTATATCTACAACTAAAACTGATATATGGAGTTTGTGAAATGTTTACTAAATTTACTTTAGGGTTTAAAATGAAACAATAATTTGACAAATTGAAAATAAAGAGGTATTCTATGGTTAGAAAGAAATATAAATCTTAGAGACCAAGAGAAGATTAAAGATTATCCTATAAAAGGGATATATTTTTTAATCTTTTTTTTTAGCTTTATGATTTTGTTTGATGTTAAAAAAAATTATTATATATTAAAAGGGGGGAGAAAATGAAAAAAGAAAAAATATTAGGATTATGTCTGGCTGAATTTTTAGGAACTGGTTTGCTTATATTTTTTGGAGCAGGTTGTGTAGCAGCACTAGTTTTGGCAGGGGTAAATATGGGACAATGGGAGATAAGTATTATCTGGGGATTAGGTGTATCTATAGCGATATATGTAACTGCAGGAGTTTCAGGAGCACATTTAAATCCAGCAGTAACTTTAGCATTGATGACATTTAGAGGGTTTGATAAAAGAAAGGTAATACCTTATATACTCTCTCAAATACTTGGAGCATTTTCTGCAGCAGGACTTGTATATTTTCTCTATAAAAATTTATTTACGGTTTATGACAAAACCAATGGAATAATTAGAGGAAGTGTGGAAAGTTTATCTACAGCAGGAATTTTTTCTACATATCCAAACCCTAACATAGATAATCTTCAAGCATTTTTAGTGGAAGTTGTAATAACAGCAATACTTATGATGACAATCTTTGCAGTTGGAGATGATCAAAATGGAGCTCCTAAGGGACACTCATCAGCGATCTTAATTGGTGTAGTAATTGCAATAATTGGATCATCTTTAGGACCACTTACAGGATTTGCAATGAATCCAGCTAGAGACTTTGGACCAAAAATATTTACATACTTAGCAGGATGGGGAACTGTAGCATTTACAGGAGGATTATCAAATCCATATTTCTGGGTACCAATATTAGGACCAATAGTAGGAGCACAGTTAGGAGCATTAATATATGATAAAGCAATTACAAATAATTTACCAAAAGAATTTTGTGAGATAGATAACCAAGAAGAGTGTGAAGAGGAAGTTGGAGTATTTAATAATTAAAAGTAGGAGGCTTTAAAATGGCAAAGAAATATATTATAGCATTAGATCAAGGAACTACAAGTTCAAGAGCAATTATTTTTGATAAGACAGGTAATACTGTTGGATCTTCTCAAAGGGAGTTTACACAAATATATCCTAAAGCAGGATGGGTAGAACACGATCCAATGGAAATATGGGCTACTCAAAGTTCAATGTTAACAGAAGTTTTAGGTAAAACAGGAATTAAGCCAGAGGAAATAGCTAGTATTGGTATAACAAATCAAAGGGAAACAACTGTAGTATGGGAAAAAAGTACAGGGAAACCAGTATATAACGCTATAGTTTGGCAATGTAGGAGAACAGCTTCTATCTGTGATGATATAAAAGAACAAGGACATGAGGAATACATAAGAAAAAATACAGGACTGGTAGTCGATGCTTATTTTAGTGGAACTAAGGTTAAATGGATCTTAGATAATGTAGAGGGAGCCCGTGAAAAAGCAGAGAATGGAGAATTACTTTTTGGAACTGTGGATACTTGGTTAGTTTGGAAACTAACCAATGGAAAGGTTCATGTAACAGATTATACAAATGCATCTAGAACTATGTTATTTAATATAAAGGAATTAAAATGGGATGAAAAATTATTGGAAGTATTAGGTGTACCGAAATCTATGTTACCAGAAGTGAAAAATTCAAGTGAGATCTATGGAGAGACCAACCTAGGTGGTAAGGGTGGTTTTAGAATTCCTATCTCTGGAATAGCAGGAGACCAACAGGCAGCTTTATTTGGACAAGCTTGTTTTAAACCAGGGGAAGCAAAAAATACCTATGGAACAGGATGTTTCTTACTTATGAATACTGGTACAGAGATGGTGGAATCTAAAAATGGATTGTTGACTACCATTGCAATTGGAATTGATGGAAAGGTAGAGTATGCTTTAGAAGGAAGTGTATTTGTAGGGGGAGCATCTATACAATGGCTCCGAGATGAGATGGGATTAATAAAAGATGCAGCAGACAGTGAGTATTTTGCTAATAAAGTAGAGGACAGTAATGGTGTCTATGTAGTTCCTGCATTTGTAGGATTAGGATCTCCTTATTGGGATATGTATGCAAGAGGGTGTATTGTAGGTCTTACTCGTGGAGTAAATAGAAATCATATTATAAGAGGTACTTTAGAATCGATAGCATATCAAAGTAAAGACCTTATAGAAGCGATGCAAGAAGATTCTGGGATTCAATTAGCTAGTTTAAAAGTTGATGGGGGAGCAGTTGCAAACAATTTCTTGATGCAATTTCAATCAGATATCTTAGGTGCAGAAGTATTAAGACCTGAAGTAACTGAAACGACAGCTTTAGGAGCAGCTTATTTAGCAGGACTTGCAGTTGGATTCTGGGATGATAAAGATGAGATAATGGAAAAATGGAACTTAGACAGATTATATGAACCTAAGTTAGAAGATAAGAAGAGAATAAAGATGTATGATGGTTGGAAAAAAGCCGTTACTAGATCAAAAGATTGGGAAAACGATTAAAAAAAAATAAAGTTTGATGGCTTTTAGCCATCAAACTTTATCTTTTTTTTTAGTAGGGATAGATAACTATCTACTCCATTCTACAACAATACTTTTTCCTGGATTTTCAACCATAGTTTGAAAGAGTTCAAGGTGACTTTTTACCACAATAAATTTATCTTCTTTGATAATATATTCTTGAAATACCCTTTTAACATCTTCTAACTCGTAGACATTTCCATCGGAAAAATAATCTGAGATAAACCAAATTGCATTTTCCATCTTTTTTTCTAAATTTTTCCCATCCCATACCTCTAAAAATTCTTTGATCTTAGAGATATGTAAGAACTCATTTCTAACTAAGATATGATAGCTGGTATCAACTTCAATCCCTTCATAGGTACCATCATTAAAACCAACAAATATATCGTAGTCTAAATCCCCCTCTTCATTCTCATCTCTTCTAGAGTTAACCTCGATCAACTGGAGTAACTCATCATAATCTATAATTTTTTTATCAGACATAAAATTCCTCCCCTTGTAAATTTAAAGAATTAAATTTATTTATTTTATATTTTTTAAGGTCTTATATTATACCTATAAAAAGACCATTTCCTTGTTGTAGGTCAAATAAAAAAATAAAGGAGAAGGTCAAACTTATTTATTTTCTAACCAGATAGAGTACATCCCTTCAATACTTAGATCTGGAAGATATTCGTCGATAGAGCTTACTTTTTGAGTGATAATCTCTGCCAGTCCCCCAGTAGCTATGATATAAACATTTGGATAGATCTCTTGGATTTTTTTTATAATCTCCTTGATCTGTCCTGTATATCCATAAAAAATTCCAGCTTGGATCTGTTCAACTGTATTTCTTCCAGCAATAGTATTGGGATCCTCAAACTTTACCTTGGGAAGCTGAGCTGTATTTCCAAAGAGGGAGTTTATAGACATATTTATCCCTGGAAGAATTCCTCCTCCCACATAGAGGTTGTCTATAAGGATCTCATAGGTAGTAGCTGTACCAAAATCAAAGATAACCAGATCTTTGTTGGGATATAATTTTAATCCCTGTACTATATCTATTATCCTATCGGCTCCAAAACCAGAACTATTTAATCCCTCTGCAAAGGTAAATGGTAGTTTAAGATCCAGGTTGATAATTAATGGGGATAGATTAAAATATTTTTTTGCTAGATAATCACAAATTCTAACCAGCCCAGGAACTACAGAAGATACTATAACACCACTTACATTGGTAAGGGGGATCTCATTAAAATCTGTAATATTTTTTAAATATGAAAAAAGTTCATCTTCGGTGATATTATCCTTAGTAGCGATCCTAAAACTAGTTATTAAGTTTCCTTTATGGTCTAAGATTCCAGTGACAATATGGGTATTTCCAATATCAAATGCTATTAACATGACCTTCTACTAATAAAAATCCATATGATTAAACATATAGCTTTCAATATATTTTTATTAGTAGTTTCACCTCCGTTTTGTTTATTTAGTTATCAAAAAATAGTTTATTATATTTTTAAACAACCAAGTTATTATAATATAGATGCTAGATATCTTCAATACTTTTAAAATATATATAAGAATATAAAAAAATTATGTATAATAGGGGTAATAAATAAAAAAATTAGTTATCAGTAGAAAATAGTTGAAAGGAGATATATATATATGAAAGCAACAGGGATAGTAGTGGAATATAATCCATTTCATAATGGACATAAACTTCATTTGATGGAAGCTAAAAAAAAAGGTGATCTAGTTATAGCAGTTATGAGTGGAAATTTTTTACAGAGGGGGGAACCTGGGATATATGATAAGTGGACCAGAGCTAATATGGCCCTTAAAAATGGTGTAGATCTTGTGGTAGAACTACCAGTATTTTATTCTACCCAATCAGCAGAGATCTTTTCCCATGGAGCCATAGATATATTGGATAAATTAAAGGTGGAAAATTTAGTCTTTGGTTCAGAATCTTCAGATATAAAAAAATTAAAAAAAATTGCCTATCTACAGATAGATGAAAAAAAACTTATAGATGAAAAGGTAAAGGAAAAGATAAAGGAGGGGAGATCCTATCCCAATGCTATAAACTCTGTTATAGAGGAACTCTTAGGAGAAAAAGATATCTTAAAACCCAACGATATCTTAGGGGTAGAATATATAAAAGCCATCAGAAAATTAGATTCATCTATAAAACCCAACCTTATAGAGAGAAGATCTGTGGGGTATCATGAAAAAAAAATAATAGATGAGATCACCAGTGCTACATCTATTAGGGAGATGGTAAAAAAAAATAATTTAGAAGGTATAAAAAAAGTAATGCCAAGGGAAAGTTTTGAGATCTTAGGTACTCCTACCTATTTAGAAAAATTCTATCTCTTACTGAGATATGAAATTTTAAATAACTTTGAAGAACTTAAAGATATATCGGATATAGAGGTAGGATTAGATAATAGGATCTTTGAGATGGCAGTAAGATATCCAGATTTTTATGAATTTTATAAAAATCTTATGACCAAAAGATATACCAATGGAAGGATCCAAAGAATTCTCATCCATATCCTTTTAAAGATAGATAAAAAGATAATAGATAAAACCAAAGATGGGATAACATATGTAAAGGTATTAGGATTTTCAAAGTTAGGGATGAGGTATCTCAAGGAAAAAAAAGAGGAATTTAAAATCAAACCCCTATCGGGACTCAAAAATATAAGTTTGATATTAGATGAAAATGAGAGGGAACTTTTAAATTTTGAGATAAGATGTGATAGAATATATAATATGATAAATTTCTATGAGGAAAGAAAATTCCCCATAATTATAAAATAAAAAATTAAAATAATATACAGGAGGAAAAAATTGGAAGAGACAAGATTAAGTTTGAAATATCAGATATTTTATGGTGTAGGAGTAAGTTATGCCATAGTAGATCAAATATTTGCCCAGTGGGTATTATATTATTATCTTCCCCCTGAAAATTCTGGTTTGACACCGATAATGGCACCGATATTAATATCTTTAGCTTTAATTATATCTAGATCTGTAGATATGATATCGGATCCCTTGGTGGGATATTGGTCGGATAAAGTAGATACAAAGTGGGGAAGGAGGATTCCATTTATAGCAGGAGGATCTGTACCCTTAGCTTTATCTACCATAGCATTTTTTTATCCTGTACTAGGAAGTGACTGGATAACTTTTATCTATCTAATGTGTGTAGGCTCTATTTTTTTTGTGTTCTATACCATAGTGGGAGCACCATACAATGCTATGATACCAGAGATTGGAAAGACCAAGGAAGATAGACTCAATCTATCTACTTGGCAATCTGTATTTAGATTATTATATACAGCTTTAGCTATGATCTTACCGGGAATCTTAATAGAAGTTATAGGAAGGGGAGATACACAAAGAGGTGTCAGAGGGATGGTTATCGTCTTGGCTTTATTTTCTATCTTACCAGCTTTAGTAACAATATTTGGTGTCCCTGAAAAAAAATTATCCCATGGAAGAAAATCTACAGAGACTTTAAGAAATTCAATTAAGATAATATTTGAGGATAGATCCTTTGTATATTACCTTTTGGGATTACTATTTTTCTTTATAGGATTTAATACCCTTCGTGGAACTATGAACTATTTTGTAGAGGATATTATGGGGTTAGGGAAAAAATCTATAACCTTAGCTTCAGCTATATTGTTTGGGATGTCAGCATTATTTTTCTATCCAACAAATAGACTCTGTAAAAAAATAGGATATAAAAAACCCATGTTAATTTCACTTATTATCTTAGTTATCACATCACTTCTTTTAAACTTTCTAGGTCGGGGAGTACCTGTTAAATATGGATTTGTATTGTTTGGACTCATTGGAATCCCAGTTGCAGGAGCAGCATTTATCTATCCCCCTGCAATGCTAAGTGAGATAGGAACACGGATCACTAAAACTAGTGGAACCCAGGTAGAGGGGATGTGTTTTGGTGTTCAAGGATTTTTCTTAAAGATGGCATTTCTGGTATCGATAGCTACCCTACCAATATTACTCGTAGCAGGATCAGGGAGTTTGATAGATGCTATGACCTCGAAACCTCAGGGAGTAGAGCGAAGTGGGGTCTATGCAACTACTATATTTTCAGCTATCTCTTTTGTGATCTCATTTATTTTTTACTACCTTTATCCTGAAAAAATAGTAGGGGAAAAAAGTAAGACATTCTAAAAAAAATTATTGATTTTTCTTGACTTATATGTTATTATTAGTGAAGCTAACCTAATTTTTAGTGACCTCCAAGATTGATGAAGTTTTTTAATTTAAAGGGGATTATAGTCACTTAAAAATATATTAGTGAGTAATGATTGGGAGGAACATAATGAACTTAAGAGATAGATTAATTGAAGAATGTAGAACATACCGTAAGGAAAATGGAGTTACACAAAGAGAACTAGGAGAAAAATTAGGAAAACATACTTCAGCAGTTGGAAGGTTTGAAATAGGAGCTATTGATCCTAGATTAAAATTTGTACAAAATCTATTGAACGCTATGGGAAAAGAGATCATCATAGTAGATAAAGTTAGATAGTTAGATAGTTGAGAGTTAAAGGGTTAGCATAGAGCTAATCCTTTTTTTTTATCTCTTTGAAATAATTTAGTTGACAAAGAAATATATATGTAATAGTATTAAATAAGTATATATTTATTTATTTATTATCAATTATATAAGCAGATTTAAGCTACAATAGGAGGATTTATGACAATTAAAGGTACTGAAACAGAAAAAAATTTACTAAAATCTTTTGCAGGTGAATCACAAGCTACAAATAGATATAAGATGTATGCCAAACAAGCAAAAAAAGAAGGTTATGAACAAATCTCAGCAATTTTTATGGAGACAGCAGAAAACGAAGTTGAACATGGAAAAAGATTTTTTAGATTTTTAGAGGAGGGAGATGTAGAGATTACAGCTACTTATCCAACTAATCAAGTTGGAACTACACAAGAAAATTTAAAGAATGCAGCAATTGGAGAAAATGAAGAGTGGACAGAACTATATCCTCATTTTGCAGACGTTGCAGAAAAAGAAGGATTTCCTGAAATTGCATTAGCATATAGAAATATATCTAAAGTAGAAAAGGAACATGAGACTAGATATTTAAAATTAATGAAAAATTTAGAAGATAACTGTGTATTTAAAAAAGAAACTGTAGTTAGATGGAAATGTAGAAATTGTGGTTATGTACACGAGGGAATGCAGGCTTTAGAACTTTGTCCAACATGTCTACATCCGAGAAGTTATTTTGAATTGAAAGAAAAAAATTATTAAGAAAAGATATAGTTAAGATACTAATAAAAGATGATCTCTGTACTGTACAGAGATCATCTTTTTAGATTCTATTGATATCTATGGTTGTTATGATAATTTATTTTTATTTTTTAAATTTAAAGGGGACATAAGTCCTGTATATTGAGGAAGTATTAGTATATAATATTAAAAGTTTGTAAAGGGAGTGGTGAAAAGATGAAAAAATTAGTAACACTTATAGTAATAATTATGGGATTATTATTAACAGCATGTGGAAATGAAAAAAAAGAAACAAAAGTTGACGATAAGGCCTTAAAAGTAGGACTTGTATTATCTACAGGTGGTTTAGGAGATAAATCCTTTAATGACTCAGCCTATAGAGGACTTACTATGGCAGAAAAAGAATTAAAGGTAAAGATAAAATATGTAGAACCAGCAAATGTATCGGAATTTGATCCATTTTTAAGACAATTTGCAGAGGCAGATTATGATCTAATAGTTGGGATAGGATTTCAAATGAGAGATTCTATAGTTAAGGTAGCAAGGGAATATCCAAATATACATTTTTTAATGGTAGATGAACCTATCGATATGCCAAATGTAATATCAGCTACATTCAATGAACCAGAGGGATCATTTGTTGCAGGAGCCTTGGCTGGAATGATGACAAAAACAGATACAATAGGATTTATAGGTGGGATGGAAGTACCTCTAATCAAAAGATTTGGAGATGGATTTATGGCAGGAGCAAAGTATATCAATCCTGAGATAACTACATTTGAAACATATGTTGGTGGAAATAGTCCATTTAATGATCCAGCTCGTGGAAAAGAGATGACATTATCTATGATAGATAGTGAAGCAGATATTATATACCATGCAGCAGCAGGTTCAGGAATGGGAGTATTTGAAGCAGCAAAAGAGAGGGAAGTTTATGCAGTAGGTGTAGACTCAAATCAAGATGGGGTAGTACCAGGAACAGTACTTACTTCAATGCTTAAAAAAGTAGACAAGGCAGTCTTTGATATAATTAAAGATACAAAGGAAAAAGGATTTACATCGGGGAAAAAAGATTTTAACTTAGCTAATGGTGGTGTTGGGATAACAGATCTAGAATACACTAAAGATAAGATCAGTAAAGATAAATTAGATAGATTAGAAGAGATAAAAAAGGATATTATATCTGGTAAGATCAATGTACAACAAGAGATATCTAAATTAAAATAAATATTTTTTAAGGGTTAATTTTTATAAATTAACTCTTTTTTTTTTAGAAATAATTTATTTTAAATTGAGAGATGAATTAAAAAAGAATATATAGTGAAATTTATGAACATATTTTAATTTAAAGATTGAATACGACAAAAATATATGGTATTATGAATTAGTATGATATTTAATTAGGAGGTAAAGAAATGAAAAAGATATTAATATTACTTACAGTAGTTTTTGCTATGCTTTTAACTGCATGTGGAGGAGAGAAAGAAGAGGTTAAAGAGATCAAAGATGTTGAGACTGAAAAAACTCTTAACGTTGGAATTGTTTTATCTACAGGTGGATTGGGAGACAAATCATTTAATGACTCAGCTTATAGAGGTCTTACTATGGCAGAGGAAAAATTAGGTATTAAATTTAAATATGTAGAACCAGCTTCTCCATCGGAAGATACGCAATTTTTAAGGGAGTTTGCTGAAAATAACTATGATCTAGTAGTAGGTGTAGGATTTTTAATGAAAGATTCAGTGGAAACAATAGCTAAGGAATATCCAAATATTAAGTTTGCTATTATAGATGAAGTGATTGAGGCACCTAATGTAACTTCCCTTGTATTTGCAGAGGATGAAGGTTCATTCTTAGTAGGAGCTTTAGCAGCTATGATGACAAAAACAAATACAGTTGGATTTGTTGGTGGGATGGAAGTACCTTTAATTAAAAAATTCGAAAATGGATATGTTCAAGGGGTAAAATATATTAATCCTGATATCAAAGTAACTACTTTATATACATCTGGACCAAATCCTTTTAATGATCCAGTTAGGGGAAAGGAAAATGCCATTGCAGAATATAATCAAGGTGCAGATGTAATATTTCATGCAGCTGGTGGAACAGGAACAGGTGTAATCGAAGGAGCTAAAGCTATGGGAATATTTGCAATTGGTGTAGATTCAAACCAAGACTATGTAGCCCCAGGAACTGTCCTTACTTCTATGATTAAAAATGTAGATCAAGCAGTTTTTGCAACAGTAAAAGATATTAAAGAGGGAACTTTTAAGCCAGGAATAAATAGATTTGGTGTAGCTAACAATGGTGTAGGAACATCTGAATTTGAATATACTAAAGATATTATTGGAGAGGAAAAGATACAAAGAATATCAGAGATTAGACAGGGGATAATCGATGGTTCAATTAAATTAAAATAGTTTTTTAAAACCTAGGATCTTTCCTAGGTTTTTTAATTTGTAAAATTGTTTCTAATAACTTAATTTTTTGATATAATTAAATTATATTTAATTATATCAAAAAATTAAGTTTTAGAAGGGATGAAAAATTATGTGTGACGCTATATATATTCATATACCATTTTGTGAAAAAAAATGTGGATATTGTGATTTCCTTTCATTTTCATGTGAGGAAAAAAATAAAGGTGATAGAGGTGAATATGTAGAAAAATTAATAGAGGAGATAAGGTTATATCCTAGATTAAAATATGATACTGTTTATTTTGGAGGGGGGACTCCCTCACTGTTAGATATAGATGAGATAGAAAAGATCTTAAAAGAACTATCTATAAAAGAAAATGCTGAGATAACCCTAGAGGTAAATCCCCAAACAGTAGATAAGAAAAAGTTAGAATCTCTAAAAAAAATAGGGATCAACAGACTCAGTATTGGGATCCAAAGTTTTAACGATGAAAAATTAAAAGTTTTGGGACGGATTCATAGTAGAGAGGTAGCTCTAAATACCTATAATGATGCTAGAGAGGTAGGGTTTGAAAATATAAGTATCGATCTAATATTTGCTACCCCTGATCAGACAGTTGAAGAGTTGAGAGAAGATTTAGATATAGTCCAAAGATTATCCCCAGAACATATATCTATATATTCCTTGATCTGGGAAGAAAAAACAAAGTTTATGGATCTAATGGAGAGGGGAAAATTAAAACCATTAGATGATGATCTAGAAGCAAAGATGTATGAACTTATAATAGATCGACTAAAAAAAATAGGATATACCCACTATGAGATATCTAATTTTGCGAAAAAAAAATATCAGGGAAGGCACAATAGTAAATATTGGGAGAATAGTGAGTATATAGGAGTCGGACTGGGAGCCTCTGGATATTATGAGGGGATAAGGTATAAAAATAAAGTAGAATTTTTAGATTACTATAAGCAGATAGATAGTTTTAAAAAACCAATCATGGAAGTGGAAGTAGTCAGTGACAAGGATAGGACGGAAAATTATTATATCCTAGGCCTCCGTCTTTTAGAGAAAGGGATAGAGGTAGAAGATAATATCTATAGGGAAAAAATAAAAGATCTGCATAAAAAAGGATATTTAAAAATTGAGGATAAAAGATATAAGTTAACATCTAAAGGACTTATGTTTGCAAACGATGTTTTTGTAGAGATTATGGAGTAAAAAAAAAGGGGGAGTTTATGAAGATAAGGGAAAATATATTGGAATTAAGAAAAGATATAGAAAAATACTCACCTGATCCAGCAAAAGTGATATTACTGCCAACTACAAAATATGTAGATGCCTATGGAATATTAGAAGTAGTAAAAGCAGGGTGCAGGATCCTAGGAGAAAATAGAGTTCAGGCTTTAGATGAGAAAAGAAATATATTAAATAGTTTGGGAGAAACAGATATAGAGTGGCATTTCATTGGGAATCTACAAAAAAATAAGGTAAAATATATTGCCCCTTATATCCATATGATCCACTCTGTAAACAAATTATCCCTGGCAAAGGAGATAGATAAGAGAGCTAAACAAAATAATAGAAGGATAAAAGTATTATTAGAGGTAAATATATCCAATGAAGAGAGTAAGGAGGGTTACTCTATCGAAAGGTTGTATGAGGAGTTACCAGATCTTTTAAAATTTGAAAATATAGATATTTGTGGACTGATGACCATGGCACCCTTTACTCAGGAGGAGAAAGAGATAAAAAAAGTTTTTTCAGATCTAAAAAAACTAAAAGATGAATTAAATAAAACACATTTTAATGGTGACTTGACAGAACTTTCTATGGGAATGACAAATGACTATAAGATAGCCCTTTTTGAAGGAGCAACGATACTTAGAGTTGGAAGTAAGATATTTAAGTAGGAGGAGATGAAGATGGAAATTTTAAAGAATTTTAAACAAATTTTAGGATTTGATGGGACAGAGAAGATCGATGAGGTTGAAGATGATATAATAGTTGAGGTAGATGATAAATTAGAGGAAGATGAAGATCTTTCAGTTCCATCATCATCGAGTTTAAAGAGTAATATTTATAAAAATAGTGAAGATATAAGTGATTATCAAACTATTTTTGTCAGCCCTACTGATTTTGATGAGTGTAAAAAAATTGCAAACTATATAAATAAGGGAAAAATTGTAACTGTAAATTTAGAAAATCTAAGTAATGAATCGGCTCAAAGGATGCTAGATTTTTTAAGTGGAGCTATGGAAGTAAAAAAAGCTAGATTTATAACTGTGAGTAAAAAAGTATATGTATCTGTTCCTGATGGGACAAAATCTTATGTAGAAGATGAAGTGGATGAAATATTTAGATAAAAAAAAAGTTCTAATCTCTAGGGAATTAGAACTTTTTTTATAAAATTTTAAATTTTAGTCCTCTATAATTTGGAAAATTTAAAAAAAAATGGTATAATGTTTCCTTACCAATAAAGTAAAAAAATAATTTACTTAGAGGAGTAATACTCCTTGAGCATTTTAAAAAGACGGAGGAACAAAGATGAAAGCATTAGCACTTTTTTCAGGTGGACTAGATAGTACTTTAGCTATTAAACTAGTACAACAACAAGGGATAGAAGTTATAGCACTTAATTTTGTATCTCATTTTTTTGGCGGAAGAAATGAGAAAGCAGATAATATGGCCAAACAATTAGGAATAAAATTAGAATATATAGATTTTAGTGAAATTCATACAGAATTAGTTAAAAATCCTCCCAGTGGAAGGGGAAAAAATATGAATCCATGTATCGATTGTCATGCTCTTATGTTTGAAAAAGCAGGGGAGTTATTAAAAGAATATGACGCTAGTTTTCTTATATCTGGAGAGGTTTTAGGACAAAGACCTATGTCACAAAATTTCAGTGCAATGAATAGAGTAAAGAAATTATCTGGTATAGATCTAGGAGATCTAATAGTAAGACCACTGTCTGCTAAATTATTACCTATCACAAAACCTGAGGAGTTAGGGTGGATCGATAGAGAACAATTGATGGATATCAATGGTAGAGGTAGAAAAGTTCAAATTGAATTAGCAGAAAGATGGGGCCTCATAGAATATCCAAGTCCTGGTGGGGGATGTATGTTAACAGAACCAAATTACTCTAAAAGACTCAGAATTTTAGAGGAAGATGGATTTTTAGAGGATAGATATTCATATTTATTTCATCTAGCAAAAAGGGGAAGGTTCTTTAGGCTAGATAAGGGTAAATATTTATTTGTTGGAAGGGAAAAGGAAGATAACTTTAAACTTTCTGAATATAAGAGATATGGGAACCTCTATATTGCAGGAGTAGATACTCCTGGACCAGCTATTGTAGGGTATGGAGATCTAAATATAGATCAAATTGATCTAGCTAAAGATCTATTTTCAAGATATTCCCAAGGAAAGGGAAAAAAGAAGATCCAATTACTCTTAAATGAAAGAATTACAGAGGTAGAAGCAGTAGATTTAGAAAGATTAGCTGAAGACATAAAAAAATATTTAGTACTATAAATGACTTTAAGGTTATAGAAATTATTTATCTATAACCTTTTTTTCTTATTTTTAAATAAAAAAATTGTTATATTTTCCAGTTTAATATACTATAGGTATGTTATAGAAAAAGATATAAGATATATTGGTAAAAGATATTGGGAGTGTGGAGAAAGATGGAGTTAAATGTTAAAAGACCTGTTTGGGTAGAGATCAATCTAGATAATTTAGGGCACAATATAAGGGAAGTAAAAAAAAATATAAAACCAGGGACCCAGGTTATGGCAGTTATAAAAGCCGATGCATATGGTCATGGAGCTCTGGGAATAATAGATACATTAAAAAAAGAAAATATAAATAAATTTGCAGTGGCTGTGTTATCGGAAGCTATAGAGATAAGGAATAGATTTAAAGATATACAAATTGTATTACTTGGGTATACTCCCGATGCTAACTTAGATGAGATGATTAGATGGAAAATCACTCCTACAATATATTCCCTTAGACAGGCTAAGGTCTTAGATAAACTAGCAAGGAAGCAGGGAAAAAAAATTGCAATACATATAGATGTAGATACAGGGATGCACAGGGTAGGATTACCTGCAAAATATCGATCTGTAGAAGTTATAAAGGAGATAAGTGAGATGGATAACTTATATCTAGAGGGAATATACACACACTTTGCAGCAGCTGATGAAGTTGATAAGTGGTATACAATAAAACAAATAGAAAAATTTAAATATATAATAGAGGAATTAAAAAAATTAGGTGTTGAAGTACCTATAAAACATGTATCAAATAGTGCAGCTATATTGGATCTACCAGAATTTAACTATGATATGGTAAGGGTAGGACTTCTTATGTATGGACACTATCCATCTGAAATTCAGGAGAAGGATAAGGTTATAGATTTAAAACAAGTCATGTCCCTTCACAGTAAGATATATCATATAAGAACATTGGAAAAGGGTGAATCGGTAAGTTATGGACTTACATACACAGTGAACAGGGAGTCACGGACAGGACTGATCCCCATTGGGTATGCTGATGGATATAGTCGTGGACTCAGTAATAAGGGAAGGGTAATTATAAAGGGAAAAAATATGGTAGCAAGGGTAGCAGGGACCATCTGTATGGATAAATTTGTAGTTGATATAACAGGGTTAGATGTAGATGGTGAAGATGAAGTTATTTTATTTGGTGAAGATGAATATAATAAAGTTACCCCAGAAGAGATAGCAAATATATTGGGGACTATAAGTTATGAAATTTTATGTAGTGTAAGTAAAAGAGTTCCTAGAGTATATAAAAGAAACAATAAAATTGTAGAGATAAAAGATGAGGTCTTAGAAAAAATAGATCTCCCCCTTTAATTTAATTTTAAAAAAAAAAAATTTACATGGTAAGATATAATAATAAAACAACTATTAAGTTAGTTGAAAGATTAAAAACATAGGGGGGGATTTTTTTATGACAGAATATCCAAGGGTAGTAGTCGATTTGGAGAAAATAAGAAAAAATGTGAAGTTTTTGATAAAAAAATGTAATGAATCTCAGATAGATGTAATGGGAATAGGAAAAGTATTTTCAGGTAGTATAGAGGTAGCTAGGGTAATGGTAGAGGGAGGGGTAAAATATTTAGGAGATTCTAGGGTGGAAAATTTAAAGGAATTTAAAAGTCTAGGAGTTCCCAGTGTAATGATTCGTATGCCTATGAAAACCCAGATAGAAGAAGTGATAGAACATGTAGATATAAGTTTGAACAGTGAGATATCTACTATAGATCTTTTAAATAAAGAGGCAAAAAAACAATGTAAGATCCATAAGATAATCTTGATGATCGACTTAGGAGATCTCAGAGAGGGGATCTTGCCAAAGGATGTAGAAAACTATATAGATCAAATAATTCCTATGGAAAATATTAAATTAGAGGGGATAGGTGTAAATCTTTCATGTTATGGTGGAGTTATTCCTACCTTAGACAATCTAGGAGAATTAGAAAAAATTTCAAATTTAATAGAAAAAAAATATAATATAAGATTAAATATTGTATCAGGGGGAAATTCGAGTAGTTTAGATCTATTATTAAAAGGTAGTATCCCATCTAAAATAAATAATCTAAGGTTGGGAGAGTCTCTTATTTTTGGAAGGGAAACAGCCTATGGGAAAGATATAGAGGGATGTTTTTGTGATAGTGTAAAATTAGAGGCAGAGATAATAGAATTAAAGGAAAAAAAATCTTGTCCAATTGGAAAAGTAGGATTTAACGCTTTTGGAAAAAAACCTGAATTTGTCGACAGGGGAATAAGAAAACGAGCTATCTTAGCTATTGGAGAACAGGATGTAGATTATTCAGATCTAAGAGTAGTAGATGAAAAATTAATAATATTAGGAGCTAGTAGTGATCATTTGATATTAGATGTAACTGATTCAAAAAAAGAGTATAAGGTAGGAGATATAGTGGAATTTAGACTGGATTATAGTTCACTTTTAGAATTAACCACCTCCCCCTATGTTAATAAAATTTACTATTAAACTTTACAAGATTAATAAATTGTTGTAATATTAAATTTAGAAAGAAAATATATCACCTTATAAATTGGTGGTGAGTTATTGATATTATCATCAATAACTCTTTTGTAAGTTTAGAATAAAAAAATTATGGGAGGGGATTGTTATGGGGAAGAAGGTAAAAAAGGAAACCACACTGATGTATGCATTGGTACCGTTAATATTTTTAATGGTGAGTTTATTTTACGCAATTCAAATAGCAGAGATCGATGTACATATACCAATCTTAGTATCGGCATTTTTTGCAGCAGGAGTAGCTATATTTGGTTTAAACTATACATGGAATGAGATTGAGGAAGGCTTAGTTGAAACTATTAAGATGGCTTTAGGTGCAATTATAATTTTAATGATAATTGGGATGGTAGTAGGTACTTGGATTCAGTCTGGAGTAGTACCAACTATGATATTTTATGGATTAAAGATCTTATCACCAGGAATATTTTTACCTGCAACAGTTATAATATGTGCTATTGTATCTATAGCAACTGGGTCTTCATGGACAACAGCTGCAACAGTAGGTATTGCACTTATTGGGGTAGGAGAGGGACTTGGGATACCTAGAAATATAGTAGCAGGTGCCATTATTTCTGGAGCGTATATGGGAGATAAACTTTCACCATTATCAGATACAACAAACTTAGCCCCAGCAATGGCAGGGACAGATCTATTTACCCACATAAAACACATGCTATATACAACGGTACCTAGTTTTGTTATTACTCTAATCATGTTTGGATTCCTTGGAATAAGGTATACAGGAGCAGCACTAAACACTGAGATGATAGATAAAATATTAACTACTTTAAGTGGAAACTTTAATGTCAGTCCATTGTTGTTATTAGTTCCAGTTATTGTAATTGGTGCAGTAGTACTAAAGATTCCAGCAATCCCTGGGTTATTTGGGGGAGCTATCCTAGGTGGGATAGCTGCAATGATATTTCAAGGAGTTACATTGGGATCGGTATTTGAAACTTTACACTATGGTTATTCAGGGGAATCTGGATTAGCAATGGTAGATGATCTTTTAAATAGAGGGGGACTTGACTCTATGATGTGGACCATATCATTGATTCTTTGTGCTATGATCCTAGGTGGAATAATGGAAAAAACTCAAATGTTAGCAACTTTAGCACTGAAGATTTTATCTGTTGCACATACTACTGGAAACTTGATATTGGTAACTATAATAACTCCAATTTTTGTAAATACAATAGCTGGAGACCAATATCTTTCAATAGTTATCCCAGGAAGGATGTTTAAAGAAGCATATGCAGAAAAAGGATTACACCCTAAAAATCTTTCTAGATCACTTGAAGATGCAGGAACACTGTCATCTCCATTAATTCCTTGGAATACATGTGGAGCTTATATGATTGCCACATTAGGATTAGCACCGTGGACCTATGTTCCGTATTGTTTCTTAAACTTAATAAATCCAGTTATAGCTATAATCTATGGATATACAGGATTTTCTATCGAGACGATAGATAAAGATGGGGATAAAAAAATAGATGAAGAGGTAGATAAAGAGAAAGATAAAGTAGAAGTATAAAATAAAAATCTCCCCTAATATTAGGGGAGATTTTTATTTTAAAAGATATTTATTTTACTATAATTTCCTTTACCCTTCCAACTTGTCCATCTGTAAGTCTTACTTTTATCCCATGGGGATGAGTTTTACTATTAGTTAAAAGATCCTGTACAGTTCCGTAAGTCAACTTACCACTTCTTTGATCATTTTTTAAAACAATAGCTACCTCTATACCTGGCTTTATATTGTTTCTATTTCTTCCATCCATTGAAAATACCTCTCTATCTATTTTATTGTATTACCAAATAATTTTACCATGAAAACAAGGAATTTAAAAGTTGATTATTTTTTCAATAATTTATCTGCACTTAATCTTATCCCAATAGCACCTATAGGTGCTGTTATAATTACACTTAAAATTGCCATAGCTTGTATTAATTCTCCACCTATAACTCCCATCTGAAGAGGTATTCCAGCTTTAGCAGACTGAACAGTTGCTTTTGGAAGGTAAGCTATTATACAAAATAATCTTTCCCTCATATTTAAGTCTGTACCTATCAGAGCTATTAAAACACCTAAAGATCTTACTACAAGGGAGATAGATACTATAATACTACCTATATAAAATATATCTCCAATAAGGGAAGGGTCGATAGCAGTTCCTACTAGTGTAAATAAAAATACAGCTCCAATAGACCAAGCCTTTCCCAGTCCATCCATTATATTATTTCCCAACCATTCATAGTAGTTAGTTATTACATAACCAATCACCATTACCCCTAAAAGGGAGTTAAAATATTTTAGATGATATGTGGTTTCAATCAACCTTATTCCAATTGCAACTCCACCTACCAATATAGTTTGAAAGAACTCTGATCTTATTTTTTTTGATATCTCTCCTACTATGATAGCTATTAAAATTCCAACAACTATACCAACTACTATAGAAATAGGTATAGTTATTAAATTTTTAAAGATACCACCACCAGTACCTAGATAGATCCCCATAAAAGATGTAAACATAGCTATAGCAACACTATCATCTGCTGATGCTCCTGTTAATAGCATTTGAGGGATAGCTTTTTTTTCCCCTAAACCTCTTTTTATAAGGTCTACCATGGCAGGAACTAATATTGCTGGGCTCACAGCTGCTATTATAAAACCCAATATCCCAGCTTGTATCATTGGTAATCCTAATATTTTTACAGATAAAAACATAACAGTCAAACCCTCTACCGATACAGGAATTAGACTAAGTAATACTGCTGGTCTACCAACTTTTTTTATTTGTTTCTTTCTTATCCCTAAACCTGCTATGAGAAGGACAACGACTAAAGCTAAATTTTTTAAAATTCCACCAAATTCTAGAGCTATAGGGTCTATTATTTTTAGATATACATTGGCTAAACAACCAAATGCAATCATCCCTATTAATTTTGGTAGATATAATTTTTGGGCTAATTTTCCAACTACTATACCTCCTACAAATAAAATTAAAAATGAAACTAAAATATCAAACACAACTTCCCTCCTTGAGATGTTTTTTAATTAGAACTACATAATTTTTTAAATTTACTATTTTATTAAAAAAATAGCTACTACAAAATAAACTTTAAAAAAAGTTTGCCTTGTAGAAGCTATTAGTCAAAGACAGTTTAAAACAGAAAAAATTGTTTTAGGAGAGCTTCATCTCCCTATATATTTTAAACAATCATATCATCATATAATATATATGTCAATTTTAAACATTTTAAATTTATTTATTTTTACAGGAAAAAATGATATAGCTCGAATAGTAAATTGAATTGATTCTGAAGAAATATTAATATTTACATAAAAATTAATTGTAAAGTAGGGAGGGAAATTATGGTAGCAAAAATATTGAGTTCTGGTTATATAGGGGTTGAGTCTTATATACTAGAGGTAGAAGTTGATATTATGCCTGGCTTACCTAGTTTTAATATAGTGGGATTAGCAGGTGTTGCTATCTCAGAAAGTAAGGAGAGGATAAGAGTTGCAGTAAAAAATAGTGGTTATGAACTACCTGCTAGGAGGGTTGTAGTTAATCTATCTCCTGCTGGGATTAGAAAGGAGGGAGCTTCCTTTGATCTTTCTATAGCAATAGGGATCTTAGTTAGTTTAAAAAAAGTAAAGGATAAAAAATTAAAAAAATATATAGTTTTAGGAGAACTTTCTTTAAATGGTAATATTAGAAAGATAGATGGAGCTATAAATGCAGTTATTTGTGCCAAAGAAAATAATATATTTGGAATAATCCTTCCTAGGGAAAATTATTTGGAAGCCAGTGTCATAGAGGGGGTAAAGATAGTTCCAGTTGATAATTTAACTCAGGTAGTTGAATTTTTAAATGACAGGATAGAGATAGGATCTCCAAAAGTAGAGCAAAAAATTGAAAAAAATGAATATTCAGTTGATTTTAAAGAGGTAAAGGGACAGATTCAAGCAAAACGATGTATAGAGATATCAGCTGCAGGAGGACATAATTTTTATATGGTAGGAACTCCAGGTGCAGGGAAATCAATGTTGGCAAAGAGGTTACCTACTATATTACCTTCTATGAATGAAGATGAGGTAATTGAATCGACGAAGATATATAGTAGTACAGGATTACTCACAAAGGATATGCCTATAATAAATAAAAGACCATTTAGATCACCCCATCATAGTAGTTCTATGGTTTCCATTATTGGAGGGGGACGAAACCCAAAAGCTGGGGAGATAAGTTTAGCTCATAATGGAGTTTTATTTTTAGATGAAGTTACAGAATTTCCTAGGGTAGTATTAGAAACTTTGAGACAGCCTTTAGAGGATAAAAAAATATCTATAACTAGAGCAGATTATAGGGTAGAGATCCCAGCAAATATAATACTTATCATGGCCTCTAATCCATGTCTATGTGGAAATTTATTTGAAAACAGGTGTAGTTGTAGTATGTCTCAAATAACTAGATATCAACATAGGATCTCAGGACCATTACTGGATAGGATAGATCTATATCTAGAGATAAAAAAATTATCTAGAAAGGATTTGATTTCTTCCAAAGAGGGGGAAAGTTCTCTAAAGATAAGAAAGAGGGTAGAAAGAGTAAGAGAGATACAAAGAAAAAGGTTTAAAAGTTCAAAGGTTAATGGAAATATGACCCCTAAAGAGATAAAAAAATATTGTCAACTAGATGAAAAAAGTAAAAAAATATTAATTGACTCTATAGAAATATTTGGTCTATCTGGGAGAAGTTATAATAAGGTACTAAAAGTAGGTAGAACAATTGCTGACTTAGAGAAAAGTAAAGATATTGAACTACCTCATATTATGGAAGCTTTGAGCTATAGAAAAAAATAAATAATTTAGTTGAAGATGAAAAAGAAGAGAAAGAAGAAGTATTAGTTTAGGAAATAAATATAAAAAAGGAATTAATCCATGGATTAATTCCTTTTTTTTTATCTAGTATATCTTATATTGTTCGTTCATATTTTTGATTCTAGCTAAAGTTCTAGCCTTTCCAATGATAGAGATAACATTGTATAGTTCAGCACCTTTTCCCCTACCAGTAACTACTGCTCTAAGGGGCATAAATACTTTACCAGGTCCTGTTCCCATAGTATCTAAAGTATCGTTTAAAATAGCTTTAGCTTCTTCTACTGTTAGTTCTTCTGGAGCAAGTTCTAATTTTTCTACGAAACATTTGATAGCTTTAATCTCATCTTCACCTTTTATAGCATTATGAAGTCTTTGAATAGGTTTTTTTGCTTTATTACTCATATCTTCAGTTACTTCAGGTAATTTAAATTCATCTATATAGTAGATATCTGCAAGTGCTGCTAAATTTTTCATAGTAGTTGCAGTCTCCCTTAAGATATCAATTACCTTCTCTAAAGTTTTCATCTCTTTTTCGTCAGCATCTTCAGATACAAATCCCCTTGCAACGAAAAATCTTTTAGATAGTTCAGTTAGTTCTTTTAAATCTTTCATCCTCATATGTTGGTTGTTTACCCATCCTAATTTTTCTAGATCAAAGATGGGACCTCCTAGAGATACCCTTGTAATATCAAAACTTTCAATAAATTCAGTTAAGCTAAAGATCTCTTTGTTATCTCCCATAGAGTATCCCATAAGACCTAAGAAATTTACCATTCCCTCTTTGATATATCCCTCTTCATAGTAATAATTTAATGATACAGGATTTTTTCTTTTAGAGATCTTTGTTCTATCTGCATTTCTAAGTAGTGGCATATGGATAAATTGTGGCATATCCCATCCAAAAGCTTTATACATTTGAATATGTTTAGGAGTAGAAGCAATCCACTCTTCTGCTCTTATAACATGGGTTATTCCCATTAGATGATCGTCTACTACATTAGCTAGATGATAAGTTGGAAATCCATCACCTTTTATTAAGATCTGGTCATCGATCTTATCATTTTCAAATACAATGTCACCTCTTAAAATATCTTCTATAACAGTTTCACCATCATATGGCATCTTAAGTCTGATTACATATTCCTCTCCAGCTTCTAATTTAGCTGCAACTTCTTCCTTGGATAATGATCTACAATGTCCATCGTATCCAGGAGCTTTTTTCATAGCTTTTTGTCTCTCTCTTAATTTATCTAATCTATCCCTTGTACAGAAACAATAGTAAGCTTCTCCTTTTTCAACCAATTCATCGGCATATTTTCCGTAGAGATCAAACCTTTCAGATTGTCTATATGGACCATAGTTTCCACCTACGTCTGGACCTTCATCCCAACCTAGTTTCAACCAGTTTAAAGTATCAAATATTTGTTTTTCTGAATCAGCAGTAGTTCTAGTTTGATCTGTATCCTCTATTCTAAGTAAAAATGAACCACCGTTTTTCTTTGCCATAGCTAGATTAAATAAAGCTATATAAGCTGTTCCCACATGGGGATCTCCTGTTGGAGAAGGTGCTACTCTCGTTCTAATTTCTTTACACATATCTACATACCTCCTAAATTTATTTTTTTATCCATCTGAGATATCCAGTTATAAAGCTGTCTATCTCTCCATCCATAACTGCTTTTACATTTCCACTTTCTACATTTGTTCTGTGATCCTTTACCATGGTATAAGGTTGAAATACATAGGACCTTATTTGGTTTCCCCAGCTGTTATTAGATTGTTCCCCATGGAGTTTTTTTAATTCGTCTTCCCTTTTTTTCATCTCTATTTCTAACAACTTAGATTTTAACATCTTTAGGGCGGTTTCCCTATTTTGAAGTTGAGATCTACCACTTTGGCAACCTACTATTACTCCTGTTGGAAGATGGGTCATCCTTACAGCAGAATCTGTAGTATTTACATGTTGTCCACCAGCTCCACCAGCTCTAAATGTATCTATTTTTAGTTCACTCGAAACGATCTCTATATTAATAGAATCATCAATTTCTGGAGTTACATCTATAGAGGCAAAGGATGTATGTCTTTTTTTAGCAGCATCAAAGGGAGATATCCTTACCAATCTATGAACTCCCTTTTCACCTTTGAGGTACCCATAGGCTCTAGGACCACTTACTAAAAGGGTGATAGATTTTATACCTATCTGATCCCCTGATTGATAATCTAGCTCTTCTACTTTATAACCTTTAGAGTTAAACCATCTACTATACATCCTGTATAGCATCTCTGCCCAGTCACAGGATTCTGTTCCTCCTGCACCTGCATGGATAGTAAAGATAGCACCATTTTCATCATATTCACCATCTAAAAGTAAACTGGTATCAAAATCTTCTATCTCCTCTTTAAGTTTAATAAATTTAGTTTGGAGTTCCTCTTTAAAATCATCATCTCCAGATTCTACAAATTCAATGAGTAGATCTAATTCATCTACCCCACCAGAGATATCATTGTACTCTCCTACAATAACTTTTAAAGAATTTAAGTTTTTAATTACCTTGGAACTTTGATCTTTATCGTTCCAAAATCCTTCCTTTAGGGTTTTATCCTCTAATTTTTTTATCTCATTCTTTTTGCTTTCTAAGTCAAAGATGCCCCCTAATCTCTATTAACTTCTCCTTGACTCCTGTCATCTCTCTTTTTACTTCTAAAATATCCATATTTACCGCCTATGCTCTCTATTTTATTCAATTATATAATAACTTTATATCTATTCTTTCAACTATTTTTATAAAATAGGTGAGATTAAAAAATTATAGCATGAAATTCTTTTATTTTCAATGACACCTATCAACTCTAAATATTTAAAAATATAACTCACTTTATATTTTTCTTATCCGATCTTTTAGTAGTGGCCAGGCTATTACTAAAAGGATAATTAATACTCCTACCCACTGGATTATTTTCACTTCTTCTTTAAGGATAAACATAGCAGCAAGGACAACAACTGGAAGTTCTATCGAGCAAAGGATAGATGCTAGGCCTACTCCTATTTTTGGAATTCCTATGGAAAAAAATAATGGTGGTATAACGCTTCCTAATATCCCTAAAGGTAAACCAAATTTTAAAATTCCAGAAAGGGTTAAACTTCCCATTAGGTATGATGGGGGATAGATTCCTAAGATACAGATACTTGTACCAATTAACATTATCCCACTTCTTGTCATTGAGTCTACAACAGTAGCTACACGACCATTTACAAATAAAAATAAACTATAAGATATAGCTGACAGAATTCCATAGATTATCCCCTCATAGCTAAGTTCTTGTTTTTCAAAGATCATATTTGAAGCTAAAAGTGTTCCAAAGACTAAGGCTATCATAGAAAATATATCAGACTTAGTTGGGAGTTTTTTTTCTACTAGACACTCTATTAAATTTCCTATCCATGTAAATTGAAATAAAAGTAAGATTGACATAGATACAGATAGTTGTTGAACAGATTTATAATAAGCTATGGAAGTTAAAGCTGCGGGAACTCCTGTAAACAAAAGTTTTATGATATTTAAATTGTTTACCCTTAAAGATCCACCTTTAAATATCTTCCTTAAAATAAGCATAATCCATAAAAGGAAAGTTCCTGTCAAAACTTGAAGGGTAGTTATCTCCCCTGGGTAAAGACCTTGTCTATAAGCAAATGTTACAATAGTTGATAACATTCCATAACTAACTGCACCTAACAAAACAATGACATAGTATTTTAATACACTTTTCAAAATATCCTCCTTTACAATAAAAGATCAAAATAACCATAGATATATCCTAAGATGATTTGATAAAAATATTATTTTTTTTAATTTGAGTTATATAATTTAAACCCTACGAATGCATACTATCAATTACTTTAATAAAGGATCTTCCTTTTTCTGTTAGATAATATTCGAAATAAAAAAGATGATTCCCGTAAAATACAGGAATCATCTTTTAATTTTATAGATTTAATCCTAGTTTTTTAGTCCCCTTTTTTATTTACTACAAAGGTCAATGGACAACCTTCAAATCCAAAGGCTTCTCTAAACTTATTTTCAATATATCTAATATATGAAAAATGTAATAGTTCTGGATGGTTACAGAATATAACAAATTTAGGAGGAGCAGATGAAACTTGTGAACAATAATTAACTTTAATAACTCTACCTTTTCTAGTTGGAGGAGCATTTAAAACCATAGCTTCTTTTAGGACAGTATTTAATAATCCTGTACTAATCCTCTTATGATATTCTGCATGAATTAAGTCTACATGATCAAGTAATTTTAATGTTCTTTGACCTGTTAAAGCAGATACAAATTCAATAGGAGCATAACTTAAGAATGGTAGTTCAACTCTTAAATATTCCTTCATCTTATGCATAGTTTTAGTTTCTTTCTCTACAATATCCCATTTGTTTACAACAATAACCAAGGGTTTTTGTTCTTCATGGGCGATACCAGCAATTCTTTTATCTTGTTCAGTAAGCCCATCCTTACCATCTATCAACATAAAACAAACATCTGCTCTTTTAATACTTTTAATTGCTCTAAGTACAGAATAATACTCTAAGTCTTCTTCTATTTTTGATTTTCTTCTGATACCTGCTGTATCTATAAGTACATATTTTTCATCGTTATAGACAAATGATGAGTCGATAGAGTCACGGGTAGTTCCTGCAATATCACTTACAATACTTCTTTCTTCCCCCAACAATCTATTGGTTAAAGATGATTTTCCAGCATTTGGTCTACCAATAAGGGCAATCTTGATCCCCTCTTCCTCTTCAGGCATCTCTAATTGGTTGATATGTTTTACAACTGTATCTAACATATCTCCTAAGTTGACCTTATGTTCTGCTGATACAGGAGCAAGGTCTTCAAATCCTAATCCCCAGAAATCATATGTGTCTTCTAACTGAGCCTGGTAGTTGTCGATCTTATTTACACATAATATTACATGTTTATTTTTCTTTCTAAGAAGGTATGCTACCTCTTCGTCTAAGGCAGTAACTCCAGCTTTACCATCTACAACAAATAAAATAACATCTGCTTCATTCATGGCAACTTCAGCTTGTTTTTTGATGTTAACCATCATAAAGTCATTGTTTCTAGGTTCTAATCCACCTGTATCTACTAAGATAAATTCTGTTCCACACCACTCAGTTTCCCTGTAAAGTCTATCCCTTGTAACACCCGGTTGATTATCAACGATAGCCACTCTATCTCCTACTAATTTATTAAATAAAGTAGATTTTCCAACGTTTGGTCTACCAACTATGGCAACTATTGGTTTCATAATTATATTCCTCCTAATAACTCTTTCCTTTTAGCATTTTCCTTAGAAAGAAGAGTTGTTTTATTTCTTTTTAAATTTATTTTTACCCTTGAACTTATTATTCTTAGGTTTATTATTTTTATCGTTCCTATAAACTATTTTATCTTTAGATTTAGGATGTTCCTTATTATAAGAGTTTCCCATATATCCATTTTTTGAATCTTTATCTATTAAAATATCTTTTTGTTTATACTTTCTAGCTGTATCTTTTTCTACAAAAATAGATTTTCCTGTAAATGGATCTACCTCAGTGTAATACATAAGGGTAGAATATGTCGATGGGGTAGGTGTAAAAATTTGAACTTGCTCAGGATTAATTTTTAATTCATGGCTGGCAAAATTCTTAAGATCTTTCATATGTCTTTCATTACACCCTGGATGAGATGCAATGAGATAATAAGTTAAAAATTGTTTCTTACCTATCTTATCATTTATTTTATAAAATTCATCCTTAAACCTTTTTAATACATCTTTCCCTTGTTTTCCCATGAGACTTAAGATCTCATCTTCAGTATGTTCAGGTGCTATTTTTAATTGCCCTGAAACATGGTCTTTAACTAAATTTTCAAGGTATAAAGAACCATATTTATTATCATCTAAAACAAGATCATACCTTACTCCTGAAGCTATAAATACTTTTTTGACCTTTTCTATCTTCTTGACTCTATCTAAAAGTTCCAACTGTTTTTTGTGATTTACATTTAAAGTTTTACAAGTTTTAGGATACATACACCTAATGTCTTTACAAGCTCCAAATTTTTGTTTTTTTAAACATTCAATTCCATACATATTTGCTGTGGGACCACCTAGATCGGAGATATAACCTTTAAATGATTTCATTTCAGAGATATCTTCCACTTCTTTTACAATTGAATCTATACTCCTTTCGATGATAGTTCTCCCTTGATGAACTGCAATGGCACAGAAATTACACTCACCATAACAACCTCTGTGGGTAGTAACCGAATGTTTAATAGTATCTAAAGATTTTACCTCTCCCATTTTTTTATAGTATGGATGAAGTGCTCTCTCATATTCTAATCCGTAGATCTCATCCATCTCCTCAGTTGTAGGAATTATAGATGGAGGATTTTGGATAAGATACCGTGTATCTTGTTTTTGTGATAACCCTATAGCTGTAATATGATCGTTGTTTACATAAAATTTTTGAAATGATTCTATAAATTTATGTTTATCAGCCTTACACTCATCAAAACTAGGTAGTTCTAAATATCCGTCTTTAGGTTTTTTTGAGATATAACAAATCCCACGAATATTTGTATAGTCATCTCCATTTTTAATGGCATGAGCTAATTCTAACATAGATTTTTCACCCATACCATAGGAAAGAATATCGGCTTTTGAATTAAATAATATTGATTTACGCAGTTTATTTGTCCAAAAATCATAGTGTACTGTCCTACGTAAACTAGCTTCTATCCCACCAATAACAATTGGTTTAGGCATCTGCTTAAAATTTCTTTTGATAAGATTTGTATATGAAATAGTAGCTCTATCAGGACGCCTATTATTTAAACCACCGGGAGTAAAGTCGTCTTTTTGCCTTCTTTTTCTGGTAGCTGTATAGTTAGCTACCATAGAATCCACACATCCAGCAGAGATTGCCCAGTATAGATTAGGTACTCCTAACCTTTTAATATCCTCATCACTTTCAATATCTGGTTGGGCAATTATACCCACTTTGAATCCATATTTTAAGAGATATTTTCCTATAACAGCACTCCCATTATATGAACTATCTACATAGGAATCTCCAGAAACTAGGATTACATCTAAAGAATCCCAGCCTAATCTATCCATCTCTTCTCTGGTAGTTGGTAAAAACATATTATTCTCCCTCTATTACATTAACACTAAAATAATTATTCTAAAACACTATACATTATATCATATATGCACTGTTATTGCACGGGGAAATCTTTTGGATAAATTAATTTTTATGGTAAAAAAAACTTTTATGGTAAAATAAATTATAAAGTTTAAGGGGGCTGACAATTATGGAAAATTCTAAATTAAAATCTTATGTACATCTAGTTAATTTTATAGCTGATTTTTTAGGACCTAGTTATGAAGTTGTACTTCACGATGTAAGGAATATAAATAACTCAATAATAGCGATAAAAAATGGGCATATTTCTGGGCGAAAGGTAGGGGGACCACTTGCTGACCTTTCCTTTAAACATATAAAAGAAAATAGAAATAGCGATAAAAAATATCTACTTTTATATGGAAAAACAAAGGATGGGAGACAACTTAAAACTTCTACATATTTCATAAGGGATGAGAGGGGTAATATAATAGGGTTATTAGGAATAAATACAGATATTTCAGATTTTTTAAATTTAAAAAAAAGAATGGAAAGTTTTATAGATTATGGTGGAATCAATATAATCGAGGATAGGGAAGAGGAGCGTTTTGAAAGTACAATAGAAGATATTATGGATTCAATAATAGATGAAGTTATTACAGAGTCGATCATACCTCCAGAACAGATGGATCATATAAATAGAATAGAGATAACAAGAAAGTTAAATTTAAAAGGGGTATTTTTAATAAAAGGATCGGTGGGGAATGTAGCTGAAAAATTAAAAACCTCTGAAGCTACAATGTATAGGTATATAAAACAGGTAAATAAATAATCAAAAGTGTGAGTTTGATAACTTATTCTAAATATGATAAAATTATTAAGCTATAATAGAAGAAACTAATAAGCGGAGGTAATTGAGATGGCAGGGCATAGTAAATGGTCTAATATTAAGCATAGAAAAGGGGCTCAAGATAAGAGAAGAGCTCAATTGTTTACAAAATTAGCTAAAGAGGTAACAATAGCAGCAAAAGAAGGTGGAAAAGATATAAACTTTAATCCTAGATTAAGATTGGCACTTGAAAAAGCAAAGAAACAGAGTATGCCAAAGGATAATATAGAGAGAGCGATAAAAAAAGGTACTGGAGAACTAGCTGGAGTAGAATATATAGAGATTAGATATGAAGGGTATGGTCCAGGTGGAACTGCATTTATAGTAGAGGTAGTTACTGAAAATAAAAACAGATCGGCCTCATCTGTAAGATCAAATTTTGCTAAAAATGGTGGAAATATGGGTTCTGATGGTGCAGTAGCATGGATGTTTAATAAAAAAGGTCAGATCATATTAAACTCTGAAGGCTTAGATCCAGATGAATTTATGATGGAAGCATTGGAGATGGGAGCAGAGGATCTAGTTGTAGAAGGTGATACATTTGAAATATTAACTGATCATACTGAACTACAAACTGTAGTAGAAGCCTTAACTGAAGCTGGTTATAAATATGAAGAAGCAGAGATAGTAATGCTTCCTGAAAATATGGTCAAAGTAGAAGATGAAGAGACAGCTGAAAAAGTTATGAAATTATTTGAAGCATTGGAAGACAATGAAGATGTAAATGATATCTATGCTAACTTTGATATCTCAGATGAGTTAATGGAAAAAATAATGGGTTAAATAAAAATAGGATTCCTTATGGAATCCATTTTTATTTACTTTAATATCTAATATTTTTTTCTAAATTGTTTAGGAGCTCTATATTGATCTAAATACTGTACAGGTACAACTTCTACCTCTAATTGACTGAGATCAGCTCTAACGATAGACACTTCTACAGTATCTCCCAATTTAAATATCTCTCCTGTGTCTTCATTTATCATAGTGTAGTTTACCTCATCAAAGACAAAGTAGTTAGGAGAATTGACTCCATCAAAGAAACATTCGACATATTCCTCGGTCTCAAAGAATATCTTAGTTTTATTAAATCCAATAATCCTACTCTTATATTCCTCTCCGATCTTATCTAACATATATTCTACAATCTTTATCTTTACACTCTCCATCTCTAATTTCATGGCTGTTCTCTCTGTTTTTGAGATATGGGAACCAATAGCAGACATCTCATCCTTATACATCTTTATAGTTTTTTTACTTGGAAAACTATTCAATGTTTCATTGATAATTCTATGAACCATAAGGTCAGCATATCTTCTGATTGGAGAAGTAAAATGAGCATAATAACTTGAAGATAATCCAAAATGTCCAATATTATCTACAGTATATCGAGCTTGTTTTAAACTCATTAAAATAAGTTTGTGGATGATTTGACTATTTCCATCCTCTTTAGATTGTTCTATTATTTTTTGAAACTTCCCAGGGTGTAGATCTTCATGGGAATGAAGGCTATATCCAAACTTTTTAATGGATTCACTCAATGCAGTAATTCTATCTGGATCGGGTTTTTCATGGGTTCTATATAAAAATGGTAGTTCCAACCAAAATATTTTTTCAGCAACTGTTTCATTGGCTACAATCATAAAATCCTCTATAATTTTTTCAGACTCTCCCCTCTCTATGACCTTGAGATAATCTACTTTTTTATCTTCTCCTAAGATTGCTTTTACCTCTGGAATATCAAAATCAATACTTCCCCTAGAATATTTTAATTCCCTGAGGATATGGGATAGTTCTAACATCTCAAATACCATCTTGTTTATATCTTTATATTCCTCTGTATATGTTTTGTTTCCAGCTAAAATTTTATTGACTCCGTTGTAGGTCATCCTATAAGCAGTAGATATTACAGCTTTATAAGTTTCATGACTTATTACTTGCCCCTTGTTGTCGATCTCCATCTCACAGGTAAATACAAATTTATTTTCGTGGGGATTGAGGGAACACAATCCATTTGAAATTTCCCGAGGGAACATAGGTATAACTCTGTCGACTAGATATACAGAGTTACCTCTTTTACGAGCTTCTATATCTAGACCACTTCCAAATGGAATATAGTAGGAAACATCAGCTATACAAACTATAAGTTTAAAGTTTCCATTCTCTAATTTTTCTACATAGACAGCGTCATCTAGATCTTTGGCATCGTCACCATCAATTGTAATAATTGGAAGATCTCTAAGGTCATGTCTTTTTGCAATCTCCTCCTCAGAGATGTGTTCACTTAATTCTTTTGCTTTTTTTATTAGTTTAGGAGGAAAGTCCATAGACAGTCCCTCTCTAATAATAAGAGCTTCAATCATATTATTGGTATCGTAGGGATCTCCAATTACCTCAGTGATCTTACCCTCAGGTTTTTTATCTTTATCCCCCCAAGATATTATCTCACAAGATACTAGTTCACCATTTTTAGCTTTTCCATTAAATTTTTTTGGAATAAATACATCATTTCCAAATGAATGGGTAGGAACTACAAATCCAAACTGATCACTAGCTTGATAGATACCAATGATGGTATTTCTTTCCCTCTTTAAAATTTTTATTACTTCCCCATCTCTTTTAGCTCCACTAGTTTCATTGGAGATCTCTATCATAACTAGGTCTCCGTTGAATGCACCGTTAAATTTAGATTTAGGGATAAATACACCAAAATCTTCTGTATCAACAAATGCAAATCTGTCCTTGACTACATCAAGATTTCCAATAATATATCCTAAATTTTTAGGGGTATTATATTTTCCCCTCTTACTTAGGATAAGGTCTCCAGATTCTACTAATTTTTCTAAAAATTGTTTATTTTGTTTTTTTAATTTGGGAGACCAACCCATATAAGAAGTGATCTCACTTAAATTTTTTCCCTTACCTTTTTTGAAAAGTTCTAAGACTTTTTCTTCTTCAGTTATCTTCATAATTCCTCCAGTATAATTTTTATATGATATGTTTTTTTATAAAAAATTAGACATAGATGACACTAATTTTAAATTTAAAAATGCCCTTTTTAAGGGCATCTTTCAAACCATTTTTTATTATTGATTATTTACTATAGTAGCTGTAATAGCTAGGTGTAATAATGTTACCAGCTCTAAATAACTTTTTCCAGCAGTAGTCACTATAAGATCTTCAGCCATCTCTAATATAGATAGTACTCCAGATTGTTCAGTGATCAACATAGAACGGAAACCAACCTTAAATTCAATTTCATTATTACATGTATCATCATCTTTTAAATTTTTTAATAGATCATCAACTCTCTTAATTGATACCATTCGAACTAAACCATGCATTGCATTGTGTCTATTTTTATCAGTCTCGATCATCTTTTCTATAGTTTTAACCAATGTTTTTAGTAAAAAACTCTTATTAACTTCACTGTTCATCTAAGTTACCTCCACAAATTATATAATATTATATTATACCATAAATTTTATTATATTTAACACTATTATAGTTGAAAAAAATTTTAATAATTTATTTTTTCCCTATCTCTCCTAGGATACAGTTTCTCATATCCACAGTATTAGGATGGATAGTAGCGTTGATCTCTAGGAGGTATTTTAATTTTTTGTCCACTTCAAATAAGATAGCTTCGTTGATACAAGTTTTTGCTTTTTCCCTAATTAGATCTACATTTGGATAATTTCTATTGGGTTCAATGGCATCGGCTATATATATTATTTTTTCTAAAGTTGTCATCCCCCTCCTACCAATAGTATGGTATTTGATGGAATTTAAGATATCTACATCATAGATCTTTAATTCTTTTTTTGCATATACACTCCCTGCAAACCCATGGATTAGTTCCCCCATAGTCCCATAATATTTTAATGTTTCATCACAATCAACATAGAAGTGTAGCTCCTTCATTGTCATACATTTAGAGATATCATGGAGAAGGGCTGCAATTTCAGCACGGTGTTCATTGATATTGTATTGTTTTGCCAAAGAAACGGCAACCTCGATAACTCCTAGGGTATGTTGATACCTCTTAGGTGGAAGAGCTTTTTTTATATGTTTATATAATTGATTCAATATAAAACCTCCGTTATACTTTTTTATTTTAAGATATCTAAATTTTTAGTATAAAAATTTTTGAGACTATACCATCTTAATCGATCTACCTCTACATCATCGATAAGTATCTTGACTCTATTAATATTATCTAAACTTGTATAGGTATTGACCAAGGAATATATGATCAAGAGTTCCTGTTCCTTTGTCTGGATACTTTGGATAATATTAGAACTTAAATTAAGATATAGTTTATCTCCAACAAGATAGGAATTTAATAGAGATATGTTAGGATCCATAAATGGATAGTAATTCCCATCATCATCTCTTACATGATAATTACTTTTTTCTTTAATTATATTAAATATAGAGTGGACTTCAGAAGCAAAATCTTCCTTAGGAATCTCTAAATCTGAAGAGATCAAATTGTTTAGAGAGTCGTTGGGGGTATAAATTTTTACTATACTAATATTGGTAATCCTCTGTATATTTTTATGGTTAATAATTTTTTTTATAGGAATTTCATCTTTTTTAGCCACATATTTATAGAAAAACACACCACTGATTATAAGGAAGAAAATAGAACTTCCTAAGATAATTAAACTTTTTTTATCCTTCATAGATAATCTCCTTAATATTTTAATAAAAATGTTGTTTGATAGCTTTGGCAATCTCCTCAGCAGCTAATTTTTGATATCTACTTTGTTTTAACTTACTTACATCTGAGCTATTTGTAATAAATCCAGCTTCTACCAATATTCCAGGGCCATCAAATCCCCTAAGAACTGCAAAGTTAGCTCCATGGGCTCCTCTATTTTTCATCCTTAACCTTTTAGAATAAGAATCTATTAAATTTTGGGCTACTTTGGCAGAGATCTCCTTATTTTTATTATAGAAAAGTTGCCCCATGATAAGGGTTATATCATCGGTATTTTCTCCAAATTTACTTCCTACACTATTTTCAAAAGCAGCTACTTTTTTAGCATAGTTTGATTCTGTTCTGGAAAAGTAGAATATATCTGCTCCATTACCTTGAGAACTACCGTTGGCATTTAAATGGATACTCACAAAGAAGTCAGCCTTAGCTTTATTACCTATATTTGGTCGGCCAGATAAATTAATAAAGGAGTCGTTATTTCGAGTCATAATAACATTGAAATCTTTTTCTAGGGAACTTTTAAGATATCTTGTAATTTTTAGTGCCAGATCTTTTTCATAGTATCTATTAAAACCAGTAGCACCGGGATCTTTTCCCCCATGACCTGGATCTATAACGATGGTATATTCTTTTTTAGCTTTATTTTTATCAAAATCCAGGACAAATCTTGTGGGACTAGACCAATAACAAGCACTATAATTTATATTATTTTTAAAAAATATGAAAACACCTGTAGATCTATTATACCTTCTTATTTTAACACTTTTTACATAACTTCCATTGATTATCCTGTCTTTTAATCCTGAAGCAGCTTTTGTATTTAAAAATTCAACAAAGAGGTATCTATTTTGTTCGTCATAGTTAATATTATATTTAGGTTTGATATTTCCTTCTACATCGATAACCATTTGTGGAGGATTACCATTAAATCTTAGATTCTTTAATAAGATTTGCTGGGAAAATCCTAGGGTAGTTAGGGTAAAAAAAAGTAGGATTAAATTTATTTTTTTCATTGAAGACTCCTTATATTATGTTAGGTTCAGGTTGAAACTATCAAGCTATATTTTATCATATATCATAATATAATGTGTAAAATTTTATTAAAAAAAGTTGGAAGATATAGATATTTATATCAATAAAAAAATTATAAATTAAAAGTTAGTGGTATATTGTTATAGTAGAAGATATGATTGGATAGAGGGTGGTAATAGCTGGGAGAAAATTTGAAATAGAATTTGTTTATGTGATATAATAATCGCACACATCATATGTTAATATTATACTTTAACTTATTATTAGCAGTTGATAACTATAAAATAAAAGGACTGATTTGATGTTAAAAAAAGAAGTTAAAAAGATCGATATATTATCTTTGGCAATTGGAGCAATCATAGGAACTGGAGCTTTTATCTTACCGGGAACTATGTTTTTAAAAGCAGGGATGATAAATTCTATTATAGCTATCCTAATAGGTGGGATTATAATGGTTGGGATAGAAAAAAATTATGGTTATTTACTTCATAAATTTCCAGTGGCAGGGGGAGAATATGCATTTACATATGATGCATTTGGATGGAAACATGCACTTATATGTGGATGGTTTTTAACTTTGGCATACTCAAGTTTAGTTCCATTTAATGCTACAGGTCTTGCTTTTGTTGCAAAATTTATAATGCCAGGAGTACTCAAGGTAGGATATCTATATACCATAGCAGGATCGAGTATCTATCTAGGGGAGATTGGAGTAGCGATATTTGCACTATGTTTTTTTGCTTATTTAAATATTAAAGGGGTAAAATTAGCTTCAAATTTTCAAAATATAATGGTATTTTTATTGATAGGAATAGTATTTTTATTTCTAAGTTTAACTATAGCAAGAGTAGGGATAGATAATTCATTTACATCTACCTTTTTTACTGGTCAAAAAATTGAGTTATCTAGTATATTAAAGGTACTATCTATTGCTCCAATGTTATTTGTAGGGTTTGATTGTATACCACAAGTTGCAGAGGAACTAAATTTTGAAGCGAAAGAAGCTTCTAGATTAGCTATCTTTTCTATTTTAGTAGGTGCTTTAATCTATTGTTCAATCTTATTTTTTACAAGTTTTGGGATAACTTTAGATGATATTACAAATAAAAATATAGTCTGGGCAACAGGTCATACAGTTGAATATTATTTTGGTAAGATAGGGTTATGGTCCCTTGGAATAGCTTTACTCTCTGCTATTATAGCAGGGATAAATGGATTTTATATGGCTTCTAGTAGGTTGTTATTTGCCATGTCTAGGGGAAAGATCCTTCCAGAATTTTTTGGAGAGTTAGATCCTAAATATCATACACCTAAAAATTCTATTTTATTTATCTTAGGGATATCCCTTATAGCACCATGGTTTGGAAGGAATGTATTGGGGTGGATAGTTGGAACCTCTAGTGTAGGAGCTTCCATTGGATATCTATATACCAGTTTATCTTCCTATAAACTATATAAAAAAGAATATAATAAAGTTTATTTACCATCTATATTTGGTTCTATAGCAGGGGTAATTTTCTTGATCTTACTATTAGTTCCTGGATTAAATAGTTCCCTGTCTATGCCTTCGGCAATTATAGTTTTTGTTTGGGGACTCATAGGATTATCATTTTATAAATTTTACGATCTAAAAGTAGTTCATTATAAAAAGGAAGAACTAGATGAATTAATTTTAAATAGAGACTCTGAAGGAAATTTTAAAGAAAAATAAAATATATCCATATGGTATATGAAAAGCAACTCTCTTAAACATCCAGTAAGATATGTTAGGGGATAGAAATATAAAGATGACCTATATTTTTTATAGGTCATCTTTTATTTGATAAAATATTGCCCCTATTAAATATTGTCATTAGTAAAATATTAGAGTATAATTATCAAATATATAATTATCAAATTTTAATAGGAGGTTTTGGTGAAAAAAAATAATAACTTTAAAGAAACAATAAGAGAAATTTTAGTTAAGATCTTAATCTTTGTCCTACCTTCACTTTTAATCCTTAATTTTTTAATAGATGGACTCTATAAATCTAAAGTAAAAACTTCTGAAAGAAATATCTTAACTCATATTTCTGAAGAATCAAATTCTTTTGAAAAGACGATTCAAGGACTTTTTTTTAATATCTTTCAAGATATATTTGTTTTAGAAAATGCAAATGAATTTAAAAAGGTTTTAAAAGATCAAAGTTATGAAAATAAGATAGAAGCTAAAGGTCTTTTTGATCGTTATATAAAAAATAAAAAAAATTATATCCAACTTAGATTTCTTGGGCCTAAGGGTATGGAAATTATAAGGGTTGACAGGGTAGACGATAAAATAGTAGTTGTTTCAGAGGAAAACCTTCAAGAAAAAAGTGAAAGATATTATTTTAAAAACAGTGTTAAAGCAAAAAAAAATGGTATCTATATCTCTAATTTAGATCTGAATGTTGAGTTTGGAGAGGTAGTAAAACCATATCTTCCTGTTATTCGATTTTCTAAACCATTAAGAGATAGTGATGGAAATTTAAAAGGTGTTTTAGTAATAAACTATGATGGAGAAAGCTTTTTAAAATCTTTTAGCAATTATTTTTATGAAAATAAAGATCTTTTAAATATCTCCCTTATTGATAACAATGGATATTATTTATATAGTAAAGAACCGATTAAAAACTTTGGTTTTATGTTTGGAGAAAAAGGCAAAAAGAATACAGTGAGGGAAGAAAATCCAAAGTTATGGTCAACTATTATAAAAAGTTCTGAGAATTTTTTTGAATTAGAAGATGAAATTTTTTACTTTAAAAAGATAATTCCTAAATTTGAAGAAAATATCTCTTTTGACAATGAAAATCATTATTGGGGTGTAATGGCTAGTATAAAGAAGGAGGATATCTCAAAAATATTTCCAGAGATAATTTATTTTAAGAAAAATATGAAGTTATATATATTACTTATAGCTTTTATTGTAGGGTCAGTCACCGTTGCTTTTTTTCATCTAAAAAAGAAGGAAAGTGTTCAACTTTATTTAGCTAGGTTAATTTTAAGCTATGTAAACGATGCAGTTATAATAATAGATGCTAAAAAAAATATCGTAGATTTCAATAAAGCTTTTTTAAAACTTACAGGTTACTCTAGAGATGAAGTTTTTGACTTAAATACAAAAATATATAGTGATACTATAAATCACCCTAAACTTTATGAGGTTATTAAGAAAAAAATAGTTGAGAGTGACAGTTGGAATGGGGAGTTATGGCTGAGAAAAAAAGACGGGTCTAAATACCCGGCAAATTTAACTATAAATAATATAAAAAACCTTAAAACTAAGGAGATAAAATATTATGTGATTTTGATAAAGGATCTTTCATTGGAAAAAGAAAGGGAGGCAGAGGTTGAATATCTCCTTACCCATGATTCTAAATCTAACCTTCCCAATGAAGTTATGTTTAATAATTTAATCGATGAAGAGATAGAAAATAAGACTGAATTTAGTATTATATATATAAAACTAAAGAAATTCGATGAATTAGAGATAAAATATAATGAAAAAATATTACAAATTATCTATAAAGAGATAGTTAAAAAAATGAAATTTATAAGGGAGGAAAAAGATAGTATCTCCCACCTTTCAAGGAATGTATTTATAGCTATATTAAAAATTCCTACCAATGAAAAATTACTTAATAGTTTATTGATAGAACTATCTTCAAAACTTAAGACCAATATAGAAATTGAGGATAAAAATATTAATTTAGAATTTGATCTAGGGGCAGTTATCTTTCCTAAGCATGGGGAAAATTCAAAAGAGTTGTTGAGAAAAGCAATGTTTTCAATCAAAGCATTGAAATATTATCCTGAAAAAAAGTTCCTTATATATGAGAGCAACTTAGAAAAAAAAATACGAAGGGAGATGGACATTGAAGAAAATCTTAGCTTGGCCATAAAGAACAATGAATTTGAGATGTATTTCCAACCCCAGATTAATAGTAAAGAAAATAGAATTATTGGGATAGAATCATTGATTCGATGGAATAGTCCTATTTTAGGGAATGTTTCTCCAATGGAGTTTATACCAATTGCTGAGGAAATAGGCATAATTAGTACGATAGGGATGTGGGTTATTGAAGAGGTAGCAAGATTAACAAAAAGTTTAGGATTAGATAGATATAGAGATATTAAAATTTCTATAAATTTATCCTCCCAAGATTTTAAAAAAATATTTTTAGTAGAAGATATTATTTATATTTTTGAAATGTTTGATCTTGACCCCAGTCAGTTTGAGATAGAATTAACAGAAGGGGTTTTAGTAGATGATTATGAAAATGTCAACTCAAAACTAGATGAATTTCAAATGAATGGAATATCTATTGCCTTAGATGATTTTGGAACAGGATTTTCCTCCCTTACTTATCTAAAAAAATTAAAATTCAATAAGATTAAAATTGATAGAACATTTATAAAAGATTATCCTAAATCAGATAATGGAGAAATTGCAGAATTTATAACACACCTATCTAAAAAATTAATGGTAAAAGTTATAGCTGAAGGGGTAGAGACAAAGGAACAGATAGAATTTCTTCAAAGGATAGGTTGTAATGAGATTCAGGGATATTATTATAGTAAGCCATTACCAGCTTTAGAAATAAAAAAATATATTGAAGATTACTCTAAAAAGAATAATTTAAAAAGAGACGTAGATTTCAACGAAATAATAATTTAGATATATTTGAACTAATAATTATAAAATTAAAGATAAAATATAAAAGAGGGTGACTCAAGTAGATTTTTTACTTGAGTCACCCTCTTTTTATTTTATATAACTATAGATCTTATTTTACTAATTTTTTTAATTCATCACAAACAAATTCCACGTGTGGTCCAATAATAATTTGAACAGATGTCTTTCCAGGTTTTAATATCCCAGAAGTTATCTTTTTAATATTATCACCTTGAATTATCTTTTGGTCTTTAACTTCTAACCTCAACCTTGTAGCACAACTATCTATCTCTACAAGATTATCTGCCCCACCTATATATTCTAAGATTAACTTAGCTATTGCAGTATGGCTAGTGGGAGACTTAACATCTTCTTTGGTATCTTCATCTTCATCTTCCCTTCCTGGAGTTTTTAAATTCCATTTTGTGATAGCAAATGTAAATACAAAATAGTAGATAACCATAAAAACTAAACCTTGAAAAATCAACATATATGGCATGTTAGCTAGGGGTAATCTTGAAGATAAAACAAAGTCGACTAATCCAGCTGAAAAACCAAACCCAGCGATCCAGTGCATACTAGCAGAGATAAATAAAGAAATTCCAGTAAGAAGTGCATGGATTAGATATAATCCAGGAGCTAAAAACATAAATGAAAATTCCATAGGTTCTGTAATTCCAGTAAAGAATGTTGCAAATCCAGCAGCAATCATTATAGAAGTTACCTTTGCTTTATTTTTGGGTTTAGAGGTTTTGATAAATGCAGCTGCGGCTCCCAATAAACCAAACATCATGATTGGAAAGAATCCACCCATATACATACCAGTAACATTTTTACCATCAACCATTACAGCTTTTCCTGCCCAGAAGTTTCCAAGGTCATTTATTCCAGCTACGTCAAACCAGAATACAGAGTTTAAAGCGTGGTGTAATCCAACGGGGATAAGTAATCTATTGAAGAATCCATAGATACCTGCTCCTAATGGTCCAAGACCAACAATAGAAGTACCAAATATAACTAGACCATTAAACAATAAAGGCCATAGGAACATCAATATAAATGATACAACGATCATAGTAGCAGCAGTTATAATTGGAACTAATCTTTTTCCTGAGAAGAAAGATAGGGATTTATGTAACTCCACCTTACTAAATTTATTATATAGTGCAGAGGAGATAACACCGACTAAGATCCCGATAAATTGATTTCCATTATTGATCTTACCAAAAGCAGCAGGAACATCAGCAATATCTATATGTTGTAGTGCAGCTACAGCTCCAGGACTAAGTAGTGTAGTTAAAACTAAAAACCCAACTAAACCAGAGAGAGCAGCAGATCCATGTTGATCCTTAGACATTCCAAAAGCAACACCTACAGCAAATAAAATTCCCATACTATCTATAAGGGATCCACCGGCTTTAATTAAAAGTGCTGCTACTTGACTGTTTGCCCCCCATCCAGTAGGATCGATCCAATATCCAATACCCATTAATATTGCTGCTGCTGGTAGTACAGCTACAGGAACCATCAATGCCTTACCAATTTTTTGTAAATATTTTAACATGTTTTTCCTCCTTAAAATTAATTTATTATAAAACTTTTATACAATTTAAAAATTTATGACTTTCAAATAAGATACCAAAAGTATTAAAATTTCCTTTTAATTTTTTAGAATTCATATTTTTTATAAATATAAAAGGTGAATTAATATAACACAGTATATATTAATAAAATAACATTCTCTAAAGATATAATACAATATAAGTATATTAAAATCAATCGTTTTGTAAAATAATTTCAATGATAAAATGTGATTTGTGTTTTTTATTCAAAAATTAATTGACAATAAAATGAAACAAAACTATAATTTAAATAAAAAAAGAAATTCGGAGGTAAAGAGATGAGAGTTATAATTACTGAAAAAAATATTGGTGACTGGGCAGCGTGTTATATAGCGAATAAAATATTAGAGACAAAACCTACAAAAGAAAAACCATTTGTATTGGGATTACCAACTGGATCAACACCTTTAGGGATGTACAAAAGACTTATTCAATTTTATAAGGATAAAATAATTAGTTTTGAAAATGTAATAACATTTAATATGGATGAATATGTTGGGTTGGAAAAGGAAAATCCACAGAGTTATCATTATTTTATGTATAATAATTTTTTTAATCATGTAGATATACAGGAAAAAAATATTAATATTTTAGATGGAATGGCTGTAGATTATAAAGCAGAATGTATAAGATATGAGGAAAAAATAAAAAGTGTAGGAGGAGTAGATCTATTTATAGGTGGGATTGGACCAGATGGTCATATTGCATTTAATGAACCGGGATCTTCCCTTAGTTCTAGAACAAGAGATAAGGAGTTAAAAGTTGATACAATTATAGCTAACTCAAGATTTTTTGATGGGGATGTAAATAAAGTACCCAAGTTAGCTCTAACTATAGGAGTTGGAACTATCTTAGACTCAAAGGAAGTATTAATTATGGTAAATGGACATAATAAAGCCAGAGCGTTGCACCAAGGTATCGAAGAGGGAGTTAATCATATGTGGACAATCTCAGCTCTTCAATTGCATGAAAAAGGTATCATAGTTTCAAATGAAGAGGCTGCAGTAGAATTAAAAGTAGGAACTTATAAATATTTTAAAGAGATAGAAAGTAAAAACTTAGATACAGAAAAATTAATTGCAGATCTATATAATAAAAATAGATAGGATCTATGTTAAACTTTTGAAAGGAGATGAAAATATATGTATGCGTTGATAAATGGAAGGATATTTACTGGAGAAAAAACTATCTTTAACAGTGCAGTTGTGATAGATGGAAAAGAAATAAAAGAGATAGTAAGGTTAAAGGATTTAGAAAATTTATATCCCAACATAGAAAAAAAAGATGTAATGGGTAATCTTATAGCACCAGCATTTATAGATCTACAACTTAATGGTTGTGGGGGAGTCTTATTAAATGAAGATGTATCTATAAATACTTTTAAAGTTATGAACGAAACCAATATAAGATATGGTTGTACCTTATATACTCCAACACTTATTACTTGTGAAGATGAGAAGATAGAGAGAGCCCTTCAACTAATGGAAGAGATAGAAGATTTAGAAAGCTTAGGAGTTTTGGGTCTACATATAGAGGGACCATATATATCTAAAGAAAAAAAAGGAACTCATAGGGAGGATCTAATAAGAGTTTTATCAGATGAAATTATTGAAAAAATTTCTAAGTCAAAAACAACTATTTTTACTTTGGCACCTGAAAATGCAAAACCTGAGCATATAAAGATGTTAAAGGATGGGGGAATAAATATATCCCTTGGACATACCAATGCTACCTATGAAGAGGTAATGGAAAAGAAAAAATATGGGATAACTCTAGCGACTCATCTATATAATGGTATGAGTTCATTTAATCATAGGGAACCTGGAGTTGTAGGAGCTATATTTGATTCTAAAGATATAAAAGCAGGGATAATAGTAGATGGATTTCATTGTCACTATGCCAGTGTAAAAATTGCTAAAGAATTAATGAAGGAAAGACTCTACCTTGTTACAGATGCAGCTTCTCCTGCAGGAACTGATATGACTGAATTTATGTTTGAGGGAAAGAGATGTTTTCATAGAGATGGTCAGCTTAGAAATGAAGAGGGAAGTTTAGCTGGATCGGTATTGACCATGGATTGTGGAGTGAGAAATTTAGTGGAACATGTAGGAGTTTCTTTAGAGGAAGCTCTGAGGATGGCATCGTTATATCCTGCTAAAGCTGTAAATATAGATGATAGATATGGAAGGATAGCTAGTGGATATACAGCAGACCTAGTTATCTTAGATGAAAAAATAGAATTAGTAGACGTAATAGTAAAGGGAATAAGTAAAAGATAATAAAAAAAATAAAATAAATTTAAACTTTTTTTACTAGAGTGACGTCTGATAGTTATAAGCAAATAAAAATATTTTTATTTTCTTTCTTTCCTTAAAATATATAAATGAAAACTTCCTTACTGTGTGACTATTACAGTTGGGAAGTTTTTATTTTTTGCTATAATATATAAGATTGCTCTATATATAGTATATATTATTATAATTATATTTTTTTATCCCCTCTCATTTGCCTTTCAAGGGCCTTCCAAGATTTCCCCCTTGTATTTATACATCTAGGGGAGAGGTACCCCCTAGGATAAAGCCTTCTAACCCTTGGTACTATTGGGATTCAGAGGCAAAAAAATAAAAAACCTCTAAAGTAGCCTTAGGGGTATCAGAAATAGCCTTAAGGGTAGTCTCAGTAGCCTTATTTCACCTAAAAAATACTATATTTTACAGTATACCTATATCCATCTCTTTTTTACTGCCACAGTGACAACAAGTAGGTAAAAGTGCATGTTTTATCTGGTGGCATACTGAACACTCCTCAAAAAGAGTTGTCCCACAAGATGGACACGAATAGGGTTTATCTTTTTCTATAGTATGGTTATTAGGTAAGGAGATCTTACCTACAGTTCTTCTAGTCCAATATAAGAATTTTCTTGGACCCCTTCTGATAGGGTATTGACAAACTGGACATAAGAATTTTTCATATCCCTCTCGGTATTGTTTTAATAGCCATTGTTTCTTTGGATTTTTAATGATATTAATAAGATATATTAGGATTTTGATAACTGTAAGAAGAAGGCCTAATATCAATATATATTTAAAATATCTAGAGGGGAAATATTTATGGACAACCAAAAACATCTTAAAAAATACTGCTATTCCATAACCTATAAAGATAAGAAAGTAGTTACTAGATTTTTTTTTGAGGATGAGATATATTCCCTCAATTAAAAATGGAAAAAGGATCAATATCTGTAAAAAAGCTAATTTTAAATTATGATTTTTTAAGAGGTCTCTATAATTTTTTTGAGCTTCCCCCCTTTGATCTTTTAGTTTTTCCTCTATCTCTTGTTTTTTAATCTCTAATATTTCTTTATCTTCTATAATCTGAGCTAGTTCTATATTTAGTTTTTGGTAGGTTTCTTGGTTTTTAAGGAAAGTTTCTACACTTCTACTCAGTTGCTCCTCCTCAGATTTAGTAACTATTTTTGAATTCTCAAGGGCTAGTCTTTTGAGTGAGATCAATTGGTTTATTGTACTTTGTAAATTTCCAGAACTATTTTTTAATATAGATATCTCATTTTGATTTTTTATCTGTTTTCTAGATAGATCTTCGATCTGATCTTTGAGGTCTTGCTGATCTTCTATTAAATTTGGTTCTAGATAGTTTTTTTCTATCCTATTATATACAGGACCCTTTATAGCTTCTATATCTTCTAAAAAAAATCCTAAGATCCAAAATATTAATATACCAAAAATAATTATAAAACTTTTAATTAAAAAACCATATAGCCAAGTTTCATTTGAATTTTCTATTTTTTTCATATTTTATCCTCCTAAAACTTTTTGAACCAAGATTTTTCTTAAGGCTCCCATAATTTTATCTTTAAAATTTGATCATGGGATATTTTTGTAGAAAATTTTAAAAAATTGGGTTTCTTTTTAGGCTTTTCAATAGCTTTGAAGAGTCCATAAGGTTCCCTAGGTTTTCCAAAAAACCATCTAGTCAGATGATTATTTTCGTCTATATCCTGAAAAACGACTATGGCATAGTTACCATCAGGAAGATTTGTTGAGATTCCTTTTTTAACTTCTTTAGGAGTTCCCTTCCACTGAAAAACACTCTTTTCTCCATCATAGGGAAACCCCTCTTCATGATCGAATACCGCTATAAATATAAAAGCTTTTTTGTCTATTATATCTACAACCTCTATCTTAAAAGGATATATATTTTTACTGATTAAGAATAAAAAAAATAAAAAGTATTTCATAGACACACCTCCTAAATAATATTTATAAAAAAAAATAAACAAACTATAATATTTTTTTTACCCATATAAAACTAAAAATCCTTTTATTATAGATTATTTTTAAAGGAATTTATATTTTTTATCTAATAAAGTATTAATGAAATATGAATGAGGGGGGTAAAAAATGAAAGATGTTTTGATAATCGGTGCTGGTCCTGGTGGACTTTCAGCAGGAATGTTGTTGGCATCAAGGGGATATAAAGTAAGTATATTTGAAAAACAAGCTACTATTGGTGGTAGAAATTCCCCAATAGATCTAGGTGATTATTCATTTGATATGGGGCCCACTTTTTTTATTATGAAAAGTATCCTAGAAGAGATTTTTCAAAAAACAGATCGAAAGTTAGAAGATTATGTAAAACTTATAGAGGTAAATCCTATGTATCGTCTTAAGTTTGGAGATGGCAAAACATTTAACCCTTGGTCCTCAAAGTATAAAGAAAAAATGATGGAGGAAATTGAAAAAAAATTTCCAGGGGAATCTTCAGGATATATCTCCTATCTTAAAAGGGAGGAGATTAAATATAATAAACTTATTCCTTGCCTTCAGGTACCCTATAGTTCATGGAAAGATTTTTTTAAACTTAGATTTTTAAAGGCTCTTCCATATTTAGATGCCCATATGTCTATCTACACTACCCTAGAAAAATATTTTAAAGATGACCAGCTTAAACTTGCATTTACTTTTCAAGCTAAATATATTGGGATGTCCCCTTGGGAGGCTCCAGGAACATTTAGTATAATCCCATATTTAGAACATAGCGATGGAATCTATCATATAGAGGGAGGACTCAATAAACTTTCTAAGGTAATGTCAGATGTTTTAAAGGAAGATGGCGGAAGGATAGAACTTTCATCTTCTGTAGACGAGATAATCTTTGAAGATAAAAAAGCTGTAGGAATAAAATTATCTGATGGTCGTATTGTTAAAGGAGAACATATAATAATGAATGCTGATTTTGCCAATGGAATGTCTAAACTTATTCCTAAAAAACTAAGGAAGAAATATTCCGATCCTAATTTGCATAAAAAGAAATATTCATGTTCTACCTTTATGCTTTATCTAGGAATAGATCAGATCTATAAAGATATTCCCCACCATAATATTATTTTTGCCAAGGACTATAGATCAAATATAGATGATATAACCAAAAGAAAAATTCTATCAGAAGATTTTTCATTCTATGTTCAAAATGCTTCTGTAACAGATTCAACTCTAGCTCCCCAAGGAAAATCAACTATCTATGTTCTGGTTCCTGTACCTAATAATAAATCTGAGATAGACTGGGAAAAAGAAAAAACAAGGTTTAGAGATAAGATTATTCACGATATGGAAACAAAGGGAGGGTTTGAAGGTATATCACGTTATATAGAGGAAGAAAAAATAATTACTCCAAAAGACTGGGAAGATGAAAAAGATGTATTTTTAGGTGCTACATTTAATCTAGGACATCAGGTTTCACAGATGCTTATATTTAGACCTCATAATAAACTTGAAGGTTATGAAAATCTTTATTTAGTAGGAGGAGGGACCCATCCTGGAAGTGGTCTTCCAACTATTTATGAATCAGGTAGGATAACTGCTAATTTAATAGAACAGGAGGGGTAACTATGAATAGTCTTGGATTTGGAAAACTTATTTTTTCCTTTTATAGAAAAAAACTACCTAATCTTTATAAGATTGAAAAACAAGGTCTTTTAGCTGTAAAAATAGCACAACACTATGCTCTCAGAATTGATTTTTTAGGGGAAGAGATGTGCTCCCACCTCTCCCAACTCTATACCCATAGTTTTTCTGAAAAGAAGCAAACTTTATCAGAACTTTTAGAAGGGGATACTACTTTCTTACAAGATTTCGCTTCTTGGGAAGAAAAACCTTTTTCTTCAGCTTCTGTTGGACAGGTTCATATGGGTATTTTAAAAAGTGGAGAAAAAGTAGCCATAAAGGTTATAAGAAGTGATTTTAAAAAATCCTTCTTAAGAGATATATCAAAGATTAAAAGATCGGTTTCCTTTGTAGGCAAGGTATGGCCAAAACTAAATAAGATCTTTGATCCAGGGGGGATCCTTGAAAATATCAAGGATTATACCAGTAGAGAACTAGATCTTGTAAATGAATATACTGACATGGAAAAGTTAAAGGATATACGAAATTCCAGTATGAAAGATTTTGATCTAAACTCCTTAAAATTTCCCAAGGTATATAAGGAACTGTCTTCGGAAAAAATCCTTGTATCAGAATATGTTCAGGGTAAAACTTTTGATTCTCTTTTGACAGAAGGAAGTCTTACCTATAAAAATCTTTTGGAACTATTTAGAGTACATAGTTTTTATATATTTAATATAGGGATCTTCCATGGGGATATTCATCCTGGAAATGTTATCTTAGGAGATGATAAAAAGATTTATTTTCTTGATTGTGCAGGGGTTTCCACGATCTCCCCAAGACTCAAAAAAGGTTTGTTTTGGTTTTTTTACTACCTTAGTCGTTATGATTATCCAAAGGCAGCTGAAAATTTAAATAAGATGTCTAAAATACCCCTTGATCCCCATAGTTATAAGATTTTTTTAAGTAAGTTTAAAGAACTTTATAGTGATTTTACCCATGCTACAGTTTCTCAGGTGAGTCTGACTAGAAGGATGATGGAAACTATAAAACTTGGTATAAATTCAGGTATGGATTTTGGAAGTGGGATGTTCCCTGTAATAAAAAGTCTTATGTATCTAGATGGGATGGTTATGAGGTGTAATCCCCAGGCAGTCTTAATGGATGATGTAAGGGAGTTTACCGATATACTCTTAGAAAAAAGTAGTTTTACTAAGATATAAAAGATCTAAAGATAAAAAATAAAGTAGTGGATATTATATAAAATACTACTTTAAGTATTGATGGAGGATAATTAATGAAGAAAAAAATTATCATTGATGATAGGATGCAACAAGGTTTTTATTATCGAACTGAACCTATGGGGAAAAATTTTGATCCTGAATTTAAACCAGAACTTACCCCTAAGGAGATGTTGGAATTAGGAGTTTTTGGTGGGAAATATATGACAGATTGTAGGGGAGAGTTCCCAGGATCTTGGTTTAAAGATGCCAAACTTTCACCAGGAATAAAAGATCCCAATCTTAATTTTTTTAAAGTGGATGCTTCATTTTCTTTGAAAAGATGGGAAGAAAAGGGTTGGATAAATCCCATAGATCCTAGGGGATGGTTTCAATGGTATTGTAGATATTATTATGGAAGAAGGATAGCAGAAGAGGACAAAAGACAAATTAAAAGGTGGAAGGCAATGAAAAGACATATAGGAGCAGTTAAAAAAAATTGTATTCCTATGGATCTTAACTGTAGGGTCAAACAAAGGCAGGCACTTTTACACTGGGCTTATGATAGTAGAAAGATATAAAAAAAATAAATTTAAACTTTTTTTACTAAAGTGACGTCTGATAAGTATAAGCAAATGAAAATGATAATAATTTCATTTTCTTTCTTCCCTTAAAAAAATAAAACTTCTTAACTGTGTGACTATTACAGCTAAGAGGTTTTATTTTTTTTTTGACATAGATCTCTATTTGTTATTTAGTCTACATAGATTAAAACTAATTTTTTATGGTAAACTAAAAAAGAGAATAGTTATAAAATATAAAAAGGAGAATTATGAATGGATAATAAATTCAAAACAGTAAGTGGACTATGGTTTAGTCCTACAGGTACAACCAAAAAAACTGTATCTGCAATTGTAGGATCAATTGCAAAAAATCTGAAAAATGAATGTGAATTAAATAAAATAAGTCTTACCCTTCCCAGTGAAAGGGTAAGACCCCTTGTGTATAAAAGTGGTGACATAGTTGTTCTTGGAGTGCCTGTTTATGCAGGAAGAGTTCCAAATATTCTTCTCAAGTACTTAGATACCTTGAGAGGAAATAAAGCTATTGGGATTCCTGTAGTCCTCTACGGAAATAGAAACTATGATGATGCCCTTGTTGAACTCTCAGACATGATGACAGAAAAGGGATTCAAAGTCATGGCAGCAGGAGCTTTTATAGGTGAACATTCTTTTTCTAAAATTCTTGGAGAAAAAAGACCCGACGAAGACGATATAGATAAGGCCAAAGATTTTGGATTTGAAATAAGTAATAAAATTAAAGATATTGATATTGATGTAAAATTAAAAATAAAAGGAAACCAACCTTATAGATCCTACTATAGACCAAGAGGGATAAATGGTGAATTTTATGATTTTAGAAAAATAAAGCCCAAGACAAATGATAAGTGTATAGACTGTAAGATATGTGTTTCCTTATGTCCTGTTGGGTCTATAGATTTAGATGATGTATCTAAATTCAACGGAATCTGTATAAAATGTGGAGCATGTGTAAAAGGATGTCCAAGGAAAGCTAAATATTATGATGATGTAAACTACTTAAAGCATAAGCATGAACTAGAGGAAGAGTATGAATCTAGGAAAGAGATAGAAATTTTTTTATAAAACTGAAGAATTAAAAAAAGACAAGTAGGGGTCTGTCTCATATTTTGTATAAACCTCCAAATTAGTGTAAACTACAATTACATTACTTTGGAGGTTTTTTGCTATAAAAAATAGCCTCCTTTAGTAATATTATTACCACAGGAAGCTAATTCTTCATATTTTATTTACAGACTTTTTTGGACAGTCCCTATTTTATTTACAGACTTTTTGGAGATCCCCCATCAGTCCCAAATCAATCTATTCATTGTTTAAAATTTTAATTTATTCAACTATGAATAGAGGCATTTTGAACTCCTCTACACCATATGTAGAGATAAGTTTTTTAGTTTCTTTAGATGTGATCCAATTCATAAATATTTTAGCATTTTTATAGTTGATTAATTTATTTTTATTTGGATTAATAGTCATAACACTATATTCATTTATTAAACTTTGATCGTTATTTACTTTAATATCTAAATTTAATTTATCTTTTAGGTGAAGGTATGTAGACATATCTGTAAGGGTATAATATCCTTTTTCACTTGCAATCTTAAGAGTAGCTGCCATACCATTTCCACTAGACATATACCAATCTTGATCTGTTTTTATCCCTTCATTCTTCCATAGAGAAATTTCTTTTTTATTTGTACCAGAATCATCTCCTCTAGAGACAAATTTATATTTGTTTTTATTTATTTTGTTAAGTGCATCGTGTAAATTTTTAAATTCTACTTTATCTTTAGGTCCAACAAGGACGAAAAAGTTATGCATGAATTGTATTCTATCTATTCCGTGTCCCTCTTTAATAAATTTAAGTTCAGATGTTTTAGCATGAACAAGAAGAGCATCTACTTCTCCATCTTCTCCCATCTTAAGGGCACGACCAGTACCAACGGCTATATATTTAACATCAATTCCAGTTTCTTTTTCAAACTCAGGCAGTATATAATCTAAAAGACCACTGTCTCTAACACTAGTTGTAGTTGCTAACATAAGTTTGTCTGAAGCTCCAAAACTAGCCAGTGATATTAATAGCAAAAGTGTAAAAATAATTTTTTTCATAGTATCCTCCAATAAAATAAGTACGACAATAAAGATGGCAGATAAATATTCGACTATATGTATAATTTAATTTATACTATTTTAATATTCGATCTTCATGTTTAATATAGATAATGTGTTTACTTGCCATTATCCTCAAGTAGAAATAATTGCACTTTTTTTAAATCAAATTTCTTCTTTAAAATATTTGAAATTTTAATTTCATCGATATATTTATTCCCATCTTGTGGTTTGAATTTATTTATTATAATAGATCTTATTTCTTTTACTTCATCACTAAATCGCTTTTTTTATACTAGATATCACTTTTCAATTAGAATTTATTATATCAAAGGAAAACAAGATTGTCCAATATCTATACTAACAACAGAAGATAAGTGTCATCATAATTATAATTTGTCAGGAACTATCTTTTCAATTTTGTAAGCATTGCTTTTGCGACTAAAGGTTTTTGAATAACACTTGGCCCACAGATACATCCACCTTGACATCCCATACCTTCTAATAATGTATTTGATTTAGCTACTCTAAATTGTTTAAAAGCTTGAACGCCCTCTTTAATTCCATCCATTTGAACTAGTTGAAGTTCTTTTTTACACTTGTTTACAACAGCTTGAGCAACTCCTCCACTTTTAGCAAAATTCCAACCATCGTAGCTTCCTTGGATTTTGTTACTTGTTAAAGTTTCAATATTAATTCCTCTGGCATCTGCCCATGATAAGATATCTGTAAAAGTTAGGACATTATCTACTACCCCATATTTTGCAGCTTCTACTTTTTTAGCAGTACAAGGGCCTACAAATACAATTTTATAACTAGGATCTTCCCCTTTAAGTTTTTTAGCTAGAGCCATCATAGGAGAATCTACATGGGAGATATATTTGTCCATATCTGGTTGATGAAGTTTTATATATTCATAGAATGCTGGGCAACAAGAGGTAGTCATCTTTTCATCTCTTGTCTCCATCTCATGAGCTTCTTGCTCGATTACCATATCTGCACCTAAAGCTACTTCGATAGATTTAGTAAACCCAAGCTCTAAAAATAATGATTTTATTTTTTCTAAAGTAATACCTACACCAAATTGTGTAATTATAGAGGGAGCAAACATTGCTACAACTTTTTCATCTTTTTTTATATGAGACACAACATCTATTAAATGAGTTGGAGATTCAATAGCACCAAATGGACAGGCAGAATAGCAAGCACCACATGAAACACACTTAGTTCTATCTATACTTGCTACACCTTTTTTATCAGCTTTGATAGCACCTATACCACATGCTTTCTCACAAGGTCTTGATAGTTTAACTATTGCAGAATAATCACATGCTTTTTCACAGAGTCCGCAACCAATACATTTTTCATCATCTATTATAGCTCTCCCATTGGAGAAAGTAATTGCATCTTTAGGGCACACTGTTTCACAAGAATGTGCTATACAATTTCTACAAAGATCCGTTGCGTAGTATTGACCACTTGGGCATTGATCACAGGCTTCTTGAATAACTTCAACAGCGTAGTCTCCCCCTTCATACTCGTGAGGAATTTTTTCACAATTAAATTTCTTTTTTAGAATATCTAATAGTTCAAAAAGCTCCATATCCTTAACTTTATAAATATTAAGATTTAAATATACCTTTATTCTCTGAGCTAAAATCTCCCTCTCTCTATAAATTGATTCTCTATAAAATGGTTTGTCCTCACTCAATAACATTTTAGGTAGTTTGGTAAGTTCTTCTAATAATACACCCCTTTCATAAAGATCTACAAGTGCTTGTAATGTTAGTTTTCTTAACTCCTTAACGGAATTTAATTTTATGTTCATTTGTCCTCCTAAATTAATATAAATATTTTTAATTAAAGTATTATATACCCCTTTATAGAAAGTGTAAAGTAAAATTTAACAAAATAAACCTATGGTTAAAAAAAGTGACTTCTACTAAATGCAGAAGCCACTTTTTTTATTTTAATGTTTCAATTAAATATTTTTTAAACCATTCTTTATTAAAATCAACAGCTACCAAAATTTTACCACCTTTAAAATTTTCAGTAGTTTTTCCTCTTCTATCCCCTGTTTCAACTAATATTGGTTTTTCTTCAAATTTAAAAGCATCTTTATATATAGCTGATAGGAGAGCTATTGTATCGTGGAATACCACACTTGTCATCCCTATTTTTCCTCTGACTCTAAACATTGCATCAAATATTTCCATAGTTACCTTGCTGTATTTAGAATCAGATTTTCTGATATCTTCCAACTCATCAGCTGTAAAGTGACCCTTCATAGTGGCATCTAATCCTATCATTTTAACAATTAAACCTGAATTAAATACTATATTGGCTGCCTCTGGATCCACGTAAATATTAAATTCTGCATAGGGAGTTATATTTCCCCCACAAAGTGATCCCCCCATAATAGTTATACCCTTTAAAAGATATTTTAATTCTGGATATTCAGTCAAAGCATGAGCAATATTCGTTAAGGGGCCCACTGCAACTAATTCAATTTCTTGAGGAAATTTTTCAGCATATTTTAGATAAAATTCAGCATAGTCTTTGGAACTTTCCATAGATGAATTAGGCAAATCTATATCTCCCATCCCTGTTTCTCCATGGAACTCTGTTGCTGTGTTTAAATCTCTTAATAATGGTTTATCTTTTCCACTATATACATCTATATCTTCATCTAAATATTTTAGAAGGTTCAATGCATTTCTTGTTGTATGGTAAAGTTCTACATTTCCAGCTACTGTAGTTATACCTAGTATATCTATATTTTTATCTGCTAAACCTGTTATGATTGCTAAAGCATCATCCATTCCTGGATCGCAATCTAATATTATTTTTTGCATATAATCCCCCTTAATATGTTATTATTTTATAATAACATATTAAGGAATAATTTTGTAGGTCGAGATGGTGTAACTATAAGTGATAAAAATAAAAGGAGGAGAAATATGAATTTAGAGATTAAAAATTTTGATGAACTTACAGGTAGGGAAGTTTATGAGATATTAAAGATAAGATCAGAGGTCTTTGTAGTAGAACAAAATTGTATCTACAACGATGTAGATGAAAAAGATATAGAATCTATCCATATTATGATGAAAGAAGGGGATAAAATTATATCTTATATAAGAGTTATAAGACCAGGAATTTCATATGATAATGCTTCTATAGGGAGAGTTTTAGTAGTTTCTGAAGGAAGAGGTAAAGGTTTAGCTAGAAAGGTTGTTCAAGAGGGGATAGACTATATAACTAATAACTGGAATGAAGAGAAAATAACCATAGGAGCCCAAGACTATTTGAGAGATTTTTATAAAAGTTTAGGTTTTAAAGCAATTTCTGAAGTTTATTTAGAAGATGGGATTCCTCATTTAGATATGACTTATACTAAAAAATAAGCTTAAAATAAAAAAATCCCTGAATAATCAGGGATTAATGACTTCTTATCTTGGAGTTAGTCTTTTCAGGGAGTTTACTTAGATGGATATATCTGTTATTTGCTGAATAAGCAAATCTATCTATAATAGCTCCTAAATCTGAACTTTCAAAGGCGATTTTGAACTTATCATTTTTCAATAATTTATCTGTAAACCTATAAGAGCAAACTTCCTTTGGTTGAAAAATGATATCTTCTGAATAAATTTTTTCCCCTAGAACTTTACTTAGAAGATCTGCTACCTTCATAGTAAAGACCCCTCCAACTTCAACGATATTTCTAGAATGATTTATTTCATCACGATATTTAGGCCATAACTTTTTTTCTACATCTGAATAAGAATTCATAAGTACCTCCTAATATATATTTGTCTTACCTATATCTACATGATCTTTGAGATATTTCCTTTAATAATTTTTTAAATAATAAAAAAAGGTAGTAGAAATTTTTTCCTACTACCTAATATATATTATAACTTTGCTAACCCCTGTTCTAAATCTGCTATAATATCATTTGCCCCTTCTAAACCTACAGATATTCTAACTAATCCTTCAGTTATTCCTGCGGCTGCTCTTTCCTCTACTGTATATGGAGAATGAGTCATAGATGCTGGATGTTGAATCAAAGTTTCTGTATCTCCTAAACTTACTGCTAAAACACACAGTTCTAAACTATTTAATAATTTCTTTCCTGCTTCTAATC
>Ga0316197_10000082_pt1 | contig 77014 bp, 77 predicted proteins | sample OudBiesiAoxic_MG_FD_204939 | JGI IMG/M metagenome (GOLD analysis project Ga0316197, IMG submission 204939) | Coastal sediment microbial communities from Oude Bieten Haven, Netherlands - site A oxic | ecosystem: Environmental > Aquatic > Marine > Coastal > Sediment | place: Netherlands... | reverse complement strand
TGCGGTCGTTCCCGCCGGTCTGCTCCTCACCCTGGTCGGCTCGAGCGCCGCCCTCGTGTACGGGGCACTGCTGTTCGCCGCGGCATTCGTGTCGGCGCGACGGCTTGCTCCCGAGGTTGTCGCGGCCACCGCCGCCGGTGAGGTCGAGGAGATCGAGCTGCATTCACCGTCGTTGCGGGTGGCGTCGGTCGCCATGACCGTGTTGCGGGCGAACGTCGGGTTCACCTTCTTCCACCTCGCGTTCTGGCTCGGGACGTTCGACAACGGCACCGCGTTGTTTGGCGCGGCAATCGGTTCGTCGGCACTGGCGACGATGCTCGGCAATGCGATCGCACCGCGGGTGCGCCGGATGATGCGGGAGGAGACGATGTTGACGGTCGCGCTTGCGCTCAGCGCGGCGGCCGGGATCGGTCTCGCTGCTGTCGGTACCCCTGCAGCAGGGGTGATCCTCGCCGGGGTCGTCGGCTTCTCGGCCGCGATCGGTCGACTCGCGTTCGAGAGCATCGTCCAACGTGACGCGCCCGAAGCGAACCAGGGCCGCGCCTTTGCCTCGTTCGAGACCCGGTTCCAGTTCGCGTGGGCTGCGGCAGCGTTCCTCGCCGTCGCGATTCAGGCACCGGGGGCGATCGGACTCCTGATCGTCGGAGTCGTCGCTGCGGGCACGATGGTGCAGCTGCAGTTTCGCGACGCGATCCAGACGAAACGCCGCTCGAAGCGGAGGCGCCGACGCCGGGGGCGCTCTTCGTCAGCGCGACGCCCCAGCCGCCGGCCGCCCCCACCGGGACCGACTGGCGACGACGACCCTACGCCTCGTCACCTGCCACGCGTGCGAGCCACAGACCCGGAGCCTCGATCTCGTTCGGAGTCGGAACGGCCGCAGGATCGCTGAAGAGCGGCGCCAGCCCGGACTCGCCGGCGCGATCGACCACACCCTGCACGAAGGACTTGCCCCGAGCCGTTTGCTCGGCGCCGAGCCGGATTCCGAGGAGCCGCTCGACGAACAGGTCGTCGGGTGAAGTCTCCGCACGCCGACGCCGGACCGCCTCTGCAATCTGCAGCGCATTACCGCCGATGATGCGGACGGCGACCGCATCGACGACCCAGTCGATCACGCCGATTGCCGTGGCGACGGCCGCATCGAGCACGGGCTCCATCTCCAGTTGCTCGTCGGAGCGGACGGCACCCAGCAGCACTTCGGGATCGCCGAACGCCTGCTGCATCGCGGCGAGGGGATCGCTCTGGTCCATCTCCATCGTCGACAGCTTGTCGGTCACGGCCGAGGGGTCGGGCTGAAAGGCACCGACGTGGCGTTGGACGAGCCCCCGCAGGTGGTCGGCGAAATGGTCCACCGAGAACAATGCCAGCCCGGCGAGTTCGTGGGCGAGTACCCACAGCCGCATCTCGTCGAGGTTGATCTCCCACTCGGCGGCGAAGGTGTCGATCGTCGGTGGAACGAGCACCAGCGCTGGAGTTGCGCGGGGAATCGGCAGGTCGTAGACGCCGAACGCCCGGCGGGCGAGGTTGCCGACCATCGAGCCGACAGCCATCCCGAGCATTGCGGGCGCCATCATCTTCGACAAACCGGCCATCATCTGTGTCATCGGGTCGGATCCGGGGTCGTCGTCGTCGCTCGGACCGAGGGATGTCGCAAGTTCGGTGAACAGCGGCCGGTACGCCTCGAGCGTCTGCGCCGCCCATTGCTCGGGGGTTGCGACCGATGGCTCGACCTCGGGCACGTCGATGCCCATCACGTCGGCGACGTGGAGCCGTGCGATGTTGGCCAGTTCGCCGTACTTGATGCGCACCGCCGGATCGATGTTCGGCGAAGCGACCGGAGCCGTCCCCAAGCCGGCGGCTCCGTCGGCACCACTCGCCGACATGATCGCGAACTGGCGCGCGGCATCCCAGTTGAGTGGACCCTGGCCCGAGAGCATCCGTGAGATGTCGCCGAACATCGGAAATCCATCGAACGGGTTGATGTTCGGGTCGTCGCCACCTTCGTCGGCCATGGTCCGATGTTACGAGCGATAAGGGCCGGCGCGGTAGCGTCGCCCCGATGACCATCGCGTTGCTCACGGGTGCGAGCAGCCCGCTCGGCAAGCGGGTTGCCCGATTGCTCGCCGACGATGCGACCACCGTTGTGCTGCTCGACGACACCGTGGACCCGGCGTCACACGGGTCGGAGCCGTCGGCTGCGGAGCTCCCGGCGGCGGCCGACGTCGTGATCGATCTGGGAACGAGCGACTACGACCGACGAGCGGAACGACGTGAGAGCGCCAGTGAGTTCGTCACATCGGCGCTCGCCGCCGCGGACCGCTTCAGTGCGGATCAGATCGTGTTCGTGTCGTCGGCGCTCGTCTACGGCGCCGCGCCGAACAATCCGAAGCCCTTGACCGAGGACGCCGTTCTGCGCCCCGATGTCGAGTTCGTGTTCGCCCGGCAGTTGGCGTCCGCCGAAGAACTCGTCGACGAGTGGCGTCGCGCCCGCCCGGGTCGAGTGACGACCGTCCTGCGTCCGGCATTGTCGCTCGCCGAGGGTGACAGCTCTCGACTCGCCACGGCGCTCGTGTCAGGACTCGGCCACCGCGTCGCGCAAGTCGATCCCCCGAGCCAGTTCCTGCATCTCGATGACCTGGCCGAAGCGGTTGTCCTGGCGGTTCGACGTCGACTCGACGGGGTGTTCAACGTCGCCCCCGATGGGTGGGTTGCCGGCGAACGCGTCCGTGCGCTGTCCGGCGAGCGGCCCCGACTGCCGATGCCCGAACGGCTTTCCGAGGTCGTGGCATCGCTGCGATGGCGATTCCAGCGGGGTCCGCTCCCACCGGGGTTGCGGTCGTACACCCGTGAGCCGTGGATCGTTTCCAACGGCAGGCTGCGCGATGCCGGCTGGGAACCGACGGTGACGAATGAGCAGGCGTATGTGGAGGCCACCGAGGCGCCGTGGTGGACGATGGTCTCGCCGAAGCGGCGTCAGGAACTCACGCTCGGGACCGCAGTCCTCGGGTCGGCGATCCTCGCTGCGATCGGCGTCGTGCTCGGTCGGCGCTGGCTGCGTCGTCGCCGTTCCCGGTCACCGAGCAACTGACTCGACGGTGCGACCGTCAATCGACCAGCAGGCGCAGTTCGCCGCTCACGAACATGGCGAGGAGTGAGCCGTCTCGGGTCATGACGATCGAGCCGTTCGGCGCGGCGATGTCGCCGATGTCGCCCCACCTCAAGTCGTAGGCGTGCGAGGCCGTGAGGACGACGACACGCTCCGCATCGGCCGGGATCTCGCCGGCGAGGGCGAAGTCGTCGGCGTTGCCGACCGGAGCAGCCGACACGGCGTTCGGGGCTCCGACCAGGGCGAGTCCGTTCTCGCTGAGAATTGTGCTGCGCAGAGGCCGGACGGTCTCTTGCTCGATTGCGGACTCGCTGTCGCTCTCGCCGGCAGAACGCTGCAATTCGATCGTTGCCGCCGGAAGCGTCGTGGCGCTGATCGCACTCGGCGCTGTCGAGCGCGGCGGCGACAGCGCGACGAGCAGCACGGCGGCGAGGAGCAGGGCGGTAGTCCCCGTCGCGAGGATCAGGGCGCGAGCATTCGTCGGGTGGTCGATGTCGGCAGCGGTCGGAGCGAGCTCGGACGGGTGACGCCACTGGCGTTCGTGTGGAGGAATTGGCGCAGGACCCACGGTGGAGAGATCGTAGCGACCGTCCTGGTGCCAGTGTGATCGCGCGGAGGACATTGCGCGCTTCGGGGCCCGCTGCATGTCTGGTGTCTGGCGATCGCGTTGCGGTCTGGCGAAAATCGCCTGGAGATCAGTGCCCACGCGACGGGCCGAGTCGAGCCGAGGACTACCATGCCCGGCGTGACGCCACCGGATGAGGGAGACAACTGGCTGGGGCTCACCGACCAGGAGCTCCCGATCGCCGGGGCCTACGCGTGGGCAGTACTGCCGAGTTGCGGCGCCGTCGTGCTGTTCAGCGGGACCGTGCGAGATCATGCCGACGGCCGCGACGACGTGCAGCATCTCACCTACGAGGCATACGAGGAGCAGGTGCATCCCGTCTTCTCGTCGATCGCCGACGAGACGCGGAGTCGCTGGCCGCAGACCGGACGTCTCGTGCTGCTTCATCGGACCGGGCGCCTCGAACTCGAGGAGTCGTCGGTGATCGCGGTCGTCTCGGCGCCCCACCGCCCAGAAGCGTTCGAGGCCGCGCGCTACGCGATCGACGCGCTGAAGGAAGCGGCACCGATCTGGAAGCACGAGGTCTGGGCCGATGGTTCCGACTGGGGCACCGGTGCTCACGACGTCGCCGATCCGCGGACCGTGGAGTCGGCCTAGATGCTCCCGTACATCGTCGGTGCGATCATCATCATCGTCATCGTGGTCGTGCTCGCCCGAATCATCCGTCCGAAGCAGGACCCTGTCGACTCGTTTCGCCGACAGATCGACGCGCTCTCTCCCGAAGCCCGGCGCCCGACCATCGATCAGGTCCGCGATGCTGCCGAGGATTCCGGCGAGACTGATGAGGATGATTCTTGAACCTGGTGCGGATGCGTCGAGCCCGCGACATGATGGGCCCCAGATGCTGCGCCACCGAGACATGAGAGCCTCGTTCCATGGCTCGTGACCTTGCAATCGACCTGGGAACTGCGAACACGCTGGTCTACATGAAGGGCCGTGGCATCGTTCTCAACGAGCCGTCGGTGATCGCACTCAACCGACAGACGGGTGAGGTCCTCGCGACGGGTCGCGAGGCGTGGCAGATGATTGGTCGGACACCCGGATACATCGTCGCGGTGCGTCCGCTGCGCGGTGGCGCCATCACCGACTTCGAGATCACCGAGCGGATGATCCGTCTGCTGCTCCAGCGCGTCGGTGTGAGTCGATTCACCCGGCCGAAGGTCGTCATCTGCGTCCCGTCGGCGATCACCGAGGTCGAGCGTCGCGCCGTCACCGATGCCGCACGCCGGGCCGGAGCGGCTGATGCGAACCTGATCGAACAGCCGATGGCCGCTGCGATCGGCGCCGATCTCCCGATCGACGAGCCGGTCGGCAACATGGTGATCGACATCGGCGGCGGTACTTCCGAGACCGCGGTGATCTCCCTGGGTGGCATCGTGTCCCTCGAGGCGGTGCGTGTCGGTTCGTTCGACATCGATGCGGCGATCCAGAACCATGTCCGCCGCGAACACGGCATCGCGATCGGTGAGCGCACCGCAGAGGAGATCAAGGTGGCGATTGGTTCCGCCGATCCGACGCAGGACGAGAACCAGGCTGAGGTTCGCGGACGCGATCTGATGACCGGGCTCCCGAAGACCGTGCTGCTCACACCCGAGGAGATTCGTTTTGCGATCGAGGACGTGATCTCGTCGATCGTGGCGTCGGTGATCCGCTGCCTGTCGAAGGCGCCGCCCGAGCTGTCACAGGACTTCCTCGTGCGCGGCATGTATCTCGTCGGCGGTGGCGGTCTACTCCGAGGTCTGGCTGAACGGATCGAACGCGAGACCGAGGTTCCGGTGCGGATGTCGAACGTGCCGCTCGAAGCGGTCGTGCTCGGTGCGGGTCATGTCATCGAGCACTACGAGGCACTCAAGGGCATGTTCATGGGCGCCCGCCGCTGAACTGGGGCGCCGTCCGCGTGCTGCCCGACGACACGATCGACGACTTCCACGACGGTTTCACAAGGCTTCGGAGCGACCTCGACGTTCCCGGTGAGCATCCACCCGACGTTCTGGAGGCAGCCGAGGCTGCGGCGATCCGGCCGTTCGATGTCGTTGCACCCGGCGCCGGTGCGCCCGGCCGGTGGCAGCACGTCGACCGCACCGACCGCGAGTTCATCACCCTCGATCCGGCGAGCAGTACCGACCTCGATCAGGCCTTCGCGATCGAGATGTCCAGCGACGATGTGATCCTGCACTATGCGATCGCCGACGTCGGCTGGTTCGTGAGGCCCGGCGATCCCATCGATCACGAGGCCTGGAACCGAGGGGTCACCATCTATCTGCCCGATGGCCGCGCAGGTCTCCACCCCGACCGCATCGCCGAAGATGCCGGCAGCCTGCTTCCCGGATCACCGAAACCCGCGATCGTCTTCACGGTTCGTGTCGCGAGCGACGGGGTTGTCTTCCTCGACGGAGCGGAACGGGCGATGATCCGCAACCGGGCGAAGCTCGCCTACCCGACCGTGACGCCCCGCGATCTCCCAACGACATTCCCCGAACTCTCCCGGCGGATCGAGCATGCCGAACGGGAGCGCGGTGCTGATCGGATCCAGTGGCCCGAACAAGAGGTCGTCCATGCCGATGGTGGTGGCTTCACGCTCCGATTTCGCCCCCGCAACGACGCGGAGCAGCAGAACGCGGCGATGTCACTGGCGAGCAACATGGCGATCGCCGAGGCGCTCTGGGACGCACGTACGGGGCTCTTCCGCACGATGCCGCCCATCGACGAGCGACGGATCGGGCGGCTCCGTCACACGGCTCGGGCGTTCGGACTCGAGTGGCCGAAGGGGACCTCGCTCGGAGCGTTCGAACGGTCACTTCCCGCCGACGATCCGCGTACGTCAGCGTTCCAGCTCGCGATCCGGCGCGCGAGCGGCGGCGCCTCGTACACGCCGTTCGCGGAGTTCGAGGGTGACGACGGCCCTCCGGACGGCGGTGTCAAGGACGGTAGGCCGTGGCACGCGGCGCTGGCCGCCACCTACGTGCATGCCACGGCTCCGCTGCGGCGCCTCGCTGACCGGTACGTCGTGGAAGCGACGCTTGCCGTCGCGAACGGTCGTGAGGTCCCCGACGAGATCGATGCCGCGTTCGCTGAGCTGCCCGCCGCGATGCGCAGGGGGAGCACCCTGGCGAATCGTGTGGACCGGGCGGCGATCGATCTGGCCGAGGCGATTCTGCTCCGCGGGCGCGTCGGGGAGACCTTCGATGCGGTGGTGACCGACGAGGACGACCGGGGGGCGCGGATCCAGATCTGCGATCCGGCGGTGGTGACTCGGACCGTGGCCCGGCGTGTCGACCCGGGTGACGACATCCGGGTCAAGCTCACCGCTGTCGATGTCGGCGAACGCTCGATCGAGGTCGAGCGAGTCGGCTGATTCCCGGTCGGTCAGGCCGGCGCGAGCCGGTACATCGGGCCTGCGTTCGAGACGGCGTAGATGTCGCCGAGCGGCCCCTCAGCGATGGCGGCGAGGCCCGGCACGGTGGCGATCTGGATGATGCGCGGCGTGCCGACCGGACCATTCGGTCCCGACGCGACCGACGTCGTGTCGAGAGCCCAGACCCGCCCCGAGCAGTAGTCGCCGTACACGTACCAGCCATTGAGCTCGTCGAACGAAGAGTCCCGTGCGACGACGCCGCCGCTCACCGAGCAGTTGCCGTCCTCATGCGGGTATGAGGTGATGGGAAGCGTATGGCCGTCGGGGGACTGGTCGTCGTTGAACCGCTCGTTCGCCTCGAATGCGCTCCAACCGAAGCTGACTCCACGACCGGCATCGCGTCCGTCGACCGCCGGCGCCATGTCGATCTCTTCGAGTCGGCCCTGGCCGACGTCGGCGATCCACAAGTCGCCGGTGAGCGAGTCGAACGAGAATCGCCACGGATTGCGCAGGCCGAGCGTCCAGATCGTCGGGTCGGCACCGTCGATACCGACGAACGGGTTGTCGTCCGGAACGGTGAACGGGTCGGTCGGGGTCGCTCGGGGATCGATCCGCAGGATCTTCCCCAGTCGCGACGACGGATCGAGTGCGGTCCGGTTCGGGTCGTTGGCCGAGCCGCCGTCGCCCAGTCCGATGTAGAGATACCCATCGGGCCCGAATGCGAGCTCACCCCCGTTGTGGTTCGAGAACGGCTGCTCGACGGTCAGCACCTCGCGGTAGGTGGCAGCGTCGAACACATACGTGACCGGGTCGAACACGAACTCTGCGACGACGGTGTTGCCATCGCCATTGGTGAAGTCCACGTACGCCAGGTTCTCCTCGGGATGGAACGCCAACCCGAGGAGACCTTGTTCGCCGTCGGAGCTGAGCGTCACGCCCGGAACAGTTGCGATGTCGAACACGACGACGTCGGACTCGTCGTCGGACGCCGCGATGGTCCCGCCCTGCTGGACGACGAACAGGCGGGAGTCGCCGTCATCGGCGGCGACCTCGACCGGTCGGTCGAAGGTGCTCAACTCGAGCAGGCGGGCCGAGGGTTCGGGCAATGGCCCGGGCAGCGTGGTGACGGGCGCAGGTGCGACATCGGACGGAGCCTGAGTCGGTAGGTCGGCGTCGGGAGACGGCATGAGCATGATGGTTGTCGTCGCCAGCGTCGGGTCGACGACCGAATCGGTGGCAATGGGCTCGGAGGGCGTCGGGTCGGTGGGCGCCGCCTCGGGGTCGGGGACGGTGCCGAGCGTGATATCGGGGCCCGTGTCGGCGGGGTCGCCGGTGTCCTCGCCCGACGAGCAGCCGACCGCGGCGATGGTCAGTGCCGCCAGCGCGACGCGCAGCGTCGCGCGCCGCATTCTCAGCGGGTGAATCGTCATTGCGTGAACCTCGCGAGACCCTCCTGGACCACGCTCACGGCCAGCGCGCCGTCGGCGGTGAAGATCGCCCCGCCGGCCAGTCCACGCGATGCCCCGGTCGAGATCGCTCGCTGCTGGTACATCAGCCAGTCGTCGACGCGAAACGGTCGGTGGAACCACATCGCATGATCGAGGCTCGCCATCTGCAGGCCGGGATGGTCGAACGGCAGGCCGAAGGGGAGCAGCGTGGTATCGAGCAAGGTCATGTCGCTCGCGTAGGTGAGGATGCAGGCGTTGAGGAGCGGGTCGTCGGGCAGCGATCCGTTCGCACGGATCCAGACGTGCTGGACCGTGTTCGGTTCACCCTGTCGGCTCATCGGGTCGCCGTCGACGTAGCGCAGGTCGATCGGACGGGGGCGGTGGTACCAGTCGCCGATCCGTTCGCGGTGGGGGGCCATCCGCGTGTGGAAATCGGCGAGCTCAGCCGGAGGTGTCAATCCCTCGTCCATCTCGATCTGATGATCGGGTCCGCCGCTCTCCTCATCGTGAAAGCTGGCCTGCAGGTTGAAGATCGCACGGCCGTGCTGCACCGCAACCACGCGTCGCGTCGAGAAGCTGCGACCATCCCGGATCCGGTCGACTTCGTACAGGATCGGGCGTTTCGGGTCGCCGGGACGCAGAAAGTAGGCGTGCAGCGAGTGGACACGACGATCGGGTTCGTCGATGGTCCGACCGGCGGCGATCAGCGCCTGGCCGGCCACCTGCCCGCCGAACACCCGCAGGCGGTCCTCGTCGGTCGACGCGCCCCGGAAGATGTTCACCTCGATCGTCTCCAGGTCGAGCAACGCCACGAGGTCATCCAGCGCCTGCTGGTTGTCCGCTGGGGTCGGGATGTCGGGATCCGCAGTCATGAAACTCTCATGTTGCCACGCCTCGACCCGTCGGGGCAGGTCCCCGGGCAGGTCGGTGCGGGTGCCGTGACATCTGGCACCTAGTCTCTCCGGGATGCCACTGCTGGATCTGACCAACGACGAACTCCTGACGACGACGCGGGCGGTCCGCAAGCGCCTCGACTACGACCGCCCGGTCGACGACGCCGACATTCGCGAGTGCGTCCGGACCGCGATGCAGGCGCCCTCGGGCTCGAATGCCATGACGATGCAGTTCGTCGTCGTGAAAGACGAGGCAAAGCGCGCCAAGATCGGCGAGATCTACCGTCAGTGCTTCGACATCTACAAGTCGATGGACGGGGTGTACGCCGGTTCGATCAAGAAGGACACCGACGCCGAGCAGGCACAGCAGGATCGCGTGACGACCTCGGCCGACTACCTCGGCCAGACCATGGGCCAGGCGCCAGCGCTCGTGATCGCCTGCACCGCGGGCCGGGTCGACGGGGCATCGGGAATGATCGCCGCATCGACGATGGGCAACGTGCTTCCCGCCATGTGGAGCTTCATGCTCGCCGCACGCGCACGCGGTCTCGGTACTGCGTGGACCACAGTGGGGCTGATGATGGAGCAGGAGATCGCAGACGTCGTCGGGATCCCCTTCGACGAAGTGCAACAGGCGTGCCTCAGCCCGCTCGCCCACACGAAGGGCACCGATTTCAAGCCCGCGATGCGGCCCGAGCCCGACACGATCATCCACTGGGACACCTGGTGACCGACTCGCGGCTCGCTGGGGCGCGTCGCGAGTTGGCGTTGCAGACGAGGGGCTTCATGCCGGCCGACGAGGGGGACGCCCTCTGGGAGGCGGCGGTCGCCGCCGCGGGGGCCGTTCCCGATGCGCCGTTCCTCGAGGTCGGTTCGTACTGCGGGCGTTCGACGGTGTGGCTCGGCGACGCCGCCGAGCGGACCGGGCGCGTCCTGTTCGCTGTTGACCATCACCGTGGCTCGGAGGAGAACCAGGCCGGGTGGGAACATCACGACACCGATGTCGTCGATCCGCGCACCGGAAAGATGGACACGATGCCGTTCTTCCGCTCCGCAATCCACGACGCCGATCTGGAGGCCTCGGTGATCGCGGTCGTGGGTCGGTCTCCCCTCGTGGCCGGCGCGTGGACCTCGCCACTCGCATTCCTGTTCATCGATGGTGGTCACGGGCGCGAGCCGGCCCGCCAGGACTATGCGGGGTGGACTCCGCACGTGGCCCGCGGTGGGACGCTCGCGATCCACGACGTGTTCCCCGATCCGGCCGGTGGTGGACGACCGCCGTACGAGGAGATCTACCTCCCCGCGATCGAATCGCGAGCGTTCGTCGAGACGTCGGTCACCGGCAGTCTTCGCATCCTGCAGCGACGGTGATCGCTCACACCGCTGCGCGGCGGGTGAACCGGTCGCGGTCGATGTAGAGCATCAGCCCGGCTGCGCAGCACATGATCGACGACGCGGCGATGCCCATCAACGTCGTCGCCCCGGTGGCGATGAACGCGCCGCCGATCAGCGGTCCGAAAACCCGGCCGAGCGCCATGACCGCCTGCGCGTCGCCGGCACGTTCTTCCGGGAAGCGTGAGCGCGACGCCAGCAGGGCGAACGCAGCCGGCATTCCCATGAAGAACACGAAACCCCAGGTGATCAACGCGATGGCGAAGATCGGGGCGATGTGGACCGCCGGGAGCACGAAGGCGAGAACAGCGGTCGCGAGATACCAGAACCCAGCCGGCCCCCGACGCCCCTTCCATCGGGCGGCCGGAACGGCGACCAATGCATTCGCACTGAACGCCAGCGAGACGGCGAGGGGGTCGAGCCCGTTGTACTCGGTGCCGATGGCCGCGGCGTATACGAACACCGAGGAGCCACCCATGGTCAGCAGCCCCAGCGCAACGAGCATCGCGATGCTCGCACGGGTGGCCGCGTGGCGGGTGCGGTGCGGGCGGAGCCGGTCCTTCACGTCGACCTGTGCTGCGAACAGCACCGGCGACAGCGCGATGACTGCGAGCACGACGAACATCACGCGCACCCCGAGCGAATCGATGATGACGGTCAGCGCAGGTGGGAGCACGATGCCCACCAGTGGTCCCACGACTGCGACGTCGCTGGTCTTCTCGGCATTGCCGAACGCGTCCTGCCAGGCGAACCATGCGGCCAGCCCGAGTGAGATGCCACCGGCGAACCGGGCGGCGGCGAGCACGGCGAGGTTGGGGGACGCAGCGGCACACAGGTTCGCGACGAACCCGAGGAGTGCCAGCGAAACGAAGACCTTGCGGACGGGACGCAGATGTCGTCCGGCTGTCCACGATCCGATGACGAACCCGGCCAGCTGAGCGGTCGAGACCCAGCCGGAGGCTCCGAGTGAAACGCCGAACTCGTCGGCGATCGGGCGGAGCAGGAACGGCGTCGCCGTGAAGATCGCGGTGCTCGACGCGATCGCCGCGAGGACCGCGGGGCGGACCGCGAGGCTTGTGGCCTGCTGGAGCCGGACCGGGACCTGCAGGGGTCAGCCGGCTTCAGTCTCGTCGGGGGTGACGTATCCGTACTGCTGACGAAGATCGTCGCGAGCGTCGGAGATCATCGAACGGACGCGATCACGGAGTTCTGGGAGATCGTCCATCGTCAAGCCTTCGGTCGACACCGGCTCGAGGACGCGGACTTCGGCGACGGTGGGTCCCTGCCGCCAGTCGTGTTTGCGCAGGGCGTCGCGAGTGCCGTGGACCGCCATCGGCAGGATCGGGTACTGGCCCTCGATCGCGAGCTTGAACGCTCCCGCCTGGAACGGGTTGAGGTCTCCGGTCTTCGAACGGCTGCCTTCGGGGAAGATCATCACCGACACGTTGCAGGACAAGCGTTCGCGGCACTCCGCGAGTGCCGCAACTGCCGACTTGGCGTCGCCGCGCACGAGCGGGATGTCACGGGCGCAGCGCATCATCCAGCCGAGGAACGGGATCTTCATGATCTCGATCTTGGAGAGCCACTTCATTTCGGTGGGCAGGTGCGAGATCAAGATCATGTCGACGAAGCTCTCGTGGTTCGCGACGACGACGTACGGGCGCCGCATGTCGTCGGGGAGTTCGCCAGACGTGTGGAACGTCCACAGCGGATTGAGCTTGCTGAGTGGAATGACGACCTTGCGGAACACGTATCCGGCCGCGTAGGCGCCCTTGTCGAACGGCATCGTGACCAGTCGGACCATGGCCACCACGGGCGTGAAGACCAGGACCGACACCCCGAGGATGAACCAGCCCCAGATCGACAGGATCGTCCGCACCACGTTCGACTTCATCGCCGTGACTGTATCCACCGGGGCAGAACCGGCGCCGCTCATCGGCGTCGCTCGTCGTAAGGTCGTCGCTGTCATGATCACGCGGATGAACTCGCTGGGCCAGCCGATCGGGGCTGCCGTCGACATCGACCTGCCGCTTGCGCGGCCGCCGGCGACGCCGATGGTCGGGCAGTTCGGCGCTGTTGTGCCGCTCGATGCAGATGTGCACGCGGCAGCGTTGTTCAATGCGTTCGTCGCCGATGATGAAGCCGATTGGACCTACCTGCCGTACGGACCGTTCCCCGACGCCGAGGCGTTCCGCCATTGGCTCGACGCCTGTGCCTGCAGTGATGACACGATGTTCTTCGCCGTCGAGGACGCCGACGGCCCGTGTGGGATGGCGAGCTACCTGCGGATCACGCCGTGGTCGGCGTCGGTCGAAGTCGGTCACATCCACTTCGCCCGTCGCTTGCAACGGACGGCTGCGGCGACCGAGGCGATGTGGTCGATGATGCATCGGGTCTTCGCGTCGGGGTACCGCCGCTACGAGTGGAAGTGCGATGCACTGAACGCGCCGTCGCGATCTGCAGCCGAGCGACTCGGGTTCCGGTTCGAGGGGGTGTTCCGGCAGGCGACGATCTACAAGGGACGCAACCGCGACACCGCCTGGTACTCGGTCCTCGATGCCGAGTGGCCGGCGATGGAGGCGGAGTTCGGCCGGTGGCTCGACCCGGGCAACTTCCACGGCGACGGCTCCCAGCGGAGTCGCCTCGCTGTGCCTCGCTGACCTCGGTCAGCCGACGAAGAGGTTGCTGGCCTGCGTCGTCCGGGTGATCGCGTCGACCGCGAGGATCACAGCCGCAGCGGTGTAGCTGGTGTGCTCATCGAATGGGAACAGGATTTCGCCGGGGTAGACGATGCCGGTCCAGTACGAACCATCGTCGCGGCGGTGGGTGCGGGTCCACTTGAGCAGGTCGGTCGCGGTCGAGAGGTCGCCCATCGCTGCGAAAGCGAGCGCGCACTCCGCGGTCTCGGACGCCGTGACCCAGGGCTCGTCACTGACGCATCGGATGCCGAGCCCCTCCATGACGAAGGTCTCCCAACCGTCGGCCATCCGGGCTTTGGCCTCGTCGCCGATCAGCGCGCCGGTGAGGACCGGGTAGTACCAGTCCATCGCCCAGCGTCGCTTCGGTTCGAACGCGTCGGGACGTGTTCTGATCGCCTCGATCATCTCGTCGGCGGCACGCCGCCAGTGGGGCTTTGGGGCATTGAGCGCGTCGGCGAGCTGTGTGCCGCACCGGAGTGCATGCTGGATGCTCGACGTGCCGGTCATCAGGGCGTAGTTCCACGGGCGGTCGTCTGGTTCGATCGCCCAGAGTGCGAGGCCGTCGTCGCGACGTAGCGACAGGACGAACTCCAGCGCGCGCTCGACCGTCGGCCACATGTTGTCCGCAAAGCCCCGGTCCCAGGTGCTGCGCCAGTGATGCCAGACGCCGGTCGCAATGTACGCGCAGACGTTGGTATCGAGTTTGGGATCCGCCACCGAACCGTCGCTTGCATAATCCGCATGCCAGCTGCCGTCCGGGCGCTGGATGGCAGCGAGCCATTCGTAGGCGTGTTCGGCTTCCTTGTGGAACCCGGCGACATCGAGCGCCATCGCGGTCTCGACATGGTTCCACGGATCGCAGTTCCCTCCCGGGAACCACGGGATCATCCCGGTGTCGAGCTGCAACGACGCGAGATGCTGCGCGGTCCGCTCGAGTTCCTCGGCAGTGGTCACACCGTCGAGGCTGGGGAGCGCGCTCATGCGGCGACCTCGTCGGCATCGACGAGTGGCTTGTGGCCGTAGAAGACGATGCTCTTGCCGAGGGCCGGGGAGAGGACCTTGTCGGCGAGGCGGGTCGAGGTCGGCTGCTCGACGATGTCCCACTCGAGGAACTGGCGGTACTTCGTGACCATCGGGTGCTCGTCGTTGCGTGGGCCGACGGCACATTTCAGCCACCAGTACGGTGAGTGCAGTGCATGAGCGCGGTGGGTGCCGCTCAGTTCGAGGCCCGCCGTGCGGAGCTTGGCGGCCAATTCGGTCTTCGAGTAGATCCGTACGTGGCCGCCGGCGCTCTTGGGGGCGTGGTACTCGTCGCTCAACATCCAGTTGATCTTCTCAGGACCCCACGCCGGAACGGTCGCTGCGAACATTCCGCCGGGCTTGAGCACGCGGATCATCTCGGAGATCGCCGTGACGTCGTCCTGGATGTGTTCGAGCACCTCGGACGTGATCACCTTGTCGAATGATGCGTCGGCGAACGGCAGCTGGGTCGCATCGCCACGCAGCACGCCCTTGAAGCGTTCGATGTCGATCTCGCCCGCGTCGACCATCGCCCCCAGGGTGGCGCGGGTCTCGACGACTTCGTCCTCGGCGTAGTCGAGCGCCACCACGTCGGCCCCGCGGCGAGCGCACTCGAAGACGTGGCGGCCGAAGCCGGCGCCCACATCGAGGACACGGTCGCCTTCGCGCAGGTCGAGGCGGTCGAAACGGATGGTCAGCATGGTCGGAACGGGTGGTCGGGGATCAGAGCCGGCCGTTGGTGCGCAGCTTGGCCACGTTCGCCGGCATGGACAGGACTTCTCGGTACTGGTCGACGGTCATCTCGGCGCAACGGCGCCAGGTCCACCGTTCGATGACTCGTTGACGACCGGCGGCACCGATCCGTGCCCGGAGTTCGGGATCGTCGAGGCCCCGAGAAATCTGGACGGCGAGCGCATCGCTGTCACCGGCCGGGCACTGCAGCACGGTCTCGCCGTCGGTTCCGGTCACCTCGGGCAGGGCGCCACCGTCGGTCGCAACAAGCGGCGTGCCGGAGCACATCGCTTCGATCGCCGGGAGGCTGAAGCCCTCGTAGAGGCTCGGCACCACGGCGAGCTCGGCCTCGGAGTAGAGCTCGACGATCCGTTCGTCGGGAACACCCGACACGAACTCGATGTGCTCCTTCAACCCGAGTTCTTCGATCAGCCGCATCGACTTGCCGGGCTTGGGCTTGCCGATGATCGTGAGCGACACGTCTCGCTCGGTGCGCAGCTTGGCCATCGCTTCGAGCAGGTATGGAAGGCCCTTCAGCGCAACGTCAGCCGACGCCGTCGTGATCAAGCGGCCCGATCGGCGCTCGACACCGGGGACCGGCTTGAACAGGTCGGGGTCGACGCCGACGGGGACGAGACGCATCCGGTCGCGGCTGACGCCCATGTCCTTGTGGATGTCGTCGATCGAGTTCTGGCTCACGACGACGATGCGCGGCATCTTCGAGGCCACCTTGCCCTGCATCTTCACGAACGAGTACCAGCGACCCACCGACCACCGTTTGTAGCGGGACCGGGCGTGGCTCATCTCGAGCTCGCGGTCCTTGGTGATCGGATGGTGGAGCGTGACGATCGTCGGGATCTTCTCCTCGATCTTGAGGATTCCGTAGCCGAGACATTGGTTGTCGTGGACCAGGTCGAAGTCGCCGGTCCGCGGCGCGAGCGCGTTGGCGGCACGGGCCGAGAAGGCGAGCGGCTCAGGGAACGTTCCGGTCAGGAATTGCGCCATCTCGATGAGGTCGTAGCGGTCGTTGATCTCCCAGTAGCCGGGGAGCCGACCGGGGAAGTGGTCGTTGAACGTGTCGAGGCTGGGCAGCTCGTGCAGTTCGATGCGCTCATCGAGCACCGGGTACGGCTGGCCGCCGAACACCTCGACGGTGTGGCCGAGGTCGGCCAACGCCTTGGTCAGGTGCCGCGTGTAGACCCCCTGACCGCCGACGTGGGGCTTGCCGCGATAGGTCAGGTAGGCGATCTTCAACGGCGCGTCCGGGTCCAGCACGCTTCCCGACCCGTTCGACACCATTCGGGCGAGGCTATCGGGCACCGATTCCCACCGGGTCACCTGTCCAGAGCGGTGAACGGGAGGGCGATCTCGCGGGTCTGGACGGTCCCTTTCAGGTGTGTCCGAGGTGGACGTCTACCAGTCGATGGTCATCGTACGTCGGAGGGGGTGGGTGGATGTCGCGAGTTCGGGCCGCACGTTGAGCGCGTCCGGCGGTCCGGATTGTGGCTCGACGCACGTGGCGTGCTCGGGCTTGTCGTACAGCACCCAGTGGTCGCAATCGGTCGACGACACCGTCACGACGGCTGCGAAACGCCGGTCGTAGTGGAGTTCCACCGGTGCACGATTCACGAAGCAGTCATCCCAGGGCGGTTCGATCGGCGCGACCAGCCGACCTGTGGGCAACCCGATCTCATCCAGCTCGAACATCGCGATCGCGTTGAACACGAGCCGATCGGGTTTGGCGAACCACGGATGCCACCCGACTGCGGCCGGGAAGATCGCGCCGTCATCGGCCTCGACGGACAGCACGAGGTCGAGTCGCGTCGGTGACAGAGCGATCACCTGGCGGGCGACGCCGGGGAAGTCCCACCCGAGGGCATCGTCCAGCCGGCACGTGACCTCGATGCGGTCAGCGGCGGCATCGACCACGTCCCAGCGTCGGGCGAACGTGGTGCCGTGGATGGCGTGACGGCGGAGGTCGTCACCGCTGATCGGCCCGATGGGTGCCGCTCGGGGTGGATGGATCGGTCCGCCCCCCGTTCCGGTGCCGTCGGCGTGGTTCAGTTCGAGCCCGACGTCGCGGTCGAAGAACCGGAAGCGACCGTTGCGGAGGCGTCCGGCCCACGGCGCCATCGGGAACGATCCCCAACCGGTCGAGAACGGATCGTGTCCGTCGACTGCTGCGAGAAGATCGACGGCGTCGGCCTCGTCGGCGACCGTGATCTGCCGGATCCGGGCACCGGCTGAGAGGTCGATCTCGACCGTTGCGCGGGGTAGGCCGTCGCCGGCCGATGCGGCGAGATGGATGACGTCGTCGGACATTGCTCGAACCCTACGAAGCGCAGCGCGACGTGCGAGCATCAGCTCATGCGTGCCGTCGTTCAGCGGGTCCGGTCGGCCGAGGTCACCAGCGGAGCGGTCGGCGAGTCGGAAGCTCAGGTCGTCGGTCGGATCGGCCGTGGGATGTGCGTGCTCGTCGGCGTGACCCACACCGACGACCGGGAGCATGCCGAGAGGCTGGCCGCCAAGCTTTTCGGACTCCGCATCTTCGACGACGCCGACGGGGTCATGAACCTCGGGGCGCAAGATGTCGGTGGCGAGTTCCTGGTCGTCAGCCAGTTCACGCTCTACGGCGATACCCGTCGAGGTCGTCGCCCCAGCTGGACCGAGGCGGCGCGACCCGAGCACGCCGAGCCCCTGGTCGATCACGTTGTTGCCGAGCTGCGGGCACTCGGGGCGGTCGTCGCGACGGGTCGTTTCCGCACGGAGATGTTGGTCGATCTCGTCAACGACGGACCGGTCACGCTGGTGATCGACGTCTGATCAGGCAGCGTCGACAGCTGCCCGGCGTCGGCCGACGTCGCGACCGAACCACAGCGACGCTGCGCCGACGAGCAGCAACGCCAGAATGAACGGCGCATCGCCGAGCGAGGTGTACCAGGTCGTCCCCGTCCGGAGTTCGATGTCGCGGGTGATCACGCGCTGTTCGCGCTGCCCGCCGCGTTCGACGACGGTCCCGTCCGGGGCGACGAAAGCGGTGAAACCCGTGGGGGAGACCTGTACGACCCAGCGGCCCGTCTCGATCGCTCGGAGACGACTCGAAGCAACCTGTTGCGTCTGCACGATGGTGCCCGTGTAGCTCGCGCCGTTCGTCGGATTGACGATCGCTCCGGCGCCCAACTCGACCCCCTCGCGAACTCGTCCGCCGAAGAAGACCTCCCACGAGATGACCGTCGCCAGCTGCTCGCCACCTGGCAGTTCGATCACGGCTGGGGTCTCCCCGGGGACGGCATCGCCGACGCGGTCGACCGCCGACGTGATCCGTTCGAGCAGGCCGCGGAGTGGGACATACTCGCCGAACGGCACGCGACGAACCTTGTCGTACCGGCTCACGATCTCGCCGTCCGGGCTGATCACGACCTGTGCGTTGGTGAAGCGTCGCCGTCCGTCAACCTCGACGTCTTCGGTCAGCCCGACGGAGATCGGCGCGCCGAGCCGGGTCGCCTCGGCGATGATTCGCTGAGCGATCTCGGATGACTCGAAAGTGACGACGTCGATCGTGTTCTCCGGCCACAACACGAGGCCGAGGTCGGGGTCGGGTTCGATGGTAGCGGTGGCCTCGAGGTGTCGCTCCGTGACCAGGATCGAGGGGACCTCGAGCGCGGAGGTCCCCTGTTCGCCACCGCCCTGCACCGCAGCGATACGCAGCGTCTCGCCGGTGGTTCGGCCATCGGGACAGACGAACGACAGCGCGATCACCACACCGACTGCGACCAGCGACGACCAGTACAGTCGCCCGGAACTCTCGGCGACGTCGGCGTTCCTGTCGAGCGCTGCTGTCACACCGATGCCGGTCAGCACGCCGAGCTGGAACACCACCCATGTCACCAGGATCACGCCGCCGATCGCGGCGATCTGTCCGAGCGGGCCACCCACCTGGGAGATTCCCATCGACGCGAGCGGCACGCCACCGAACGGGAAGGAGAAGCGGAGCGCCTCGGCAAGCGTGTGCATCACGGGCCGGCCGATCACCCGCCACGGACCCGTCGGAGCGATCGCCGCTGCGACCGCGTGGTAACCGGCGAAGATCGCGCCCGCTGCGACGTATCCGGGCCCCGTCAGCTGGATCATCCACCCCATCCCGAGGTACATCCATCCGGCTCCGAAGAGCCAGCCGAGCTTCAGCCGCTCCCGCCGGCTCGGCGCTGTGCCCAACGACACCTCGAAGCACGCGACACCGATGATGGCCAGCGGCCAGAAACCCCACGGCGGGAGTGACAACGCCACGAGGACCCCCGCGCCGAGCGCCAACGCCGGCCTGGAGACTCGATCGAGGACGGACCGGTCGGATGCCGGGCGACCGCTGCGGTCATCGACTTGGTGAGTGGCGTCGGCGGTCGAGGTGTCGGGGCCGGCGGTGCTCACGGGTGACTGTTCTACCCGCGGATCGCGACGATGGTCAGGCGGCGAGTTCGAGGTTCACGACGATCCGTTGCGCCACCGAGCCCGGCGGGTGGCAGGCGAAGAGCGTCGCGGTGGGGGTGTCGGTCGGATCGACGATCCAGATCGCATCCGGATTGACGACCTGCGTGCCGGTGACCCGATACGGAATCTCACCCGCGTCGGTGGTGAACATCACCGTGTCGCCTGCGACGAGCTGATCGATGTTGCGGAACGGACCGCCGTGGCTCGTTCGGTGAGCGGCGACGACCACGTTGCCGACCTCGCCAGGCATGGCGGTACCGGGCCAGTGGCCCGGTCCATTGTCGAGCGTCGTCAACCGGATGCCCTCGAGCAGCGGTGCGTCGACACCCAGCTTGGGGATCGAGATACCGCCGAGCTGGATCTGATCCTCATAGCCGCGTGGATCGGGCGGCGGAGCGATCGGTTGTGTCGGCTGAGCCGGGAGGGTGGTTGGAGCGGTCGTGGTCGTCGTGGTGGTGGTGGTGGTGGTGGCGACGGTGGTCGTCGAGGTCGTGGAGCCCGGCAGGATCGGGGCTTCTTCGACCGTGACACCCGCTGATGTGAAGACGTCGTCGGGAGGTGTCGTCGTGATCGGCGGGTCGGTGGACGCCGAGGCATCGATGCCACTCGTGCGAATGGTCTGGTCGCCGGCTCCGATCACGAACGGAACCGCACCGGCGGCAACGACGGCGATCACGGCAGGCACACCGACGGTGATCATCGATCGCCGCGAGATCCGCGTCTCCTCCGACGCATCGGGCGCGACCGATGAACCAGCAGAGCGCGCGCCATCGGAGTGTTCCATCCCGTTCATGATGGCAGATCCGATGCGACCGTGACAGAGCGTTCAGCGATTGTTCTCCCGCTGCGAATGCACGCGGGAATCCCGATCCCGTCGTAGCTGCTTCCCGCGACGAAGATGCCTGGAGCCAGGCCGGAGCGGACAGTGTCGACCCAGCGGCGGTGGTTCGGGCGGTACTGGGCGAACGCTCCCGGCCAGCGGGTGAGCCGAACCTCGGTCGGGCTGAACGTCACGCCGAGGTGACGACGTAGGTCGTCCAGCGTGCGCGTCACGATGTCGTCGTCGTCGAGGTGGAGCACCGGAGCACCGTCGCGTCCGAGCGACACCCGCAGGATCTGCCCGCCGGCTGGGGGTGTCCAATGCGCCCATTTCTGGCTGCCGAAGGACGCCGCGGTGACGTCGCGTTGGACGGGTTTGGGCACGAGGTACCCGCTCCGGCCACGCAATCGGTCGGGGAACTCATCGTCGGGCACGTGAAGTGTGACCATCACGACGTCGGCACGGTCGGCCTCGTGCGCGGACGCTGGGAAACCTTCCACAAGGTGAGTTGCTCGATCCGCTGGCACGGCGCAGATCACGGCGTCGAACTCGTCGCCACCGACCCGCCAGCCGGACCCCGAGCGTTCGATGTCGACATCCTCGCCCAGCCGGACGTCGCCGCCGTGCTGTTCGAAGGTGTCGACGGTGGCTCGGACCAACTGGTGCATGCCGCCGCGAGGCGCTCCGAAGATCGGCGCGGCCGCCGCGGATGCGGTGCCGACCGTGCGGCGAGCGACGCGGCGTGCTGCGATGAGCAGGCTCCGATCGTCTGCGAGCGCGGCGAGTTGGGGGATCTCGGCGAGGCTGAAGTCGTCGGTGTCGGCCGCGTAGATGCTGCCGACGAGTGCGTCGACGAGACGTTCGTGCACCTCGTCGCCAAATCGCGCCCGCACGTACGTGCCGATGTTGTCGTGTTCGGTCGACGAACGGGGGAGGAAGGGCTCGAGGGCGGCGCGCGCCTTGCCGCGCCATGAGATCAGCCCGCTCCGTGCAAGCGACAGCGGGTTTCCGGGGACACCGAGTACGAGGCCTTCGGGGATGTCGTGGAGGCCGCCGTACCAGACTGCGGCGCCGACCCGCTCGGGATGGACGAGGTCGTCGCCGAGGCCGACCGATCGTGCGAGATCGACCGCCTCGGGAACTCGGGCGAGAAACGCGTCGGCGCCCGCGTCAACGCAGTCCAGTCCAGCGAACGTGGTCCCACCGATCAGTCCACCGACGCGGTCGTCGCGGTCGAACAGCACGACCTGGTCCACCTCGGCAACGAGGTCGTGCTCGACGAGGCGGTGTGCGGCGGCGGCACCGGTGATGCCGGCTCCGATGACTGCGATGCGGCGGTTGCCCACGGTTCTCTCCCGTACGTGGCGGTCAGGCCTCGACCGCGTCGATGATGCGGCCCGCGAGAGCCGATATCACGTCGGTGTCGTCGTTGACGCAGGCGGTCCGGTCGAAGAGGAGGCCGACATCGTCGGCGCGGTGTCGCGCCTCGATGTCGAGGTCGTAGAGCACCTCGAGGTGGTCGGCGACGAAACCGCAGGCGCTCACGATCAAGCCACCGACTTCAGGGTCGGCGCCGAGTTCGTCGATGACGTCGAGAATGTCGGGCCCGATCCACGGCTCTGGGGTTCGCCCAGCCGACTGCCAGCCGATCATCCAGTCATCGCCTTCGGTGAGGCGGAGCTCCGCCGCGACCGCTTCGGCAGTGGCGCGCAGCTCGTCGGGGTATGGATCACCGGCCTCGATGATCCGCATCGGGAGCGAGTGAGCGGTGAACACGACGCGCACGCCGCGGTCGTCGCCCGCTTCGGCGAGGGTGTTGATCATCGCTTCGTGGCGCGATCGCAGATCGTCGGCCAGGAACTCGACGAACGCAGGCTCGGTCGCCCAACTGTCGATCCCGACGACGGGAGTCGTGTCGCCCGCTTGCTCGACTCCGTCACGCGCCCGCTGCTGGTACTGGCCGATCGAGTACGACGAGTAGTGCGGAGCGAGGACCACGCCGACGATCTCACCGAACCCTGCCTGTGAGAGTTCGGCGGCACCCGCTTCGACCTTCGGGTCGGCGTGCTTGAGGCCGAGGGTGACGTGGAATCGATCGGGTTCGCGCTCGTCGAGCGCGCGTTGCAGGGCATCGCGCTGGTCTTCGGTGAGCACGGCGAGTGGTGAGATGCCGCCGATGGCGTCGTAGCGCGCGACCAGGTCGGCCAACGCCTCGGGCGTGGGCGGCCGCCCACGGCGAATGTCGGTGTAGTAGGACTCGATCTCGTCGGGGCTCCGGGGTGTGCCGTACGCCATCAGTACCACGCCGGTCCGGTCTGCGTTGTCAGCACTCATCGGGCACAGCCTTGCGTCACGGGCGACGATTCACACACCCGTGGTCACCGATGCTGTCGAGGCGTGCACGTGATCGACGACGGCCTGCAGGACATCGGGATCGCTGTGCTGGTTGACGCCGTGGCCGAGGTTGAAGATGTGCCCGGGATGGCGCCGACCCTGCTCGTCGGTGTTGTCGGCGAGCACACGATCGGCTCCGGCGACCGCAACGTCCGTTCCGGCAAGGATCAACGCGGGGTCGAGATTGCCTTGGACGGCGAGGTCGGCGCCGAGGCGGCGGCGGGCATCACGGATCGGTGTTCGCCAGTCGAGGCCGAGGATCCGTGGACCAGCGCCCGGCATCGCGCCATACATTGCCTCGAGGAGATGGTCGCATCCGATACCGAAGTGAACGCAAGGAGCGTTCGGGTGACGCGTCCGGAGTTCGGCGAACACTCGCGTCGAGTGGGGGAGCACGAAGCGTTGGTAGTCGGACAGGCTGAGCGAACCAGCCCACGAGTCGAAGAGTTGGAAGGCCTGCGCTCCGGCGTTGAGTTGGGCATCGATGAAGGTGATCGCGGAGGTGGCCAGCCGATCCATCACATCGTGGAACAGCGACGGTTCGCGGTGCATCATCGACTTCGTGAACCGGTAGTCCTTGCTCGGTCGCCCCTCGATCAGGTAGCTGCCGACGGTGAACGGGGCCCCAGCGAAGGCCAGGAGCGGAACCGAATCGGGCAGCTCGCGTGCGAGCAGCTCGACTGTGTCGACGACGTAGCGGACGTCGTCGACCTCGAGTGGACGCAGCCGGAGCAGGTCGTCGCGGCTCCGCAGGGGAGTTTCGGCAACCGGACCGGTTCCGGGCGCAACGTCGATTCCGAATCCGACCGCGTGCGGCGGGACGACGATGTCGCTGTACAAGACGGCGGCATCGACGCCGTACCGGCGCACGGGCTGCAGGGTGATCTCGGCGGCGACCTCGGGTTGTTTGATCGCGTGGAGGATCGACCCGTCGCCGCGGACCCCCTTGTATTCCGGTAGTGATCGCCCCGCCTGCCGCATGAACCAGACCGGCGTGTGCACACTCGGCCGTCCGTGCGCGGCATCGAGGAATGGGGCGGCGTGGTCGGTCATCGTCAATCGACGCTATCGGCGACTGTGGAGCAGCTGCGGAGGCACCGATCGTGTGGTGAGGGGGGTCGCGGGCGTGACCGCCGATAGCATTTCTGCGCCCCGTTATGACCCAACAGCATCCCGATCTCGCCGACGAGCAGGCCTACATCGATCACGCATACGAGTGCCTGGTTTCCAGCCGTGAGGCGGCGCTGCGCATCCGAAACATGAACGAAGCCGACCTCGGTGGCACGTTCCAGGCCCGTTTCGAGCGCAACGCGTTCGACGAGGCGATCGTCAAGCGGCTCGAGGACCTCGACCTCGGGGATTCGTCGCTCGTGTTCGGCCGAATCGATCGTCTCGCGGAGGCTCCCGACCAGACCGAACCGTTCCACATCGGCCGCCTCGCCGTGGCCGACGAGGATCGCGAGCCGGTGGTGGTGGATTGGCGTGCTCCGGTTGCCGAGCCGTTCTACCGTGCGACCGGGCGCGAGCCGATGGGCCTCGCACGGCGACGCCATTTCGTGGTCGAAGGCCCCACGCTCCTCGGCATCGAAGACGAGCTGTTTGGCGACGGTCATCTCGGGCTCGGACACGACGAGGGGCTCGATGCCGACGCCGGTGTCGTCGTTGCCAACGACACCGGTTTGCGCGGCTATTCGACACTGCTTGCGTCGATCGAGCGAGGCCGCACCGGCACGCTCGGCGACATCGTCGCGACCATCCAGGGTGAGCAGGACGAGATCATCCGGTCGCCTCAGCACGGCGTGCTTGTCGTCCAGGGCGGCCCCGGCACGGGCAAGACGGTCGTTGCGCTGCACCGAGCGGCGTATCTGCTCTACACCCACCGGTTCCCGCTCGAGGACCAGGGCGTGCTCGTCATCGGACCGAACCGGGTGTTCCTGCGCTACATCGAGCGGGTCCTGCCGTCGCTCGGTGAGGCCGGGGTCGATCAGGTGGTGCTCGCGGACCTCGTGCGTGGGGTGACGTTCCTCCGCCCGGGCGACGACGGTGACGATTCGCCCACGGCAGCTCGCCTGAAGGGCGAAGAGCGGATGTCCGATCTGATCGACAACGCCGTCGCCGACCGCGAGCGTCCGCTCCGTGAAGACCTCGTGCTGCCGTTCGGTGCCGGGTACGTCCGGCTGCGTGCGGAGGAGTCGGCGCGGATCGTGAAGCAGGCGAAGCGACGCTTCAAGCGCCACAACGCCGGTCGCCGTTACGTTGAGAACGAGGTGTGGTCGGCCATGGCTGCCACGGTTCGGGACCCCGAGGTTGGCCCGCGACAGGTCAAGGACGCGTTCCGCGGCACCGACGACGGTCGTCGCCTCCTCGACTCGATGTGGCCGGTGCTCACGCCTGCCCAGCTGCTCCACGACCTGTTCGGGTCAAAGGCGCTGCTCAAGCTCGCAGCCCGTGGGGTGATGGAGGAATCGGAAGCGCTCGCGCTGTTCCGGACTCGCTCGGAGACCGTCGATGACGTGCGGTGGACCACATCTGACGTGGCGATCCTCGACGATGCGTTCGACGTGCTCGGCCCGAAGCCGGGGAAGGGCGGCAAGCTCGACGAGTCCGACGAGATCCGTACCTTCGGCCACATCGTCATCGACGAGGTGCAGGACCTGACGCCCATGCAGCTGAAGATGGCAACTCGTCGTTCGCTGAACGGCTCGATGACGATCGTCGGTGACATCGCGCAGGCGACGGGTCCGCTCGCGCCCGATTCGTGGGACGACGTACTCGCGCACCTTCCTGATCGCAAGCCGCCGCGGGTGATCGGCTTGTCGGTCGGTTATCGCATCCCGGGCCAGATCATGGACCTCGCCAATCGGGTTGCCGAGGTCGCCACACCGGGCTTGCGTGCCCCCGTGTCGGTGCGTGTGGGCGAGACCGGGCCCGCGATCGTGCGTGCGCCGTCCGGGCTCGGTCGAACGGTCAGCGCCGAGGTCGTGACGATGCAGGCGGCGATCCCGGGCGCGTCGCTCGGTGTGGTCGCACCCGATTCGATGCTGCCCGAGCTGTCGGAGGCGCTGGCCTCTGCCGGGATCAACCACGGCACCGCAACGCGAACCGGCCTGGATGCGGGCGTGACCCTCGTGCCGGTGAGCGTGGTGAAGGGTCTCGAACTCGATGGTGTGGTCGTGGTCGAGCCGAGTCGGATCGTCAGCGACATCGAGCACGGCATGCGTGCGCTCTACGTCGCGCTGACACGTTCGACCCAGCGCCTCACCGTGGTGCACGCCGACGAGCTGCCCGCGCCGATGCGCTGACCGCCCAGCACCCGCTCCGGGCCGACGAATCGGGCGGTCGTCTACAGGCAGTGGCCGAGGCTGCAGCGCATCGAGGCGGCGGGGTCGTCAGGTGGTGGAAGCACGACCTGATAGGTCGGCCGGTACACCCATGATGGTTCGCCGTCCCAGCGGTTGTGGGAGAGCGACGCGATCAGGACATCGCGCGGGCCACCGAGGTTCTGTCCGTCGATCCACGAGGAGAAGTACGTGTTGCACTCCGTGTACCCGCACTTGGGTCTGGCTGTTCGTCGCTCGATCTCGACGTACGGACCGGCGGGATGGACGGCTGATTCGATCACGACCTCGGTGCCGAACCAGTCGTCGATCTTGGTGATCGCGAGCCACCGGCCGTTCTTGAGCAGGAACTGACTGGGCATGGTCCATTGGCCCTTGGGAGCGATCACGGACACCGCCTGACCCGACGAGCTGCTCCACCCGCTCCCGGTCCAGTAGCTCGGCTGGTCGAAGACCCGCCCTGCGGGGACGCGGGCGACGGTGACCTGCTGGGTGCACGACCGGTCGTGGGCTGCGCCACCGAACACGGGGTCGAAGCCGAACTGACGGTGGCAGTGCGCGAACAGGTAGGTCCAGTCGTCGTCCGACTCGATCGACCAGCCGTACAGCGAGTTGCCGGAGTCGGCCGGTCGTCCGTACCACTCGACGTTCCAGTTGATCGGGTTGAAACGGGCGACGAAGACGCCTCCTGGCTCGACGCGCTCGAGGTAGCGCTCACCGCGCTCGTTCATCTCGGCGGCGAAGATGTACACCTGACCGTCGCTCCCGATCTCGGCGTCGAGCGGCCAGAACCATCGGAAATTCGGCACGGTCTGTTCGGGGAAGAGCCAGGCCTCGGGGTACTGGCTGCTGCCGCCGACGAGGACGTTGAAGCAGTTGTCCACCTGGAGCATCCCGATGTTGTGCACATACCGGGCTCCGGTGGGCGTCCGGATGCGAGCGTCCTGGAACGTCCACAGCACGTTGCCGTTCTCGAGCGTCAGCGTCCGCGGATAGTCGGCCCCGATGATCCCTCCTGGTTCGCCATCGAACATCGTGTCGAGCGACTGCACGGTGAGATCGGGGAGACAGAAGCTGTCGGCGATGTACGTCTCGGTGGCCTTCGTGTACGACTCGCGTCCAACCGTGAGCGGCTCGTCGGCGTCGTCGGCAGACGACACGCTGACACCGGACGCAGCGAGGAACAGTGCCAGGAACGCCGCGATACCCCATTTCGCCCATTTCGTCTCGACCACGTTTCCCAGTCTTGCCACTCCTGGACGCCGAGAACCAGCGCGTCGGACACGTGCCGCTGTGACATCGTCGAGCGGAACCGAACGGGCACCTCAACGTGGGCGAGCGCGGTTCGGGTGGGTCAGGAGTCGCCGGTGTACTTGTCGACGAGGTCGTTGAGGAGACTGAAGGCCTTGTCCGCGTCAGCCGGGCGATTCGCGTCGACCGCAGTTCGTGCCATGTCGACGGTTGCCTGGATGCTGTTGACGAGCTCGGGGTGGGTGGCCTCGACCTCGGCCTTGATGGCCGCCCAACTGCCTTCGATCCTCGCGACCGTGGCATCCTCGTCGCCATCGCCGGCGACCTCAGCGCTCAGCCGACTCATGTCGATACCGATCTCGGGCAGCAGGTCGGCGGCCGAACCCTCGATCGGGATCGTGGTGGCCGGTGCATCGGGATCGACGATGACGCCGGTGTCGAGCGGGCTCGTGTCGTCTTCGGCGAGGTCGCGCCCTTCGCCGCCGGTCAGCTCTGCCTCGCTCAACTGATCGGCTGGATCGTCACCGCTGGCGTCGTCGATCGTGGTCGTGCCACATCCTGCGAGAACCACCACACCGGCGACGGCTGCTGCGCTGACTCTGATCCGCCGGTTCATCACGCCATCATGCCCGCTGGCATGCGGCTCCGGCAGTCACGGTGAGACGAGAATCCTGTCACTTGCGAACGATCCGACGCCGATGTGGCGTCCTGCGATCTCGACGGTGAGGGTTCCGTCGGGTGACAGTGCGGTGACGGTGCCGACGTTCCCGGGCTGGATGGCCGATGCCTCGAGGAATTCCAGCAGGCCGGGTTCGAATTCGAGTTCTTCGGTGATGCGGCGGACGGTGAAGGTGTCGCCGACAGCGATTGTCGAGAGCGGTTCGGAGTCGGGGGCCACGTAGTCGGAGCCGGGGATCGGATTGCCGTGCGGGCAAGTCGTGGGGTCGCCGAGCAGGTCGATCATCGCCTTCTCGACCGATTCGCTGATGACGTGTTCCCACTTGCCGGCCTCATGGTGGGCCTCGGCCCACGGAAGCTTCAGGACGTCGGTGAGGAAAACCTCGGCCAGTCGGTGCCTGCGGACGACCGATTCGCCCAGCGTCCGTCCGGCTTCGGTCAGCTTGATCCCCCCGTCCGACGTGATCAGCCCTTCGGCTTCGAGCCGCTTCATCATCTCGCTCACGGCGGGGCGGCTCACCTGCAGGCGCTCGGCGATGCGTGCCTGGATCACCTCGAGATCGTCTTCGCGGAGCTCGAAGATGCACTCGCAGTACTCCTCGAAGGCAGGGTGGTGCTCTCCGGCTGCGGGCATGAGGGGATCCTATCCACTGGTGATTTCGGCGAACTCGACGTGCTCCAAATCAGCTCGTCGCACAGGAACGTGTGCGTTCAGCGGAGCAGCTTGCGCAGCCACGACTCGCTGTAGCGAAGGCGGCGGGACAGTTGCTCGTTCGTGGCGGTAGCGACGCGGGTCATCCCTGCCAGACGGTTCATCTCCGCTTGCACTTTCGAGTGGCTCCAGCCCGTGACGTCGACGAGGCGTTTCGCGACGTGGGCGTTACGCGTCCGTAGATCGTCCTTCATCTCGGCGACGCTGAGCGCACCGGTGACAACGAGACCGGCGGCAGTCGGGATGTCGGGGAGGTCGACGCTCAATGCTGGGTCGGATGCGAAGAAGGGGGCCGGTGGGTCAGGCTCGTCGTCGAACGCTGCGAGCTTGCCGACGTCGTAGGTCGGCTCGAATCGCATCTCGGCCATCGACTCCTGCCCACCGGCGATCACTCCGCCATCGGCGCCGACGGTGTGGATCGAGATGTCGGTGGCGTGGGCGCGGACGACGGAGAACTCCGAGAACAGGGCGAGCTGTTCGGGGTCATCGGCGACGCGCTGATCATCGAGTTCGGCGTCGGCGTGGAACTCGTCGCCGTCCTGCGGGTCGAGAGGGCGCAGGACGTGCCGGCGTGCCTCGGCGATCGCGAACGCGTGCGCTCGCAGCCGTGGATCATCGGGGATGTAGACGTACGCCTTCTGGCTCAGCCGCTCGGCTTGCCAGCGGACGAATCGTCCGATCGCCTGGCGGAAGAACAGTTCGGTCGACGTCGTCGTCGCGAACACCCCGACCCGTAGGCGAGGGATGTCGACGCCCTCCGACACCATCCGCACCGAGACCATCCACGGCCGGTCGTTCTGTGAAAACTTCTCGATCGTCTTCGACGCCCCAGGATCATCACTCACCACGACGTCGGCCGGAACCCCGAAGCGGTCTCGGAGTAGACGTGCGATCCCCTGTGCGTGTTCCTGATCGATCGCGATGACGAGGCCGCCTGCGTCCGGCTGGCCGCCCTCCTCCGGCGGCGCGGAACGAATCGTGCGGAGCTGGTCGACGGCCTTTGCGAGCACCGACGGCATCCATTCACCTTCGAGGCTGAGCGCGGTCCGCAGCCGCATCGAGGCCTGATCTCGCGTGAGTTCGTCCTGGAACGATGCGGACAGCACATCGCCCGACGCGGTGGTCCACTCCATCTCGCCGTCGACGCGCGGGAAGTACACCGGTCGGACGACACCGCCGTCGCGCAATGCGTCGGCATAGCCGTACGTGTAGTCGGCGTACGCGAGCTCGCCTTCGCCGGTCGCGTCGTAGCGGACGAACGGAATCTGCGACGCGTCGCTGCGAAACGGTGTCCCGGAGAGTGAGAGCCGCCGATGGGCGTGCACGAAGGCCTTGCGGATACCGTCTCCCCACGCTTTCTCGTGTCCGGCGTGGTGCACCTCGTCGAGGATCACGAACCCGTCCGCCGAGAGCCCCGCCAACTTCGAAGCGGCCGCTCCCATCGCCACCTGCTGATAGGTCGTGACCAGCCCATGGACGTCGCGGGCCAGGCCATCGCCGGGGGACCAATTCGGGTCGAGCTGGAGTCCGAGACGATGGGCAGCGAGCGACCACTGGGTCTTGAGGTGGCTCGTCGGTGCGACGACGATCAGCGGTCGGGGCTCGTCGGCGAGCGCTGCCCGGGCGCAGGTGAGCGCGAACGTCGTCTTGCCAGCCCCTGGGGTGGCGACGGCGAGGAAGTCGTGCTGGATGGAGCCGTCGGTCGGGTCTGCCGTGGCACCCGCGGTGAACAGGTCGAACGCGGCGCGCTGCCACGGGCGGAGGGTGATCGTCGACACGGTGGGGAGGTGGTCTGGAGTGGTGAGGCGGGGAAGGACGCTGGGCGGAGACGGGTGGTCCTGAAACCGTGGGGCCGGACAGGGGACTGCTGAGACTACTGTCGAGGGCGATGAAGCAGCAGTGACGCCCATCGTTCTCCCGCCGACCCGTTCCGATCCACCCGGAGGTCCGGATGCCCGCTGCCCTCATCGCCCGCCACCTCACCGTCACCCGTGGTCCACGTACCATCCTCCGCGACGTCGACGTCCACCTCGCCCCGCGCCGTTGCGCGGGGGTCATCGGACCCAACGGCGTCGGCAAGTCGACATTGCTCCGCGCGTTGTGCGGTCGGCTCGATGATCCACTCGGTTCTGGTCCGCATTGGCGTCGGAAACCGACGGTGGGTGGGACCAGAACGATGGTGGACCAGAACGTGGTGGACCAGAACGATGGTGGACCAGAACGATGGTGGACCGGGAGAACGGGTGTTCCCCCGGTGTGGGTTGCTGGGTAGCCTCGGAGGATCGCTCACCATCTCGTGCTCGACGCGTTCTCGCCGGCCGTGCGCGAGTGGTTCGCGTCGTCGTTTCCGGCGCCGACGCCGCCGCAGATCAACGGATGGCCGCACATCGCCGGGGGCGAACACACCCTCATCTGCGCACCCACCGGCTCGGGTAAGACCCTCACGTCGTTCCTCGCCTCGATCGACCGGCTGACCACAACGCCACGTCCCGACGAGCGATCGCACCGCACGCGGGTGCTCTACATCTCGCCGCTGCGAGCACTGGCCTTCGACATCGAGAAGAACCTGCGCGCCCCGTTGAAGGGCATCGAACTCGCGGCCGAGCGGCTGGGGGAAGCATTCGTCGCACCCGAGGTCGGGATGCGTACCGGCGACACGCCATCGAACGACCGCCAGAAGCTGATCCGTCGCCCACCCGACCTGCTGATCACGACACCCGAGTCGCTGTACCTGATGCTCACCTCCAAGGCGGCCGAGACCCTGGTCGGCGTCGAAACCGTGATCGTCGACGAGATCCACGCGATGGCGACGACCAAACGTGGCGCTCATCTGGCGCTCACGCTCGAACGCCTCGAGGAGGTGACCGAGAAGCCGCCGCAGCGAATCGGCCTGTCGGCCACGCAGCGGCCGCTCGAAGAGATCGCGGAGTTCCTGGGCGGCTACGCGATCCCCGGATCTGAGGGCCGCGTCGGCACGAAACGGCCGGTCAAGATCATCGATGCCGGCATCCGCAAGGACATGGAGATCGAGGTCGTGATCCCCATCGAGGACATGTCGACCCTCGGTCGCCCTGCGCACGATCCGTCGACATCGGTCGCGGGTTCGGGTATGGGCGATTCGCGCACGTCGATCTGGCCGAGCATCTACCCCGAGATCCTCAAGCGAATTCTCGCGAACCGAACGACGATCATCTTCTGCAACGCCCGGCGCGCGGCCGAGCGCTTGGCGGCCAAGCTCAACGAACTTGCCGTCGACGAGGGTGTGCCCGGCATCGTCGACCCCGAGTCCGGCGCGATGGTCGAGGAGCTCGTCAAGGCCCACCACGGGTCGCTCGCCCGCGAGCAGCGCGTCGTCATCGAGGACCAGCTCAAACGCGGTGAGCTGCGGGCGATCGTCGCGACGTCCTCACTGGAGCTCGGGATCGACATGGGGGCGGTCGACCTCGTGATCCAGGTTGAGTCACCAGGTGCAGTCAGCCGCGGCATGCAGCGAATCGGTCGAGCCGGCCACCAGGTGGGGGAGCCGTCACGAGGGTCGATTTTTCCGAAGCATCGCGGCGACCTGCTGGAGACTGCCGTCGTCGCTCGCCGCATGCTCGATGGCGAGATCGAGTCGAGCCGGTTCCTTCGCAATCCGCTCGATGTACTTGCTCAGCAGGTCGTGGCCCACGTCGCGGCCGTCGAGGAGTGCTCGGTCGACGAGGTCACGGCGATCGTACGCCGCTGCGCGAACTTCGCCGAGATCTCCGACGACCTGCTCAACAACGTGCTCGACCTGCTGTCGGGCCGCTATCCGAGCGAGGAGTTCTCCGAGCTGCGCCCGCGCATCGTGTGGGACCGGGTCAACAACACGATCCGCGCCCGCGACGGATCGAAACGGCTCGCGGTCACCTCGGGCGGCACGATCCCCGACCGAGGCTTGTTCGGTGTGTTCCTCCCTGACGGCACTCGCGTCGGCGAGCTCGACGAGGAGATGGTCTACGAATCGCGCCCGGGCGAAACGTTCGTGCTGGGCGCGTCGACGTGGCGGATCGAGGACATCACGTTCGAGCGGGTGACCGTCAGCCCGGCACCCGGCCAGCCCGGCAAGATGCCGTTCTGGCACGGTGACCGCCCGGGCCGTCCGCTGGAGTTGGGCCGCGCCCTCGGCGCCTTCGTCCGCGAGATCCGCAAACTCTCCACTTCCGACGACCCGTTCGTCGGTGCCAGGCACCAACGAACACCTGAAGGCGGTGACGATCCGGGGGCCCTGATCGAGGCGGCGCAGCACCCGGTCAGTGCGGCCGCCACACAGCGCCTGATGGAGCACTATTCGCTCGATGCGTTCGCAGCGACCAACCTCGTCCAGTACCTCGACGAACAGGCAGAGAGCACGGGGGCAGTCCCCGACGATCGCACGGTGGTGGTCGAGCGTTTCCGTGACGAGATCGGTGACTGGCGGGTGTGCATCCTCACACCGTTCGGCACGCCGGTCCACGCGCCGTGGGCCATGGCGATCGAGCGCCAACTCATGGATCGCTACGACATCCCGGTCGAAACGATGTGGGGTGACGACGGGATCGTGGTGCGCCTGCCGGAGTCGGCCGACGAGTTGCCCGTCGATGCACTGCTGGTCGACCCGGAGGACATCGACGAACTCGTCGTCTCGACGCTGCCGCAGACGGCGCTCTTCTCCGCCCGTTTCAGGGAGTGTGCGGGTCGGGCACTGCTCCTTCCACGTCGCCGACCGGATCGGCGGACGCCGCTCTGGCAGCAGCGCCAGCGAGCTGCCGACCTCCTGTCGGTCGCATCGAAGTTCCCGACCTTCCCGATCCTGCTCGAAGCGTCCCGAGAGTGTCTGCAGGACGTGTTCGATGTACCGGCCTTGCGCGAAGTGCTCGGCGATCTCCGAAGCCGGAAGATCCGGGTCGTCACCGTCGACACCGGCAAGGCCAGCCCGATGGCGTCGAGCCTCCTGTTCAATTGGATCGCTGCGTACATGTACGAAGGCGATGCACCTTTGGCCGAACGTCGAGCGGCTGCGCTCGCCCTCGACCGCGACTTGCTCCGCGATCTGCTCGGTGCTGAGGAGTTACGCGACCTGCTCGACCCCGACGTGTTGGCCGACGTCGAACTCGAACTGCAGTGCGTGGCCGAGCATCGCCGAGCACGATCTGCCGACGAACTCCACGACGTCCTCCGCAAGGTCGGTGATCTCACGGCGGCCGAGATCGATCTGCGCTGCACCGACGACCCTGAGCAGCTCCGCGACTCAGCATTGCGCTCCGTGTCTGACACCAAGCGCAACGGCTACGGGCGGGAATGGGTCCAGCAGTTGGTCGAGGAGAAGCGCGCGATCGAGATCGGGGTTGGGGGCGAGATGCGCTTTGCGGCCGCCGAGGACGCTGCCCGCTATCGCGATGCATTCGGGTGCGCCATTCCGATGGGCCTCCCGATGGCGTTCACCGATCCGATCGCTCGCCCCCTGGAAGAACTCGTCGGTCGCTATGCCCGCACCCACGGCCCGTTTGTGACCGCCGACGTGTCCGCGAGGTTCGAGGCGCCGCCGGAACGGATCGCCGGAGTACTCGCCGCACTCGAAGGCGAAGAACGCGTCGTGCTCGGCGAGTTCCGGCCCGAGGGCGTATCGCGCGAATTCGTCGACGTTGATGTCCTCCGCCAGCTCAGGCGCCGCTCGCTGGCATCGCTGCGCCGCGAAGTCGAACCGGTCGAGCAGGAGGCGCTGGCTCGGTTCCTTCCGGCCTGGCACGAGATCCCCGCCCAGCGCCGCGGTGCGGAAGCGTTGGTCGAGTCGCTCACGGTGCTGTCGGGCGCGGCGCTCGTTGCATCGACGATCGAAGCCGACATCCTGCCGACCCGGGTGGCGGGCTATCGGCCCGCGATGCTCGACGAACTGTGCACGGCTGGCGAGGTGATCTGGATCGGAGCGGGAGCGGTCGGAGCCCGTGACGGGCGCGTCCGCCTCACCTTCGCCGACCAGCTCCCGCTCCTGGCGCAGGGCTGGGAGGAACGGGATCGACCTGAGGGCGCGATCCATGACGCGATTCGAGTCCTGCTCGGCGAGCGCGGTGCGAGTTTCTGGAATCAAATGCGCGGCGCCGCGCCCGGGTCGAACGATGACGAGATCCTCGCTGCGCTGTGGGACCTGGTGTGGGCCGGTGAGGTCACCAACGACTCGCTGGCGCCGCTGCGTGCCATTGTCGCAGGCGCCAAGGTGAAGTCGACCAAGGCGACGTCGCGTTCGTCGCGTGTTGGCGGCCGCCAGCGCCCCGGTCGCCTCAATCGGATCGGCCCACCCGCTGGTCAGGGGCGTTGGAGCCTCGTCGCCCCCTTGCTCGAACCCGCACCGCACCCGACGGAGGCGTCTCATGCACAGGCGCTGCAGATGGTCGAGCGGTACGGCGTGGTCACCCGCGAGGCAGTGCTCGCCGAGGGAATCACCGGCGGCTTCACCAACGTCTACGGCGTCCTGAAGGTGCTCGAAGAGCGGGGCCAGGTCCGCCGCGGCTACTTCGTTGACGGTCTTGGCGCGGCCCAGTTCGCCGTCCCGGGAGCGGTCGACCGTCTCCGGTCGGCGCGGGAGACCCCCGATCCGCTGCTGCATCCGGAGGACGTACCCGATCCGATCGTGCTCGCCTCGACCGATCCCGCCAACCCGTACGGCGGCACGCTGTCGTGGCCCGACACCACCGGACGACCAGCGCGGAATGCGTCGTCGCTCGTCGTGTTGCGTGCTGGGAAGCTGCTCGCCTGGTTCGATCGGCGCGGCCATCATCTGGTGACGTTCCCCGAGACGCTCGTCGACACATCGTGGGTTGCGGCGCTGATGTCACTGGTGCCGCAGGGGCGTGCCAAGGCGATCGAGGTCCGCAAGGTCAATGGCGACACCTTGACGGGGCCCGATGCGCCGGAGGGTCTGGTCGAGATCCTGCGCGCGGCTGGATTTGCCGACGGCTATCGCGGCATGACGTTCCGCGGTTGATCCCGTCGGTCGCACCGCGTGTGGGACGGCTCAGTCGGGGGCGACGCTCGTGTCGGGTACCCAGTTGCCGTGGAACCCGAACGGCACACGCTGCGGCAGCGCGATCGTGGCCACCTCGCGCCCGGAGATGTCCTCGGCGTCGAGGATGTGCAATTCGCTCTGGTCGGTCGTGGCGTCGTAGACGACGGTCAGGATCCAGCCGGCATCCTCCGTGCTCCCGTCGGCCTTCGGGACGAACACGGGCTCGGCGCCACCGCGGCCATGCCCGAACTCGTGCGTCTCGCTCGATCCGGTCTCGGTGTCGATCTTGATGATCGCACCATGGATGTTGACGTCGTCGGGGTTCTTGACCTCGGAGGTGTAGCCGTAGCGATGCTGTTGAAGCCCGACCTTCGGGTTGTGCCGAGGAAACTCTTGTGGCCGGTCGTCGAGTCGCGTCTCGGTCACCTGCTTCGCAACGGGGTCGATCACCCAGCGGTCGAACGTCGGCAGGTGGTCGCCGAACGGACCCAGGCGGTCGTCGACCATGATCGCGTCGTAGCGGCACACGTCGACCACGACCGTGCCGTCGGCGGCGTCGTAGGCATTGAGGGGATGGAACACGTAGCACGGGTCGACATCGCACCAGATGATGTCGTCGGCAGCGCCGTCGCGCGGGAGGAGGCCGACGCGGCCCGGGCGATCGGCGTCCCACTTGAATGGAAAGCCATAGCCCGCTCCGAGGACGTCGAAGTTGACGGTCACCGACAGGTCGTAGATCACGGCGTACTTCTCGGTGAGCGACATGTCGTGCATCATCGGCATGTCATTCACCGGGATCGCGAGGTTCTTCGTGACCCGCCCGTCGCCGCCGACCACGGTGTAGTTGACGTGATCCATCAGGTCGGGCCAGTGGTAGTTCATCGAGTGGAGTTCGCCGGTCGCCGGGTCGTACTTCGGGTGCGCCGTGAACGGGCCATCGAGGGTGCCGTTGAAGCGGTTCGGACCCTTCGAGTCGAGTTCGTAGCCGAGTTCGATCGGCGGGTTCCCACCTTCGACCATCGCCCATGTTGTGCCGGCGAACCCGCCCACATTGGTGTTCGCCCCGAACATGCCGGCGGCGCGATCGTCGGCACCGAGCACGAAGCGGTTGCGGTACCACTCGGCGTTGCCGCCGCGCAGCCGGACCCCGTGGACCATGCCGTTGCCGAGGAACCAGTGGTGCTTCGAGGGGTCAGCGACCGTTTCGGGGTTCGGACCGTTGCGCAGCCAACGACCCTCGAGTTCGGTGGGGATCTGCCCGGTCGTGGGCAGATCGAACGCGGTGACTTCCTCGGTGACGGGCGCGAGGTTGCCAGCGAGGTAGGGGTTGTTGTTCGGTCGTCGAATCGGCAGATCGTCGGTCGCGGTGGCGGGGTCGAGGGTGTCGGTCATCGCTCCATCCAACACCATGAATGAACACATGCCGCGATTGCGGGGAACTGACTTCGTGAGTTTGGGCGGCACCCAGCGCGGCCGAAACTCACGAGAACGACGCTCAGGAGCGCGTCGTGATGTGGGCTCGGGAATTGTGCCGGGGGCTGACCGGCAGGGTCAGAGGGCTCGCAGGCCGGCCCAGGCGAGGGTCGAGACCTCGGTGGCGATCTGATCGGGGTCGAACGCGTCGTCCAGTTCGACCAGTCGCCGGCTTGCGCCTTCGGCCATGCCGACGAGCGCGTGTGCGAGCGTGCGGCGTGTGGACTCAGAGATGTCGACCGCGATCAGCGGCGCGGTTGCGCTCGCCGCTTGAGCGGTGATCTTTGCAACCGCGGCAGCGAACTCGTCGTCGTTCGACGTTCCGCTCCCGAACAGCAGGCGGAATCCGGCATGGTCGTCCGACACCCACCGGAAGTACGCACGGAAGCCGAGCTCGGTCTGGCTCTTGCCATCGGTGGCCTCGGCCGTCGCCTTGGCGATGGAGTCGAGGAGTCGGTTGCCGACCTCGTCGAGCAGCGCCTTGTAGAGATCGCGCTTCGAGTCGAAGTGTTGGTACAGCACCGGCTTGGTGACGCCAGCTGCCTCGGCGACATCGTTCATCGACGCCCCGTGGAATCCGGACGTCGCAAACACATCGAGCGCAACGTCGAGGATCTGTTCGCGTCTGGCGGTGGCCGGAAGTCGCTGGGACATTGTTACTGGATGGTAACCGGGATCCCGCCGTTCGGTCAGAGACCGTTCTCCCGATCCTCCCGTTCGGCGGCCTTGACGGCGTAGCCGACGATGATCGACGGAGCGAGCAGGACGCATCCGATGATGAACGAGATGATGACGAGTGTCGCCATCGTCGAGTTGAAACCCAGCACGAATGCCATGAGGAACAGGGCCATGGCGAGCGCAACGAAGAGGTAGCCGACGCGGTTCGCGAGCAGGGTCCACTTCGCGATCTTCGCCCGCTTCACCCGGACCGGGTCGGCTGGCTGAGCGGCAGGCGCCGTCGTCGTCGTTTCGTCGTCAGGGGACATCGGGGACGTAGCGTACGGCCGCCAGCACAATCATGACGTCGTCGATATTTCAGGGCGGCTGCAGCATCGGTTGTATCGAAGTGGAGATGGGGAGAACGAGATGGTCAACACCGAACAGGTCGGTCAGGTCAGCGTCGTCACGCTCGACCGTCCCGAGCGCCGCAATGCGCTCGACCACGCAACGCTGCTCGAACTCCTCGAGATCCAAGATCGGCTCCGAAGCGAGATCGCGTCTGCGCAGACACGTGTAGTGGTGCTGACCGGCGCTCCCCCGGCGTTTTGCGCTGGAGCTGATCTCACCGGCGTGGAAGAGGGGCAGTTCGCGACCGACCTCGGGTCGGTGTTGCGCAACTTCACACAGCTCGCTGCTCCGGTGCTCGCTGCGATCGACGGTCCCGCGCTCGGTGCCGGCACGCAACTCGTCGTGGCGTGCGATCTCCGCATCGCGACGCCCGACAGCCAGCTCGGTATCCCGGCCGCAAAGCTCGGCCTCGTCGTCGATCACTGGACGGTCCGACGCGTTGCGAGCGAGTTCACGACGCCGATCGGTCGCAGCATGCTCGTCGGAGCCGAGACCTACACCGCCGCCGACCTGCACCGCACCGGCGGGATTCATCGCCTGGGTGACCGTGTTGCTGCAATGGAGTGGGCCGAGCGGCTCGCCTCGCTCGCACCGCTCACGATGGCCGCGCACAAACACGGTCTGGAAGCGGATGGGGGGCCGCACGACGCTGACAGGTTCGAGTCGATGCGCCGTGCGGCGTGGGCCAGCAACGACGCCGGAGAGGGCCGGACTGCCTTCCTCGAAAAGCGCCGACCTACCTTCCGCGGTGAATGAGGCCTGGGCTCCGCTCCGTCACAGGTTCGGTGGGAGCAGCCGGTTGACGTTCTGGAAGAAGAAATAGAGCACGACGACGAACGGAACGATGCCCACGAGCAGTCCGGTCCAGTCACGTCGGAACCGGCGACTGACGAGGAATGCCGCCATCGCGACGGCGGCGACGGCGGCGCCCCAGAGCCCGACCTGCGCATTCGCGCCGGGGTCGCTGAACCAACCCTCGGAGAACGCGTCGGCGATGCCTTCGTTGACCGCATCGGTTCCGAGTTGGTCGATCGCGCTCGGTTCGTCGTCGGCCAGCGCACCGGTGACCTCACCGGACGACGCCGAAGCCACGTCGGTCTCGGGCGTCTCCGTCTCCGGCGTGGCGAGCGTCGGATCCTCGACGATGTCGTCGTTCGTTCCGGTACTCGTGTCGACGTCGGCAGCGAGTGCCTCGTCGGCAGTGTCTTCGACCTCGGCCTCCTCGACCGGTTCGGGCGGGCGCCCGTAGTTCAGGATCGGCTCGCCGACCGGAGCGGACTCGGTGTACGCGAGTTCGCTGAAGATCACGATGCGCTCACGGGCGGTGAACACCGGGTGACACGACGTGAGTGTCAAGTTCGCACGGGTTGGGTCGGTGGTGGCGACCACCTGGTAGTCGGACGGACTGACGATCTGCTGGCCCGTGACCCGGTACACGTACACGCCGCTCAACGTGGTCACCCGGATTTCGTCGCCGGCGTCGAGCTTGTCGACGTTGCGGAACGGTTGGCCATACGTGGTGCGGTGGCCGGCGATCGCCGAGTTGCCGAGCTGACCGGGGAGGGGGGTGTCGGGGAAGTGGCCCGGACCGCGCTTGAGGTCGCCGGTCTCGACGCCGGCGACCACGATGTCGTCGACGCCGATGCGGGGGATCTCGATGCGGGCGAGCGCATCGCCGTACTCCAGGCTCGGGAGGTTCTGGTCCTCGACCGGCACCACGGCCTCGGGCGGGGGCGGCGGCTCCACCGGGGCGGCGACGACCGGTTCGGTTTCGGGATCAGCGGACTCGACGTCGAGGCTCTCTTCGGTGTCGACCTCGGCCGGCGTCGCTGTGACAGCCGGATCACTGCTCGTCCCGTTGCTCTCGAACGTGGGGGCCTCGATCGGATCGGACTGCGCAAGCAGTTCCTCGAACTCGTCCTCGAGCCCCCGCTGGGCCGCCGCAGTCTCGATCCCCGTGCCGTAGAGCTGGTAGCCGACGAAGCTGAACATCAGCAGCCCGACGGTGATCAGCACCTTCCCCAGGTTGCCGACGTACCAGCGCCAGTCGTGAGGCGGAGGGGGGCGGTCCCACTTGCGGACGCGACCGCGACGGGTGAGCCGCGGCGCAGCAACCGGGTCGCGTCCGAATCGGACCGTCCCGTCGTCGCCGGGGGTGACGGGGGTGACGGTGCTCGCTGTCACCGTGGTCGCGGACGTCGACGTCTCTGGTGCGGGCGCGCTCGATCGGCCGGGCTCGGCACCATCCGGTGTCCCGGCCGTGCCAGGTGATGTATCGGTCTCCGACATCGGACCGCGACGCTAGTGGGGGTGCTGGTCCGATCGGGACCGCTTCACCGACTGTTTTCGCAAACACTCGGACCAGCCCAATAGCGTGCTTCCGTGCCCGCAAATGCCGACGCCGTGGTCGACCTCCACGATGTCGTGGCCACGCTCGGCCAGTTTCCCGCGCTGTCCGGCGCCACGATGCGCGTGGAGACCGGTGAGATCGTGCTGCTGCGTGGTCCGAACGGGGCCGGCAAGACCACGTTGCTCCGGTTGTGCGCCGGGCTGGTTCCGGTGGTGCGCGGGACGGCGTTCGTGCTCGGCCACGATCTGTCGGTCGACCGTGACCGGGTGCGTCCGCACGTCGGCCTGCTCGGCCATCAGAACGGGCTGTATGCGGATCTGACCGTGGTCGAGAATGTGCGCTTCTGGGGTGCCACGGTTGGTGCCACCGATGCAGAGGTTGCCTCCGCGATGGAGCGCATGGGCGTTGCCGACCGCCTGGCCTCGGTGTCGGTCAGCAAGTTGTCAGCGGGCCAGAAAAGGCGGACGGCACTGGCGGGCCTCGTTGCACGGCGAGCGCGGCTGTGGCTGCTCGACGAACCCCATGCGGGCCTCGACCAGGGGGCACGCGACGAACTCGACGACACCCTGCGCGAGGCTGCAGCCGCCGGCGCGACCGTGCTCGTCGCGAGCCATGAACTCGACCGCGCCGAATCACTCGCAACCAGAACCGTCGACATCATCGCCGGCCAGGCCGAATCCGGAGGGCCGGGATGAGCGTGGTCCGTATCGCGTGGCTGATCGCCCGCAAGGACCTCCGTATCGAGTGGAAGAGCCGCGTCATCACCAATCAGGTGGTGCCGTTTGCGGGTGTGACCATGGTGATCTTCGGATTCGCTCTCGACGCCAACACCGATGTGCTCGAACTCGTCGCGCCGGGCCTCGTGTGGCTGGCCACCATGTTCAGCCTGCTGCTGCTCGTCCAACGCACGTTCTCGGTCGAGGCCGACGACGGCGCGCTCGACGCCATGCGCGTCGCGGGCGTCGACGCTCGCGGCATCTTTCTCGGCAAAGCGATCGGGCTCGCCCTGCAACTGCTCGTCCTGGAGGTGCTGTTGCTTTTCGCTGCGGTCATCTTGTACGGCGAGACGATCCGGTTGGACGGTGCTGTGCTCCTCGTCACGACCATGATCTCCGCGACGTGCGGTCTCGCCGCGGTCGGTACGCTCTACGGAGGCTTGGCCGCTGGATCCAAAGGCCGCGAGACACTGCTCCCGCTGCTGACGCTTCCGGCGGTTGCGCCCGTCCTCATCGGGGCGACGAGAGCGGTCGAATCTGCCCTCGGCACCGGCGTGGCGGAGTTGTCGGACGGCTGGCAATGGGTCAGCCTGCTGACGGTCTTCGCGGTCGCATTCGGTGTCGGTGGCTCGCTCGCCTTCGGCCCGCTGATCGACGAATAGCCGCAATCTGGCGAAAGCAGGACACATGACGACGCTCGATCCGAACACGACCGACACCGCCGACACAGCCACGTCGTCGCGTTCCACCGGGACCAAGGCGACGCGGGCGATCGGCATCGCCGCGGCGGTGGCGATGGGGTGGCTCGTTCTGTTCGGCCTCGTTCTGTCACCGGCCGACGTCAACCAGGGTGAGTCGGTTCGGTTGCTCTACATCCACGTGCCGACGATCTGGATCGCCTATCTGTCGTTCATCGTGACGGCGGTCGCATCCGGCATGTATCTCTTCACGAAAAAGCACTCGCTCGGCTGGGACCGCCTCGCAGGTGCGTCGGCCGAGTTCGGCGTCGCCTTCGTCGGCCTCACCCTCATGGTGGGCGCAATGTGGGGCCGCCTCACCTGGGGGGTGTTCTGGCAGTGGGATGCTCGGCTCACGACGACGGCGCTGCTGTTCGTGACGTACATCGGCTACCTGGCGGTCCGCCGGCTCGGTGGTTCCCATCAGCAACGGGCCAAGCGTTCGGCGGTCGTCGGGCTGCTCTCGGTGCTCCTGATCCCGCTCGTGCACTGGTCGGTCGTGATCTGGCGAAGTCTGCATCAAACCGCGTCGGTGCTCGACACCGACGGCGACATCGACATGGACGGCACGATGCTGTTCACCCTGTTCGTCGGCGTCGTCGCGTTCTCGCTGCTCTACTTGTGGCTGGTGCTCCACCGCACTCGGGCGATGGCGATGGAGGACATGCTCGAAGATCGCGGCCTCGACATCGCGTTGGCCGAACGACGCGCCGAGGGAGGCACGCGATGATCGCCTTCTTCGACGACGCGGGATTCATCCTCGGCGGCTACGTGGTCACATTCGTCGTCATCGGCGGGTTCGTCTGGCGTGCGATCAGCTCCGGAAGAAGACTCGGAAAACAAACCCCTGACGACGACAAGTACTGGACCTGAAGGAACGCATCATGGCGGACATGGACCTGACCCCGCGCAGTGACCCCGATGAGGTCGCGGCTCCGGTGAAGAAGAAGCGGAACCTCGCGGCGATGTTCCTCCTCGTCGGGGTGCTCGTCGCCGGAGGGGTCATCGTCACCCAGTTCCTCAATTCGGCGGTCGACTACTTCTGCAACGTCGACGAGGTCGGCGTGCGCGACGGCTGCGAGACCGAGCGACGGATCCGCCTCCAGGGCACCGTCGACCCCGGCTCGATCGACCAATCGGTCCCCGGCGTCACTGCGTTCACCATGACGTTCAACGACGCCACGATCCCGGTTCGCTACGACGGCGACCCGGGCGGCATCTTCCAGGAATGCATCCCCGTGGTCGTCCACGGCGAGATTCGAGAGGATGTGCTCGAAGGCGATCGGCTCGAAGTGAAGCACTCCGACGAGTACGAGGCGGAGAACGACGAGAACCTCGCCGCCGCCGACGCCCAAGTGGAGAGCGAATGCCCACCCGTCAGCACGTGACCCCCACCTCGGCATCGGGTGCCGCGCGAGACGAGGCGCGATGATCGCGGCCTCGATCAACTCTGCGTTCGGACGCGCCGGCCTGCTGCTGATGCTCGCCGCCTCGGTGATCGGCGCGTTGACGATCGTCGTCGGCATCTGGCAGGGCGACAAGCGCCTGCTGCGACAGGCGCCGCGCTACGCCTGGCTGGCCCTCGGCGGCTCGCTGCTTGCTGCGATCATGATGCAGCGAGCACTGATCACCCGCGACTTCTCGCTCGCCTACGTGCAGCAGGTGGGGTCGGCCGACACGCCTCCGCTCTACAACTTCGCAGCGATGTGGTCGGCGCTCGAGGGCTCGATCCTGCTGTGGGGGCTCACGCTTGCTGCATTCACCGGTGCCGTGGCGTGGCGGTTCCGCAAGCGGAGCAGCGACGAACTCGTCGGGTGGGCGCTCGTCGTCATGTTCGTCGTGACCGCGTTCTTCGCGATGCTGAGCTTCGGGCCCGCCGACGCGTTCGCCGCCGGCGCCCCGAACGTCACGACGGGACCGGGTCCGAACCCGCTCCTCCAGAACCACATCCTGGTGCTGTTCCATCCGCCGATCCTCTACCTCGGCTATGTGGGCTTCACCGTCCCGTTCGCCTTCGCGATTGCGGCGCTCATCACCGGTCGGTTGGGTGAGGGCTGGCTCGAGGAGACGCGCCGCTGGGCGCTGTTCTCGTGGGCATTCCTCACCATCGGCATCCTGCTCGGTGGCTGGTGGAGTTATGAAGTGCTCGGCTGGTCGGGTGTCTGGGCGTGGGACCCGGTCGAGAACGCGTCACTGCTCCCGTGGCTCACCGGGACCGCCTACATCCATTCGGTGCTGGTGCAGGAGCGGCGCGGCATGCTCCGGGTCTGGAACCTGAGCCTGCTGATCTCGACCTTCGCGCTGACGATCCTCGGGACGTTCCTCACCCGCTCGGGCGTCATCCAGTCGGTGCACGCGTTCGGCAACGGACCGGTCGGAACATGGCTGCTCGCAGGGTTCGTCGTCACGGTCGTCGTCTCGTTGGGCCTCATCGCGTGGCGTGGCGATCGCCTCCGGTCTCCTGGCACGATCGACTCGCCGCTCAGTCGAGAGGGAGCTTTCCTCGCGAACAACGTGGTGTTCACCGTGTTCGCGTTCGTGGTGCTGCTGGGCACCATCTTCCCGCTGCTCATCGAAGCGTTGCAGGATCGCCGCACCGTCGTCGGTGCCCCGTACTTCGACCGGCTCTCGATGCCGATCGGGATCGTGCTGCTCTTCCTGATGGCCGTTGCGCCGGTCCTGCCGTGGCGCAAGGCGAGCGCCGAACTGCTCAGGACCCGGCTGTTCTGGCCTGCATGGTGCGGTGTCGCGGCGATCGTCTTCTCGGTGCTCGTCGGCGCCGACGGCTGGGCGCCGCTCGTTGCGTTCGGTCTCGCCGGGTTTGCCTCGGGCGCCGCACTGCGCCAGCTCGTGCTCGCCACGCGCCGGCAAGGCTGGCGTGGACTGGTCGGGCGGGCGAACGGCGGAATGATCGTGCACCTCGGCGTCATCATGATCGCGGTCGCGCTCGCGGCGTCGAACAGCTTCACGCACTCCGCAACGCTCGAGCTCGAACAGGGCGAGGTCGTCGAGTGGGGTGGTCACACCTTCGAACTCGAGTCGGTGATCGTCGAGATCAACGACGCCGAGAGCGAGCGGGCGTTGAAGGCGAACGTGCTGCTCGACGGTGAGAAGGTCTACAAGCCGGCCATCACGACCTACCTCAACCAGGGAGCGACCGTCGGGACTCCGTCGGTTCGGACCGGCATCAGCAAGGACATCTACCTCACCCTCGAGCCGGGCGCCGAGCCGGGTGGCACCGTCGCGGTGATCCGTGTCTTCGTCAAGCCGATGATCCTGTGGCTGTGGATCGGCGGGGCGGTCATGGCGATCGGCACCCTGCTCTCGGCGTTCCCTGGAAATCGTCGGCGTCCCACCGACCCGGTGTCGGCGCCGATCGCCACGCCCGACCTCGTTGCATCCGCGGCCCGCAACGATGTGCCGCTGCCCGCAGGGGCCGACGATGACTGAGACCATCGAAGGCGCGCCGGTCGACGAGGAGTCGTCGGCCGGTGGCGGCAGGAGTCGGCTGGCTCCCTGGGTCGCGCTTGGGATCGCGGTCGCGATGATCGGTCTGGTGGTCCTGCTCGTCAACGCGAATCCCGACGACGGCGCGCCGAGTGCCGACACCCCGCTACTCAATCAACCCGCCCCAGAGGCGGTCGGCGAGCTCGACGACGGAACGCCGTTCGATCTTTCGCGGCGCAAGGGGAGTTGGGTCGTGCTGAACTTCTTCCAGTCGGACTGCGTGCCCTGCATCCAGGAGCACCCCGAGCTGATCGAGTTCGTCGATCAGCAGCGCTCGCTCGGCTCCGACGGCGCCGAGTTCTACTCGATCGTCTTCGGCGACACCCGCCAACGCGTCGAGCAGTTCTTCGACGAACGGGGAGGCGATTGGCCGGTCGTGTACTCCGACGGTGATTCGATCCCGAGTTCGTTCGGTGTCTCGCTCGTCCCCGAGACGTGGATCATCGATCCCCAGGGTGTCGTTCGTGATCGGCTGATCAGCAGAGTCACGGCCGACGAACTGAGCGTGCTGCTCCAGCAGTGGCGGGAGGCGCTCGGATGACCGCAACCGACCACAGACCTGTCGAACCAGGGGCGACCCGCCGCTCGCTGAACAAGCGGCTCAAGTCGTGGCCGGGGTGGATCCTCATGGGGCTCGTCGCGATCACGTTTCTCGTGGTTGGAGCGACCCGCACCGCCGGACCGCAGTCCCAGGAAGATCGCGTCGATGATCTGTCTCAGCGGATCGCCTGCCCCGTCTGTGACGGTGAAAGCGTGTTCGTGTCGCAGAACGCGGCATCGCGTCGACTCCGCAACCAGGTCGAGGATCTCGTCCGCCAGAACGAACTGTCGGACGAGCAGATCCTGACCTTCATCGACTCGCGCAACGAGGGCGATCTGCTGCTCGTGCCGAAGGCATCCGGACTCGATGCGCTCGTCTGGGTACTCCCGGCTGTGGGTTTCGTGATCGGCGTGACCGGTCTCGGGTTGGCGTTCCGCCGGTGGAAACTCGAAGCCGAGGGTCTCGCCGACCCGACCGAGGAGGACCGCGCGCTGGTCGACGCGGCGATGGCGGCCGACGAGTCACCTGATCCCGCGATCGACGGAGCAACCGACTCCGGTGTGGCGGATCCTGGAGCCGAGAGTCGGTGACGGAGTCGACGGTCAAGTCGGGTGCGCGGATCGACCGGCTCGCCGAACTGGAGGAGGAACGCCGCTATCTGTTGCGCTCTCTCAAAGACCTCGAGCGGGAGCGAGAAGCAGGTGATGTCGACGACGACGACTACCACACGCTCAGGGACGGCTACACCGTCCGCGCTGCGTCGGTGTTGCGCCAGATCGAGGAGGGGCATCGAGCCCTTGCGCCGAAACGCCGTCGTGACTGGAAGCGGACCGTCGCTGTCGTCGTCGCGGCGGTGGCGTGTTCCGCGGGCATCGGATTCGCGCTGGCCAGCGCGTTCGGTGAGCGCGGTGCCACCGACGAGATCACCGGGCTCAACCCTGCGGATTCGGTTCGGACGCAACTCGCCGGGGCTCGCGCTGCGCTCACCCGGGGTGAGTTCGACCGTGCGAACGAGTTGTTCCTCGAAGTCGATCGTGCCGAGCTCGAGCGTGGCAACGAGAGCGCCGAGGCTCGGGCATACCTCGGTTGGACCTACGCATTGCTCACCCGTCAGTCCTCCTCGACGATCGACAGCGACGACGAGCGCCTCGACGTGGCGCTGCTCGCGCTGAACCAGGCGATCGAGATGGAGCCCACCTACGCCGACCCGTACTGCTTTGCAGCGATCATCGAGTTCAACTTCCGTGACGACGCAGAAGCTGCGCTGCCCTATGTCGAGCAGTGTCAGGCGAACAACCCGCCGGCCGACATCGCCGGGCTCGTCGAAGGTTTCGCGGCGGAGATCCGGACGGCCGCCGAGACCTGACGGTCAGCAGGGGGCAGGCCAGACCTTGCCCTTGGTGATCTTCTTGCCCTTGCGCCGGAGCACCCAGACGCTCGACTTGCCCCAGTCTGCGGGGGTCTCGACGACCATGCCTCGCCGGTGGAGCGCCTGGATCGTCGGTGGGATGATGTCGCCGTGGCTGCACAGCACCGCCCCGTCCTCGACCTCCCCGAGCAGATCGAGGACGGGCTCGAACGGTTCGTCTTCGCGCAACCGCGGTTCGACCTGGACCTCGGCGTCGATCAGTTGGGCCAGCGGTTCGAGCGTTTGCACGCAGCGCACGTACGCACTCGAGTACAGCGCGGTTGCCCCCTTCCTCGCGAGCCGATTGGCGATCGCATTGGATTGGCGCCACCCTCGCTTGCTCAGCGGGCGCTCGGTGTCGTCGCCCGTCCAGAGCCGCCGTTCGCCGGCTTTCGCGTGGCGCACGAGGTAGATCGTCTCGGCGTGGCTCACGGTTCAACGTTCACCGGTGAGTTCGACGTGACGCGCCGTGAGTTGCTTCACGAGCAGGATCCACACCACTGCCGAGATGACGGTGAACGCGCCGCCGATGATCAGCTGCGCGCCGCCCGTTGACGCGGTCACCTCGGCGATGCTCTGGGTGTCGGTGTCGAGGTTGAGCGCAGCATCGAAGACGGATCCGAGGCTGACCGCCGTGAGAATCGCTGGAATCACCCCGTAGGCGACGAACCACACATACAACAATGGGTTCTCGCCGCTCGACCGCCACTCGTCGGACCCCGGCGGGGTGTTCGGGTCGCTGGCCTTCCACAGCTCGCGGAGGACGAGCAGTGGGAGGACGAAGAGAAACGGCGGCAGGAACCAGCCGAGAATCGCGAACACTGGGGAGAACGTCGTCGTGCGGCCGATCGCACGAATGTTGGTTGCGATTCGATACATCCAGATCACGCCGAAGACACCGGCGGCGACCAGGGGTCCTGCGCTGAGCAACTGACCCAGCGGTGCGATTGCGTTCGCATCGAGGAACTCGTCTTCGCTGATCCGGCCGTCGAGATAGTCCTGTGCCTTGCCGGCGAGGTTCGCCGACAGCAGTGCGCTGGCGAGGGATGCGATGCCCGCCACCCCGGCCAGGAACATTGCCCACTTCGCCGTGCCGCGAATCGAGCTGAGCTGGCCGTGCTGTGTCGGTGCCGTGTTGTACGCGACGTAGCCGGCCGGCGCAGTGAGGCCGGGTGGCGGCGGTGGTGGTGGCGGCGGTGTCGCCGGACCTCCCGTGGCTCTGGGTGGTGGTGGTGGTGGTGGAGGCGGAGGCGAGGACGGTGGCGGGGGGAGGAAGTCGTCGCCGCTCATCACTGCGACGCTAGCTCCGCCGATGGTCTGCGACGAAGGGCCAGAGGGCCCGAGTTGGCCGATCACTTGGCGTCGGACCACCGCTCGATGATGCTGGTGTCGGCGACGAAGCGGACGCGTTCGCCGACAGGGGGTGACCAGCGGAACGCCGTCTCGTCCAGGCAGTCGCCGAGCAGCGCTGCGGTGTCGTCCGCAGTGGCGTTCGGGACGTGCACGACCAGCTCGTCGTGGAGGCACAGCACGATGTGGGCGCCGAACTCGCTCCCGCGGGCGCGGACCAGCGCTGCCCACGTCTTGAAGAACTCCGCAGCCGCGCCCTGGATCATCGCGTTCCGTCCGTAGCGACCCCGTGCTGCTGCCCTCGACCGCACGTCGCCGGCGCTCATACCGTCGTCGATCGCTCCCGACATCCTGATCAGTCGGCCGCCGTAGGTGCGCAGGTCGTGGCCGCCCTGGGCCGCCTCATCGGCGGCTCGCAGGTAGCCCATCGCCACGGGATACTCGCGTTCGAGCCCGCGGAGCGCCTCGGCGCCTTTGCCGGTCGTCTGCCCGTACATCGCTCCCAGGACGGCAACCTTGGCGATCTCGCGCTCGACCCGGAGCCGTTCGGCCACCGGCGCGTACATGTCGTCGTCGTGGCTGGCTCGGGTCAGGTCTGGGTCACCGGACACCGCGGCGAGTACGCGGGGTTCGATTTGACCGAGGTCGGCTCGGACGAGGACGTGGCCGGGTTCGGCAGCAACTGCCGGGCGCATCTCGGCCGGCATGTTGTGGAGCCCGGCGGTCGCGGTCATCCGGCCAGCGGCACCGTCCGATCCGGTCCAGTGGCCGCGCAGTCGTCCGTCGGGTCCGACGTGTTCGTCGATCCACGGATATCCGAACGTGGTCCGGATCCGTTCGGCGCGCCGCCAGCGGAGTAGCGGCTCGACGATCGGGTGGGCGTCGCGGAGGCCTTCGAGGCGCCAGGCACGGGTGTCGGGGACCTCGATCCCGACGCGGCGCAGGAGCGACTTCACCTGATCGGGGCTGCGCAGGTCGAAGTCGATACCGGCCGGAAGGTGTTCGAGCACGGTGTGATCGAGGGCGTCGAGCTGCTCGCGCTCGTCGCCGACCGTCAGCGGGCGGTCGCCGACGAAGCCGGCCACGATTCGTTCGCCGACGTCGCGATCGAACGGCAACCCGTCGATTTCGAGCTCGGCACAGATCAGCTCGGCGGCCGACTCCGACATTGCGGTCAGCCGGGGGCGCCCCGATGACCTCGGCGCACCGGGGTGGGGTTCGGCATCGATCGATGTGAGCGCTTGGGCCTGGCGCTCCTGCACGTCGAGCGCGAGTTCGGCCCATCGGGCGAGTCGGTGATCGGAGTCGGCCCAGGCGCCTTCGACCCACTCGGGGCGGAGATGTCCGTCGGGGCCGACGGGGTCGTGGGGATCGCCGGTGTCGACGGCCTGCGTGAAGAGGTCGACCGGCTGCAGCGATGGGATCGTCTCCATGTCCAGTCCCTGCGTCAACGCCCAGACGCGGCCTGGCTCCGCTCGCCACGTTCCGGCGACCAGGCGGTGGACGGCTGCGAGATCCCAGCAACGTTTCGGGCGGAGGCCGGTGCGGAGCAGTGCCGCAGCCGTGTCCTTGGACCACCAGACCCACCGGACGCCCTGTGCCTCGAGGGTGGCGAGATCGGAGGCGGGAGCCACGACGGTCGGGCCTCCGACGAGGGTGACGGCGGCGGTGGCGCCCGGGCCGATCGCGAGGCCAGCGAGCGCGCCGGGGGCGACAGCGAGATGTCGGAGCTCGTCGTCCATGGTCGGGTGGGTTCAGCCCCAGCCGAGTTCGTGGAGGCGGTCGTCGTCGATGCCTGCGGCGTGGGCGACCTCGTGGATCACGGTCACGTAGACCTCGTCGGCGAGATCGTCGAGGTCGTCACACATCTCGCAGAGTGCGAGGCGATAGATCGACACCACGTCCGGGCCTTCCTGGCCGGTGCGCTCGGTGTGGGGGACCCCCTCGTACAGGCCGAGCAGATCGCGTTCGCTCGGATGACGGTCGACGACTTGGACGACGACGTTCTCGAGGACGTGCTGCAGTTCCTCGGGCAGATCGTCGAGCGCTTCGCGCACCATCCGCTCGAAGCGATACTTCGGGACGACCTCCACCGGGTCCCCGACGCCTAGATGACCTTGAGGGCGTCGGAGTAGACCTTCTTCGGTTTCATGTCGACGGCGATCTGGTGGGCGATGTCGTGGAACGCCTTCGCAGTTTCGGACTCGGGGTCGACAGCGGTGATCGGTCGACCGTCGTCGCCGCCTTCGCGCAGCGCATTGGTGAGCGGCAGCTTGCCGAGCAGTGGAACGCCGAGATCGTCGGCGAGCGCCTGGCCGCCGCCCGCACCGAAGATTTCGTACCGCTTGCCGTCGTCGCCGGTGAACCACGACATGTTCTCGATGATGCCGCGCACCGGCAGGTTGACCTTCTCGGCCATCGCCGCCGACATGGCCGCAACCTTCTGCGCTGCCGGCTGCGGGGTCGTCACGACGAACACCTCACCGCGCGGCAGGAACTGCGCGAGCGACAGGGCGATGTCGCCGGTACCGGGGGGCATGTCGATGAGCAGGAAGTCGGGTTCGTCCCAGAACACGTCGGTGAGGAACTGTTCGAGTGCCTTGTGGAGCATCGGGCCGCGCCAGATGACCGCCTGGTCCTGCGGGACGAAGTAGCCGATCGAAATGCAGCGCACGCCCCACATTTCCGGTGGGACGAGCATCTCGTCGATCACGATCGGGTCGCGATCGGTGCCCAGCATGCGAGGGATGGAGTAGCCGTAGATGTCGGCGTCGACGACGCCGACCTTGTAGCCCTGCTCCGCGAGTGCAACGGCGAGGTTGGTGGTGACCGACGACTTGCCGACGCCACCCTTGCCCGACGAGATGAGCAGCGGGCGGGTCTTCGAGGAGTTCTTCGCGAACGGGATCTCGCGGCCTTCGGCGTGGCCGTGTGCCTGGTTCGAGCCGGCGGTCGCCGAACCGCCGCCGCCGTGCACCATCATCCGGACGTTCTCGCGCTCCTCATCGGTCATCACGGTGAACTCGAGGTCGATCGACTCGACGCCGTCGAGTTCGGTCGCTGCCTCGGACACCCGACGGGTGATCTCGCCCTTGAGTGGGCAGCCGGGAACGGTCAGAGCGACGAGCACGCCGACGACGCCGTTGTCACGAATCTCGACGGTCTTCAGCATGCCGAGATCGACGATCGAACGATGCAGCTCGGGGTCTTCGACGGGGCGAAGGGCTTCGATGACCTGGTCCTCGGTCACGGGGGTGGTTGACATGGCAACAGTGTGGCGAGGCTCCGGGCCAAAGCCACCACGCAGCTTGCATCACTCCTGCGGTTCGGTGAGCGGACCGAATCTCTCTGCGACCCGCCGGATCCTGGACCCTGCAGATCAGTCGCGAAGTGCGGCGTACTCGATGACGCGGGTCATGACCTCGTCGTTCGACTTCTCGAGGGCGCCGACGTCGAAGGGTGGCTGTGGGTCGTACTCGATCATCAGCTGTGCCGCCTCTGCGGCGGTGCGGTCGAACAACAACTCGACCAAGCGCAGTGCCATGTCGATCCCGCTCGAGACGCCGGCCGCAGTGATGATCCGGTCGTCGAGGTGCTCGACGACGCGGTCGGGCACCGGGATCGATCCGTGTTCGGCGAGGACGCTGCGGGCACTCCAGTGCGTCGTCGCGGTGAGCCCGTCGAGCAGGCCTGCAGCGGCGAGCACCAGCGAGCCGGTGCAGACCGACGTGGTGAACATGGTCGTCGGATGTGCCGCGCGCACCCAGTCGAGCACTCGCTGATCGTTCATCAGTTCACGCGTGCCGTGGCCGCCGGGGAAGATGATGACGTCCGGGTTGGTGAAGTCATCGAAGGTCGCGTCGGCCTCGATGCCGAGCATGCCGTTCTCGCTGCGGATCGCACCACGCTCGTGGCCGATGAACGTGATGTCGATCTCGGGAATGCGTTGCAGCACCTCGTATGGGCCGATTCCGTCGAGCGCGGTGAACTTCGGGAACAATGGGATGACGGCCTGGAGGCTCATGCGGAACTGCTTTCTGGTGTCGAGTGTGCTGATGTGAGGATCGGCGTTGGGGACCTCGGAGCTCATGGCAGCGTCGCCAGCGGACCTGCAGAGAGATGCCGGGCGATAGCGTACGGCGCGTGGACGTACGCATCGGAGTGACGCAGGCCCCTCGCGAGATCGGCATCGAACTCGCCGACGACGCAGATCGTGACGATCTGAAGCAGCGGATCGAGGCAGCTTTGGCGGGCGCGACCGACGTGTTGGCGATCACCGACAAGCGCGGTAACGAAACCTTCGTTCCGACGGCCAAGATCGCCTACGTCGAGCTCGGCTCCCAGGAGGGCAGCCGTTCGATCGGCTTCGGCGGCTGACCGATCGGTGTCGCGTCGGCAGTGCCGACACCTCCGACTCGCATCATGACCAATCTCTTCGACCTCGACTTGTTGTTCGTCACGGGGAAGGGCGGAGTCGGCAAGACCACGGTGGCTGCGGCGCTCGCTGAAGTCGCGGCGCGACGTGGGCAGCGCGTTCTCGTGTGCGAGATGGACGCGAAGGGGGCACTGGCGACCGCATTCGAGGTCACGGAGCTTGCGTTCGAGACGACCGAGGTCGCACCCAACCTCCATGCGATGTCGATGAGCACGGAGGACTCGCTGCGCGAGTACCTCCGGCTCTACGTCAAGATTCCGTTCGTCGGCCGACTCGGCGTCTTGGCTTCGACGTTCGACTTCGTCGCTGACGCCGCGCCGGGCGTCAAGGAGATCTTGGCGGTCGGCAAGCTGTGCTGGGAGGTCAAGGAACGCAACTACGATCTCGTGGTGGTCGACGCGGAGGCGAGTGGCCACGTCGTCAGCCAGATCGGCGCACCCCGAGTGATCGCCGACCTCGTCCAGGTCGGCCTCGTCCGTGAGCAGACCCAGTGGATGCTCGACATTCTCGAGGATCCGATGCGTACCGGGGTCGTGGTGACGACGACACCTGAGGAGATGCCCGTCACCGAATCGATCGAACTCCTCCAGCGATTGACCGGCGAGACCGGGACCCACCCCGCTGCGGTCGTTGCGAACCGAGTACTCCCGGCAATGTTCGACCGCGCCGAGCAGAAGGTGGCGCGCCATGTGCGACATGCCGTCCCGGTTCTCGTCGACGCCGTCGGGCCTGGTGCGGTGGCCGTCGTCGAGGCCGCGTCGATCATCGAATCCCGACGCTCGATCGGCGCCGAGCACCTCGACCGGTTGCGCGCTGTCGTGTCCGAACTGGATCCACCGATGTCGGCTCGGGGTCGGTCATCCCCCGTGCCGATCATCACCGTCCCCGAGCTGTTCTCGCGTGCGCACGGCAGACGGGTCGTCACGCTCGTCGCCGACAGCCTCGACGAGGAGATCTCCTGATGGCGACGAAACGCACGCGCGCCAAGCGGTCGGTCGCGACCGACGAGCAGCCGTCCCTCGATCCGCTGCTCGCCAGTCGGGAGATGATCCTCGTCGCCGGCTCCGGCGGCGTGGGCAAGACCACGGTCGCCGCAGCCCTCGGACTCGCCGCAGTGCAACGTCAGCCCGGACGGGTGCTCGTGCTGACCGTCGATCCGGCCCGACGTCTTGCGACCGCGCTCGGCCTCGAGGCGTTGGGGAACGCTCCGCATCCGATTCCAAACGAGGCGCTGGAAGCGGCGGGACTCGAACCGCGCGGCGAACTGCACGTCGCGATGCTCGACACGAAGGCCGGCTGGGACGAGCTGATCCGACGCCACGCGCCCGACGCAGCAACTCGGCGAGCCGTGCTCGCCAATCCGCTCTACGAGAACATCACCAGTCGGTTCGTGCACAGCCACGACTACCTCGCCATGGAGCAGCTCCACGATCTTCACGCAACCGGTGAGTACGACCTGGTGATCGTCGACACACCGCCGTCGCGCAACGCCCTCGCGATTCTCGACGCGCCCGGCCGGATGGCCGACTTCTTCGGAAGTCGCCTCCTGCGGTGGTTGACCGTTCCGTACCGTTCCCGGCTGTTCACGTTCGCGTCCAAGCCCTTCTACCAAGTGGCCGACCGCATCCTCGGCTCCCGCTTCCTCCAGGACGTCGCCGACTTCTTCGTGCTGTTCCAGCAGATGGAGGCTGGCTTCGTCAAGCGGGCGAACGAGGTCGAAGCGTTGCTGGTCGACCCGCGGACGGCGTTTGTCGTCGTGTCGACGCTCGAAGCGGCTCCCGCACACGAGGCTCGTTTCCTCGCCGAGTCGCTCCTGGAACGCAAGATGACCGTCGGTGCAATCGTGGCCAACCGCGTCCTCCCGCCGCACCTCGCCTCACCCCTCGCCTCCGAAGCCGCACACGACCTCGCCGAGCGCACCGGGCGGGACGCGGACGGGGCCATCGCTGCTGACGTCGCCGCTGCGACAGGGGACGATCCCGATGTCGTCGACCGGGTGTTGCATCAGATGGCGACCCGATTCGACGACCTGGCAATGGTGGCGGCGCGCGAGGCGGATCGACGAACCGAACTCGCTGCGTTGGCTGCAACGACGGTCACCGTTCCGTGGCTCTCGGGCGATATCCACGACCTGCGCGGTCTCGGTCGTCTGGCATGTCACCTCCGCGGGGTAGCGGATCAGGCAGACTCATCCTGATGACGTCGCTCGTAGACCTCTGCCGCGCCCACTCGTCGCTCGATCGGAGCGACATCGATCACCTCCACCGCCTCACGGCGGAGTGGGCGTTCCTCGCCGACCTGTGCTTCTCGGACCTCCTGCTCCATGTGCAGTCCGACGACGGCCGATGGATGATCATCGATCAGGTCCGGCCGGCGACCAACCAGACGATGTATCCGATCGACTTCGTCGGAATCTGGGCGTCACAGGCCGACGAACTGATGAACGAGGCGGCCGCAACCGGCGAGATCGTCGAAGGCGACATCACGCTCAACGTCCCGGTCACTGGAACGGAGGAGACGGTCGCGCGGGCCGTCGCGATCCCGGTGCGGCACGACGGGAAACTGATCGCAGTGCTCACGAAGGAGTGGGTGCCGCGTGCCGGGCGCAGCCTCGGTGAGCTCGAACGCGGCTACGGGATCATCTTCGATCAGTTCACCCACATGATCGGCACGGGCACGTTCCCGTTCCCCGGTCGGGTGGCCGACTCGAGCGCCGCCCCGCGGGTCGGTGACGGCGTGATGATGCTGGACACTGACGCAGCCGTCACGTACGTGTCGCCGAACGCGAACTCGGCGCTCCACCGCGTCGGTATCCAGGCAAACCCCGTCGGGATGAGGCTTGCAGAGCTCGGTTTTCACGACGGGCCGGCCCGTCAGGCGTTCGAACGCCGCGAACCGGTCGTGGAGGAGTTCGACCAGGGGGCGGAGGTGACGCTCCTGGCCCGCTGTGTCCCGTTGTTGCGAGGAGCCGGAGATGACGCCGAGGTGGTGGGTGGCCTGCTGCTGATTCGTGATGTGACCGAGTTGCGCAAACGCGATCGGCTGCTGCTGTCGAAGGATGCAACGATCCGCGAGATCCATCACCGGGTGAAGAACAACCTGCAGACGATCTCGTCGCTGCTCCGTCTCCAATCGCGTCGGCTCGAGAGCGATGAGGCCAAGGCGGCGGTCGCGGAGTCGGTCCGCCGGATTCGTACGATTGCACTCGTCCACGAGTCGTTGTCGCGCGAGCCCGGCGACGACATCGCCTTCATCGAGATCGTGCGTCCGCTGTTGCGCCTCGCTGAGGAGGGGCTTCAGTCGCCGGACCGTCCGGTGCGCTTCTCGGTGTCCGGATCCGGTGGACGGATTCCGGCCCATGCCGCGTCACCGCTGTCGGTGGTCATGACCGAGTTGCTGCAGAACGCGGTCGATCATGGCTTCCCGGAGGGGTCGGGTGGGGGTGACGTCGCCGTCGTGCTGGATCACCAGGGTGTCGAGCTCGCGCTCCGCGTGATCGACAACGGTCGCGGCGTCGAGCCCGGGTTCGATCTCGAGGCCCAGACCGGGCTCGGGCTGTCGATCGTGCGCACACTCGTGACGACCGAGCTGAACGGGTCGATCAACATGCGACCGGCCACCGCTGCAGACCTCGACGCCGTCGGGTTGGGCGATGGAACGGCACGCGGCCGAGGCACCGTGGTCGAACTCCGTGTGACGACCGCCGAATAGGTCGGCGCCGAGCGACTCAGGCGGTAGCGGCGGTGTGGCGCTCGGCGCGAGCCGCCGCAACGCGCTTGCGCCGGATGACGCGACGCTCTTCTTCGGTGAGTCCGCCCCAGATCCCCGAATCCTGGTTCGTGCCGAGCGCGAAGTCGAGACAGTCCACAGACACCGTGCATTCACCGCACGTGCGCTTGGCGTGATCGATCTGAACGAGTGCGTTACCTGTGGTCCCGACCGGGAAGAACAGCGCCGGATCAGTGTCCCGGCACAGGGCGTCATCTCGCCAGTCGTAGTCGGCGGCTCCGAGAGCCAGGCTGGACGCAAGAATCGACACGTTCGGATTCCCCTCGTTGTGGTGAAGGACGCTGTTGGACACGGCGTCGGTGCGGTGTGGGCGAGAATCGTCTGAGTGACCTCCCGCCGGGCGAAAAGGTAGGCGCGAGCAGACGGCGCCGCAAGAGGTTCTTCGTGTGACGTGTGACCGTTGACGCACCGTCGTGGGTCATACTGACTTCGTGAACGTCGTCGGCCATCGCGGAGCATCGGCAAACCATCCTGAGAACACTCCGGCAGCATTTGCCGCCGCGGACCGGATGGGCGCCGACGGCGTCGAACTTGATGTCCGCCTCGCAGCCGACGGTCACGGCGGCAGCCGGCTGGTCGTGTTCCACGATCCGTTGCCGACCGACCAGGCCGCGCTCGACGAACTGCCGGACTTCGACGAGATACTCGACGCGTGTGGCGACCGGATGCTGGTCAACGTCGAAATCAAGAACAGTGAGGCCGACGGGGGTTACGACCCGACGATGGCCGTCGTCGCACCGACCATCCATGCGATGCGTCGACGTGGTCCGACTTGGGCGGACCGCTGGTTGATCTCGTCGTTCACGATGTCGACGATCGACCATTGCCGGCGGATCGCGCCCGAGATCCCGACGGGCTTCCTGCTGTATGCACCGACCGACGAAGCCATCGGTGCCACCGTTCGACACGGGCACCAAGCGATCCATCCGTGGGCGGAAGCGCTGGACACCGACCGGATCGCGGCCTGTCACGCCGTCGGTCTGGTGGTGAACACGTGGACCTGCAATGAGCCGGACCGGCTCCGAGAACTCGCAGAATCCAATGTCGACGGCGTGTGCACCGACGTCCCCGACGTCGCAATGGGCGCGATCGGGCGAACGGCACCCGACCTCAGCCCGAGCTGGGGAACACGAGCCTGATCGCGTCGGGGACGTGGACGATGTCGAGCCGGCTCGATTCGCCCAGTGCATCACCGTCGAGTTGATACGGGAACGGCGTGTCGTGCTCGATCCGGAGCCGCCCGACGTCGGTTCGGATGTCCAGATGAGCGGCCGGCTTCACGCCGCCGCCCCGGAGCGCGCCGGCGAGTGAGGTGAGGATGTCGCGGGCCTTCATGGTCGTGAACGTGATGACCACGAGTCCCTGGTCGAAATCGGCATGCGGTGACAGGTCGAGCGGGCGGTTCCCGAGATACGTGTACGGATTCGTGTTCAAGACGATCGTGAAGTAGCCGTCGTCGAGGTCGTCGCCGCCATCGCCGCTCACGCGGAAGTGCGGCCGCTTGCGGTCGTACCCGCGTGCCCAGGTCGACAGCCCGGCGTAGATGAAGAGGGGATGCCCGAGCCAACGCTTGAGCGAGCCGTGGCGCTCGACCTGTTGAACGACCGCTGCGTCGAACCCGACGCCGGTGTGGAAGCAGAAGTAGCGGCCGTTCACCTGTCCGAGTCCGATCGGGCGGATCGTCTCCGCGTCGATGCCGCGTACGAGGTGCTCGACGGCGGCGACCGGATCGTTCGGCATGCCGAGGGTTCGTGCGAACACATTGGTCGATCCGCCGGGGAGCACCCCCAGCGCGCTCTCGGTGCCGGCGATCCCCGTGGCGACCTCGTTGAGCGTCCCGTCACCGCCGTAGCCGATGACGACGTCGACGCCGCGTCGGGCGGCATCGTGCGCGAAGCGCGTCGCGTGGCCACGCCGGTTGGTCTCGACGACTTCGACCTGGTGGCGTCGAACGGACCCGCCGCTCAAGCTGCGGACGCCCTCGCTGAGTCGCCGGTGGACGACGACGGTGTTCCGCGCCGTCACCGACGACGCGAATGAGTTGACGATCAGCATGATCCGCAAGGTGGGGATAGTAATCGTCGGCGCCCGCCGGTTGGGCGGTGTGCAGACGTCACAGGTCGTCGGATTGGGGGACGGACTTGACCGGCCGGTAACTTAGGGAGCCTTATGAACGTGATCGTGTGTGTGAAACAGATCCCTGATCCGGCGCTGCCGGGTGAGCTGGATGCCGACAACACGCTGAAGCGCGACGGCAAGCTCATCCTCGATGAGTCAGACAGCTATGGCGTCGAAATGGCGCTTCAGCTCGTCACTGCTGCGGGCGGCGGCGCGGTGAGCCTCGTCTCAATGGCCCCGAACGAGGAAGTGTCGGGTCTCCGCACTGCTCTCGCAATGGGTGCCGAGAAGGCCGTGCTCGTCTCCGATGCCTCGCTGGCCGGCGCCGATGCGCTGACCACGGCGAAGGTCCTCGCCGGCGCGGTCGGCAAGGCAGGCGAGTACGACCTCGTCATCGCTGGCACCGAGTCGTCCGACGGCTACACCGGCACCGTGCCCGAGCAGGTCGCCGAAGTCCTCGGTCTCCCCTCCGTGACGTTCGCGAAGTCGATCGAAGTCGACGGATCGAACGTGAAGGTCGAACGACAGACCGAAGCCGGCTACGACGAAGTGACCTGCTCGCTTCCCGCCGTGGTTTCGGTGACCGCCGGCGTCGTCGAGCCCCGCTACCCGAGCTTCAAGGGCATCATGGCAGCGAAGTCGAAGCCGGTCGAGAACGTCACCGTCGGTGACCTCGGCATCGAGGCCGCCAGCTGGGCCCAGTCCATCACCAACGTCGAAGACGCTCCCGCCCGCGAAGCCGGCGAGATCATCGAAGACGACGGCGAAACGTTCAACAAGATCGTCGAGTTCCTCGACAACCTGAAGGTGATCTGATCATGGGTATCGACAACATCTGGGTGTTCGCACAGACCACCGACGGGGCGGCATCGAGCGGAACGCTCGAGCTGCTGACCAAGGCCAGCTCGCTCGGCGGGACCGTTTCGGCATTCGTCGTCGGTGCAGCCGGTGACGCTGCTGCAGCGATGGCCGACCACGGCGCAGCCAAGATCTACGAGACCGGCGACCTCGCCGGCGCGCTGCCGGGTGCCGCGGTGTCGGCTGCGATGAAGGCCGTCATCGAGGGCGGCGACTCGCCCGATCTGATCATGTTCCCGCAGAGCTACGAGGGCCGTGACGTGATTGCTCGCCTGTCGGTCAAGCTCGACCGCACCGTGCTCACGAACTCGACCGACGTCTCCGTCGATGGCGATTCGGTGAGCGTTGAGACGCCGATCTTCGGTGGTGCCAAGATCGTGACCTCGACCTTCACCGGCGAGGCCCCGTATCTGGCGGCGTTCCGTCCGAAGAGCTTCGAGCCCGTCGGCGGTGTCGGCGCAGCCGGCGAGGTCGTCTCGGCACCGGTTCCGGATCTGGGTTCCACCGGCGGCGCAACCGTGACCGCCGTGCACGTCGAAGAGACATCCGGCCCGAAGCTCGACGAGGCGGCTGTGGTCGTCTCCGGCGGCCGCGGGCTCGGTGAGGCCGACAAGTTCGGCATGGTCGAGGAGCTCGCCAAGCAGCTCAAGGGCGCACCTGGTGCGTCGCGTGCGATCGTCGACGCCGGCTGGGTGCCCTACAGCTACCAGGTCGGCCAGACCGGCAAGGTTGTCAAGCCGACCGTCTACATCGCCGCTGGCATCTCCGGTGCCACGCAGCACATGGTCGGTATGAAGGGCTCCAAGAACATCATTGCGATCAACAAGGACAAGGAGGCGCCGATCTTCGGTGTCGCCGACCTCGGAATCGTCGGTGACGTGCACAAGGTGCTCCCGCAGCTCCTCGAGGCACTCGCCAGTCGGTCTTGATGCGGCGATAGCTCCCCACGTCAATTCCCGACTGGAATTCAGAATCATCGTTGAGAGCCAGACCCGGTCGACGGGTCTGGCTCTTGATGTTTCGAGGCAGGGTTACGTCTGGTCGTGTGCGGTGATCGCCCAGGCCACGCCTTCGGTCGGATCGGTGATCGCAAGTTGGAGCGACCAACCGATCTCGGGTTCATAGGCGTTCCAGCGGAACCAGTCGAGTTCACCGACCAGGTTGCCGAGCTCATCGGGGTCGAGCGGCCAGTCGTCGAGGAGGTCACCGAGCGCAGCGAGCAGCCACCAGGCGCCGAATCGGCCCGAAGCTGCTCCTCGTCGTCGCCCGTGTGCCCCACCGTTGGCGCCCGCCCACGCCAGCCAGGCGATCGCGTCATCCGGCTCGATCTCGCAGGCGCGTGCTCGCCGGACGCCCAATGCGCCGAGCGCATCGCCCAGGTTGCCGACGACACAGATCGATTCGGCCCTCCCATTCGATTCGGTCAACCACGGCTCCACGAGTTGGCGGACGGCGAGATCGACTTCGTCATCGAGCACCTCGGCTCCCGCCGCGGTGGCGACGTCGCGCCAGTCAGTCGGGAGGTCGGGCATCGGGAACTCGGCGCCGCCGTCGACATAGGTGGCGAGCGCGTACTCGGGCTCCCACGGTTGCAGCACCGTGGGGACGTCGAGAACCGGGGCGAGGTCGACCGTGTCGATCGGCTCGCCGCGAATGGCTCGCTCGTGTGCCACGAATGCGGCCCGGGGGCCATGGTCGAGATGCTCGACGAGGTCACCCCACGAATGGTGTTGGGCGGCGACCTCGGTGAGCGGCCCGATCGTGAATCGCCCGGACAGCCCGTCGCTCTCGTCGAGTACGGCGGCGACATATTCTGGGTCGGCGAGCAGCGCCAACCGGTACTCCGCGAGCGTGGCAGCCGGCCAGAGCTGTCGGCCCGTCTCCACGGCCTGCCGCGAGCGGTCGCGCACCCGGAGGACGCCGGCCCAGTCGTGCGCGCTGCAACGATCGTCGATCATGTGGACGAGTCCGTCGAGGTCTCCCCGGTGGATCAGCGCGTCGAGATCTGAATCGGCAACGTGATCGTCGAGCATGCCTGGCAGTGTGTCACGTCGGTCTTCGGAGGTCGTGCGTCGGGTCCCGCTCAGCGGAGCACGATCGAGACCCATCCCTCGTGGGTCAGCGAGTCGACGGCCGCGAGCGGTGCGAGTGCGGCGAGCACGTGATCGTGTCGTTCCGCGAGAACGCCGCTGATCAGCACCGAGCCGCCCGGGCGCACGAGGCGGCGGAGGTCGTCGGCCATCGCGATCAACACCGGAGCCAAGATGTTCGCCACCACGATGTCGTACGTTCCCACGACCTCTGCGACAGGTGTGGTGTCGACGTCGATCGCGCCGACAACGCCGTTCAGTTCCATGTTGCGTCGCGTCGCCTCGACCGCCGCGTCGGCGATGTCGATGGCACGGATCTCGCCGACGCCGAGTTGCGCGGCGAGCACGGCGAGCGCTCCCGTGCCGCAGCCCACGTCGAGCAACGAGGCGCACGGCACGTTGTCGCCGCGCAGCAGGCCGGTGAGGAGTGCCATGGCGGTTCGTGTCGTCGGGTGGTCCCCGAGGCCGAACGCACTCCCCGGGTCGATCACCGTCACCAGTGCCTGCTCGTCGTCGGGTTCGAACGGCAGCAACGAGGCGGGAACCGTGACCATGCCGTCCGCGTACCACGTGGGTGACAGGAACTCCGGAGCGACCTGGGCGATCGAGTCGTCGACCTCGCGCACGTCCGCATGCCATGCGGGATCGAGCGTCGCCATCGCCCGGTCGATGGCGACGGTGTCATTGCCGACCGATGTCGCGATTTCGATCCGGCCGGTCTCGAGGCTGGTCTCGCTGACCGCCTGGACGCCCCACTGCCACATCCGGTCGGTGACGATTTCGGCCAGTGCCGATGGCACGGTCACGACGATCGTGTGGGTGGTCATCGATTGGTCCTCAGACGAGCGGCCAGGGATAGCGGCGGCCGGACGGGTCGGTCGGGAAGCGACCCTCTTTCGTCATCCAGGTCGCGCGGCCCTGGATCGCCTCGACCTCGTCATCGGCGAGTAGGGCGGCGACGTCGAGCGGGACGGCATCGACGAGGCGTTTGGCTGCATCGAGGACATGGTCGGGGAGTGGTTCGTCACCGAATTCCCAGATCACCGTGCGCAGCTTGTACTCGGGAGCGAAGCAGAGGCCGTGGTCGATGCCCCAGACGGTGGCCGATTGGCCAGCACGCTCGGGGACGAGCAAACAGTGGCCGCTCTTGCGGTCGGTGTTGTTCGCGAGGATGTCGAGCGCCGCGATGTCGCGGAGTCGATCGTGCAACTCTGGCATCGTCTCGAAGATCGTGAAGTAGTGCTCGCTGTGGTCGGCCACGGCGAACCACTGGAAGGAACCCTCCCCGACGGGGCCGTCGCGCAGCACGGTGGGCGGGACGACGCCGATGCCCATGGCCTCGCTCAGCCGATATGTCGCGACCTCGCGTCGGTGGAGTCCGGGCTCGAAGTCCCACAGTGGCCGTTCGCCGCGCATCGGTTTGTAGATCGCAGGATGCGACCGGCCTTCGTGGACGACATGGACGAGGAACGTCGCGTTCGAGCTGTACGGCATCCGACCTTCGATCTCGACCTCGCCGCGGAGAAGGTGTTCGACTGGATCCTCGACCTCGTCGACGCGCAGTTCCACCCCTTGTGACTCGTCGGGCTCCGTGTCGTCGCCGTCGTCGAACTCGTCGTTCACGCCGCTCAGTTCATCCTCGGACAGGCGTGACCGTCGGGATCCATCGGGTTGCCGCACCACGTGCACTCGGCCCGACCGGACTCGATCACCTGAGCAGCGTGCTTGACGAACGCGTCGGCCTGTCCGCGGGTGATGTAGATCCGCACGTGCCCCCGGTCGTCGTCGATGGGCTCACCATTCTCATCGACCTCGCCAACCTCTTCGAGCTGGAGGAGGACCTTGTCGTTCGAGCGGTCGTAGCCGAGCCCGATCGGCCCAAGGACGAACACGGGATCGACGGGGGCCGCCAGTTCCATGGCTCCGGCGATCGGGCGGTCCTCGGCGGGCGGAAGGTCGGACAGCACCTTCGTCAGGTACTGCGAGATCGCCGCCGCCTGCTGCTTCTCGCACTTGACCGCAATCCGTGTGCCCTCTGCTCGGATCTGGAGGAAGAAGGTGCGTTCGCCGGGCCGACCAACGGTCCCGACCGTGAACTTGTCGACGTCGTCGAACTCGTGGAACACGCTCATGAGCTGATCATCGCCCGGTCCATCACGACGGCCGCAGTTCGGTGAGGGGACGCCCGGTCGAGTTGACGGCCAGCACGATCGGCCCACCGGCGTGCCAGGTGATGGCACTCACCGAGGCCGGGCTGATCACGATCCGTTGGAACAGGTCGATGTGCGTGCCGAGCGCGTGGGCAACGGCGGCCTTGATCGTGTCGGCGTGAGAGACGCACACGATCGTGCCACCGGGATGCTGGTGACGGAGTCGGTCGAGCGTCGAGACCATGCGAGTCTGCATCTCGGTGAAGCTCTCGCCGTTCGGGAAGCGGAACGTCGACGGCGCGCTCTGGACGGTTCGCCACTCGGGCAGCTTGTTCAGCTTCTTGAGTTCCTCGCCGGTCCAGTCGCCGAAGTCGCATTCGAACAGGCCGCGATCGATCTTCGTTCGGAGACCGAGTGCTTTGGAGATCGGTGCCGCGGTTTCCTTCGCCCGCTCGAGCGGCGACGAGTAGACCGCATCGACCGAGCCGAGGGCTGAGATTCGCTCCGCTGCGATCTCGGCCTGCGCGCGACCCTCGTCCGCGAGGTGGAGACCCTTGGCCCGACCGGGGAGGACCTTGCCGGTCGTCGGGGTCTGCCCGTGGCGGACGAGGAGGACCGTGGTTGCCTTGGGTCCGCCCTGTGCCGGCTTGCGGGCGGCGGACTTCTTCGTCGCACGCTGCTTCCTGGGGGTTGTTGCGGCGTTGGAGGCGGGGGTCGTCTTGGTCATGGCCGCACCCGAATCTACTGTCGACTTCCGTGAGTGCGCTCGTCAAGCTCGGTGTCGAGGTCACCGAATGTCGGGCGTGCCCTCGACTCGTCGAGTGGCGCGAGACGGTTGCGCGTGAGAAGCGGGCTGCGTTTCGCGACCAGGACTACTGGGGCCGCCCGGTCACCGGCTTCGGAGACTCATCGGCCCGGGTCGTCGTGCTCGGCCTCGCGCCCGCCGCGCATGGGGCGAATCGGACGGGTCGGATGTTCACCGGTGACCGCAGTGGAGACTGGCTGTTCCGTGCGATGCATCGGGCCGGGCTGGCGAATCAGGCCCAATCGGTGTCGGCGGACGACGGCCTGGAACTTCGTGACGCCTGGGTCACGTCGGCCGTGAAGTGCGCGCCGCCGGACAACAAGCCGTTGCCGATCGAACGGGATGCCTGTGCCGGGTTCCTGCAGCGCGAGCTGGCGGCACTGGAAGCGATGCGGGTCATCGTGTGCCTGGGCACGTTCGGGTTCGATGCTGCACTCCGTCACTTCGGGGTGCGCCCGAAACCGCAGTTCGGACATGGCGTGGAGGTGGAACTCGCCGACGGCCCCACACTGATCGGCTGCTACCACGTGAGCCAGCAGAACACCTTCACCGGTCGCCTCACCGAGCCGATGCTCGACGCCGTTTTCGGCCGAGCGCTCACCCTCGCCCGTACTCGAAATCCCGGGGGATCGTGACGCCAGGCGTCACGATCCCCCGGAATTTTCGACTTTGGCGGAGGGAGTGAGGGCGTCGGAGACGGCCTGGGCGGCGAGCGCGATCGCCGATCGGGCGTCGCCGAGGTAGTGGGACATCGAGAAGAAGCCATGGATCTGGCCGGGGAAGTGGACGTGGCTGGTCGCGACGCCAACGTCGGCAAGCCGTTCGACGTAGGCGATGCCCTCGTCGCGGAGCGGGTCGAAACCGGCGGTGATCACGAGCGCCGGGGGCCCTGCCGCCAGCACCCCGTCGGCGGCGAGGAGTGGAGAAACCCGGGGGTCGGTCGGCGACCCGACACCGCCCGACAGATAGTGGTCGACGAACCATCGCATCGATGTTGCAGTGAGGAAGAGTCCTTCGCCGTTCTCGCGGTAGCTGGCCGAGTCCATCCGGGCGTCGGCCACGGGGTACACGAGGAGTTGGAACATGAGCGGCGTGGGTGCCACGTGACAGACGACAGCGGCCAGGTTGGCGCCCGCTGAGTCGCCGCCAACGGCGATCCGCTCCGGATCGATTCCGAGATCCGAGGCGTTCGCGTGGGCCCATCGTGTCGCTTGGATGCAGTCGCCAAGCCCCGCCGGAAACGGCGCTTCCGGCGCGAGTCGGTAGTCGACGCTCAACACGGCATGCCCCGATCTCCGTGCGAGCGAGTGGCAGATGTTGTCGTGGCTGGCGAGATCGCCCAGTACCCATCCGCCACCGTGGAACCACAGGATGAGGCCGGTCACGCCGTTGCTTGGTGCGGGTCGGTACAAGCGTGCGGACACTCCGCCAGCGTCGACCTCGACCGTCTCGTGGCACCGTTCGAGTACCGGAGGCGCCAGCTCGGCCCGCGCCCGCCGAGCGTCGTCGGGTGGGAGCGAGTCGAGCGGTGGTGCACCCACCGCATCCATCAGGTCGAGGAGCGTGCGGGCCTCGGCGTTCAGCGGCATCGTCTCATCCTGGCAGTAGCCTCAGAGCCCTGTGAAAGCGAATCAAGCGATGACCGCACCCGTGCCTCCCGTCGTCGAGGAGCGTTCCGCCGGACGTTCGCGTCGCGGCATCGCAGCAGCGGTCGTCGGGCTGCTGGTGCTCGGTGCGTGCACGTCCGACCCAGGGCCGAAGCGTGTCGCACAAGACATCATCAAGGCCGAGTCGCTTGACAACCCCGATCTGGACGAGGAGTGCCTGCTCGACCAGCTCGACACCTACAGCAACGACGAGCTGGTCGCGATCTCCGAGGGCCTCGAGAAGGACAACTCGGCCGATCAGGCGACAGCCGAAGAGGACCTGGCCAAGTTCAAGGCCGATCTCGAGATCTGCACCTGAGCCTGGCCGGCGTCAGCTCTTCGCTGCGTCGCCCGCTGGTGCGTCCGTTGCCGGCTTGTCATCGGCGGGCTTCGGCTCGGCCGTCGCGGCAGCGGCCTTCTTCTTCTTGGGCGGCGGCACGCCGACGGCTGGTGCCGGGTCGGCGGTCTTGGGCCAGCGGCGACGGCTGACGATCGACAGCAGACGCAGCAGGCGCATCGCCGTTTCGTCTTCTTGCGCCGGACGGGCTTCGATCACGCCGTCGGCGATCATCCGCTCGATGATCTCCTCGCCGAGTTCGGTGCGGGCAATCGTGAGCGTCCAGTCGTTGTCTTCGCCGATGCCGCCGGTGGCGATGTCGGAGTGCTCGGCTGCGAAGTCGGGGCAGGTCGTGCACCCCTGACGAGTCCAGGCGTGGCACTCCTTCAGGTTGACCTCGTGGTACGAGCCGTCCTTCATCCAGATCTGGAAGACGCCCTTGATGTTCATCTTCAGCATGTCTTGCTTCTTCAAGCCGTACTTGGCCTCGAAGAGCTCTTCGAAGATGGCGTCGTCGAAGGTCTTGGAACACAGCAGACCGATGTTCACCACGAACGGCTTGGACACCTTGCCGGCCTTGCGGTCCCACATGACGGGCGGTGACGAGGTCTGACAGCCCATGCCGACCAACGCCAGGCGCTCGAGACCGCGTTCTCTGGCTTGGGGCAGTGCGAGCGGGTTCGCGCAGTACGTATAGCGGGATCCGGCGGTGGCGAGGATCTCTTCCTTGGTCTCGACGACGACGGGCTTGGCTTTCCAGGCGTCGTCCTCTTCGACCCCCGACACGAGCGCAGCATCGATGTAGTCGTTCTCGCGCAGCCAGATCAGCAACGCCGAGACCAGGCCGCCATCCTGGCCGTTCTCGTGGACGGTCTTGTCGGTGGCTCGGGTGAGATACAGCTGGCGCCAGATGCCGGCCATCTCGTCGGGCTCGCGCACTCGGCCGAACAGGTGCATGTCGGCGGCGGGCTCCCACGCACGGAAGCGAGGGCACGCACGGGTGCAGGTGGTGCAGCCGCCTCCTGAACCGAAGCCGTGGACGCAGTCGTCGAGCCCCAACTCGTCTTCCAGGTGGAACGGGATGTACTTGCCCTCTTCGTGTTCGTAGCCGATCACGTCGTGCGGGCACGTGACGACGCAGCCCGCGCAGCCCGTGCAGAGGTCGTTGGTGATGACCTCGTGGTACAGCTCTTTCCACTGCGCCGTCCATCGCCCCTCTTTGTCGGCAAGCAGCGATGCGGGGAGCTCGGATTCGACCGTCGTCATCTCGGTGACTGTACGCGAGCGAGCGCAGAAGGGCTCAACCAGCAAGGGGATGGTCTCGCCGGTCTAGGTTTCGGTCATGGCGACGCTCGATGACCGATCACTCGAGGGTCTGACCGATCGGACGGTCGATCTGCTCCAGACGTTGATCCGCAACGAGTGTGTCAACGACGGCACGACCGATTCCGGCCACGAAACCCGCAACGTCGACGTCCTCGAGCAGGTCGTCGCCGGAGCGAGCGTCGACATCGAACGCTTCGAACCAGTCGCGGACCGGGCCTCGATGGTGGCGCGCATCGCCGGGTCCGACCCGAGCGCTCCCTCGCTCTGCCTGATGGGCCACACCGACGTCGTCCCCGTCCACCAGGAGGGGTGGACGAGCGACCCCTTCGGCGGCGAATTGATCGATGGCGAGGTGTGGGGGAGAGGCGCTGTCGACATGCTGAACCTGACCGCCTCGATGGCCGTGTCGTTCCGGCGGCTGGCCGACGAGGCCGCGGCCGGACGGTTCCGCCCGACCGGCGACCTGATCTACTTCGCGGTGGCCGACGAGGAATCGGGCAGCGCCTACGGTGCGCGGTGGATGGCCGACCACCACCCCGATGCGATGCGCGCCGACTACGTGCTCACCGAGAACGGCGGCCTGCATTCCGGGTCGGCCGAGGCACCGTTCGTGGGCGTGAACATCGCTGAGAAGGGTGTTGCGTGGCGCAAGCTGACGGTGCGCGGTGCGCCGGGCCACGGCTCGATGCCGTTCCGCAAGGACAACGCGCTGGTGAAGGCAGCGGGCGTCGTCCAGCGGCTCGCCGACTATCGGCCGGCGCCGCGTTTCACCGAGTTGTGGAGGACGCGCGTCGACACGCTCGGCGTGCCGGCGGAGGTCCGTAGCGTGTTGCTCGACGAGCAGGCGATCGAAACATTCCTCGACGACTTGCCGTCGGTTCCGGCGGCAGCGCACCTCCACGCCTGCACCCACACCACGTTCTCGCCGAACCTCGTCGACGGTGGGGCGATGAAGACCAACGTGATCCCGGATCACGTGGTGGTCAACGTCGACATTCGCACACTGCCCGGCGAAGGACCCGACGAGGTCGACGCACACCTCCGAGCGGCACTCGGTGACCTCGCCGATCACGTCGAGGTCGAGATCATCATGAACGATCCTGCCTCGACCTCGCCGATCGACACCCCGCTCTGGGACGCGTTGGCGCGTGCGGTCAATGTGCCGTTCCCGACCGCTCGCCTCACCCCGCAGCTCGCGGTTGGATTCACCGATGCCCGGATCTACCGGGAGATGGGTGCCATCGCATACGGCGCCGGGTTGTTCAGTCCGGGCTTGGACGCTGCCGATTTCGGCTCCCGGTTCCACGGGCACGACGAGCGGATCGACGTCGAATCGCTCGCATTGACGACTCGTCTGTGGCATCAGGTGGCGACCGATTTCCTCGGCTGACTCGGTGAGAAACCCGGCGGTCCGACGATGCGATCGGCTGGTTTGATCTGCCACCATTCGACGATGACCGCAGCAATCGATCTCGATTCCGCTCTCGACGAACAGCACGCAGCCGTGCTGTCGATGCTCCCGCCGGACCTGTTCGACCTGAGCGACATTCCGATGGCCCGCGCCCGCTTGGACGCGCTCCTCGCGATGATGCCGGCGCCGGCGCTGCCGGCCGACGTGACGATCACCGAGGTGATGGTCCCGTCCGTCGACGGCGCGCCCGATGTTCGCCTCAAGGTGTTCACGCCATCCGGCCTCGAATCCGGTGCCGGTGCGCTGCTGTGGGTCCACGGTGGTGGGATGGTGCTCATGGACAACGATGACCTCAAGTGCGCAACTTGGGCATCGATGCACGAGTGTCTCGTGGTCTGGGTCGACTACCGGCTCGCGCCTGAGACCCATGCTCCGGGGGCCCTGAACGACTGTTTCGCCGCCCTCGTCTGGCTCGTCGGCAACTCCGAGGATCTCGGTGTTGATCCAGGTCGCGTCATGATCGGCGGGGCCAGCGCCGGCGCAGGCCTTGCAGCGGGTACGACCTTGAGGGTTCGCGACGATGGTGGACCGCCCCTGCTTGGGCAGTTGCTCGTGTACCCGATGCTCGATCATCGCAATGAGACCCCGAGTAGCCACTCGATCCAGGACCAGCGAGTGTGGGACCGTTCGGCGAACGTATTGGCGTGGGAGGCCTACCTGGGCGGCGCCGAGCCGACGCAGTACTCGTCGCCGGCACTGGCGGAAGATCTCTCCGGCTTGCCGCCGGCGCACATCAGTGTCGGCACGTTCGACATGTTCCACGATGAGGATGTCGCATACGCGACGTCCCTCACCCGAGCGGGTGTGTCGTGTGAGCTGCACGTCTACCCGGGTGCATTTCATGCATCCAACAAGATGCTCCCGGACCACCCGACGTCGCTGCGTTGGACGAATGACGAGAACGATTTCATCTCCCGTTGCCTCGCCGGTCAACTCTGAATTCGATGCCGCACTAGGGTCCGCGGCGGTGATTCTGACGCCGGACTTCGCACACCATGACTGGCGGCCACTCCACGCCGTCGTGCTGCTCGACGGCGTGGTCGAACTCACGTGGCCTGACGGGCTGACCCACACGTGCCACCCGGTGTGGCTGTACGAACAGACGGTCGGGCTCGAACCGCTCACGCGCGAAGGCTCGGTCGAACCCGGCGAGCTGCCCGGTGTGTCCGCGCTTGCACAGGTGGCAATCGAACCCGACGGCGCGCTCGAAATGGCATGGGAGGGTGGGATCCGGTCCCGAGCGCATCCCGGCTGGTTGCGGTCGATCGCCGAAGGCCGTCACCTGCCGCGTGCCGTGATCGGCGAGCCGACCGAGTGGACGACCGCCACCATGCCGGAGCTTCCGACGTTCGACGGAAGCGCGGTGCTCGACGACGACAGCGTCTTCGACGCCTGGCTGTCATCGCTGTGCACGGTCGGGGTCGGTCGCTTGCGGGGCACGCCGACAACCGACGAGTTCATGGGCGAACTCGCAGGCCGGATCGGACCGATTCGCGGCTCCAACTTCGGTGGCGTCTTCACCGTCGAGTCGATCGTCGATCCCGACTCGACGGCAAACACCGGGATGGCGCTCGGTCAGCACACCGACCTGCCGACCCGGGAGACGCCCCCCGGGTTCCAGTTCCTCCACTGTGTCGAGAACTCGGTCCCCGGCGGTCTGTCCCGGATGGCGGACGGGCTGGCGGTCGTCGCCGAGATCCGCCGACATCACCCGGACGCGTACGAGTCACTCACGACCGACGAGTGGGTCTTCGCGAATCGGGCCGTTGACGGCGACCATCGCTGGGTCGGGCCGATCATCGATTTCGGGGGACCCCGCTCGCCGCTGACGATCCGGGCGTTCTACCCGGTGCGGCTCGCGCCGCACATGTCGGTCGATCAGCAGCAGCATGCGTACGACGCGATGCGGGTCTTCTCGCAGGTGGCACACGATCCTCGTTTCATGATCTCGTCGGCCTTCGTGCCGGGCGACCTCGTCGGCTTCGACAACCGTCGGATCCTGCACGGTCGGGACGCGTTCGATCCGGGCGCAGGTCGTCGGCGTCTCCGCGGTTGCTACATCGACCACGACGACCTGTTCTCACGCCTGCGCGTGCTCCGTCGCCCGAACGCCCAACAGCTCACCTCATCCGAAAGGCCCGCTCCATGAGTTCCGTGTTCATCACTTGTGCCGTCACCGGTTCCGGTGACACGGTCGGCAAGTCCGACCGTGTCCCGTTCACCCCCGAGGCGATCGCCGACGACTGCATCGCCGCGGCGAAAGCCGGTGCCGCTGTTGCCCACGTCCACGTCCGCGACCCGATCACCGGGGCGCCGTCGCGGAACCTCGAGTACTACACCGAGGTCGTCGACCGCGTGCGATCGTCCGATGTCGACGTCGTGCTCAACCTCACGTCGGGGATGGGGGGCGACCTCACTCTCGGGTCGGTCGAGGCGCCACTCCCGCTCGCCGAGGTCGGCACCGACATGGCCGGCGCCACCGAGCGACTCGAGCACGTGCAGAAGCTCCGTCCGGAGATCACGACGCTCGACTGCGGGTCGATGAACTTCGGCGAGGGCGACTACGTGATGACGAACACGCCTGCCACGTTGCAGGAGATGGCCCGTCAGATCACGGCGCTGGGTGTCCGGCCCGAAATCGAGGCCTTCGACACCGGACACCTGTGGCAGGCGAAGTCACTGGTCGACCAGAGCTGCATCGAGGACCCCGTGATGATCCAGCTGTGCATGGGGATCCCCTGGGGTGCGCCGGCCGACGTCAACACGTTCATGGCGATGGTCAACAACATCCCCGACAGCTGGACGTTCAGCGCGTTCTCGATCGGTCGGATGCAGCTCCAGTACGTCGCGTTGGCGGCGATCGCCGGTGGCAACGTCCGCGTCGGTCTCGAGGACAACCTCTATCTCGATCGTGGCGAGCTCGCTACCAATGCGGCGCTCGTCGACCGCGCCGCCCAGATCCTCGGCGGCATGAACATCGGCCTCAAGTCGGCCGTCGAGGTCCGCTCCGAACTCCACCTCACCAAACATGCCTGACCCGGGTGGGGACGTGATCGAGCGGGCGGCGGTGGTCGGATGCGGCGTGATCGGCGCGGCATGGGTCGCACGGATGCGGCTGCGCGGGGTCGAGGTCCGGGTGTTCGATCCGGCCCCGCGCGTCGACGTGGTGCTCGACGAGGTCATGCAGCAGGCCGTGCGCGCGTGGGACGGGCTCGATCTGTCGACCGATGGCCTCGGCGGCCTGATGGTGTGCGACTCGATCGGCGATGCGGTCGCGGACGTAGAACTGGTGCAGGAGTGTGTCCCGGAACGGCTCGATCTGAAACACGAGGCACTGCGCGCGATCGAGGCGGCGGCGTCAGCCGATGCGCTCGTGGCGTCGTCGACGTCGGGTTTCAAACCGACCGATCTCGCAGCGCACATGCAGCATCCCGAGCGTCTCGTCGTCGGACATCCGTTCAATCCGGTGTATCTGCTGCCATTGGTCGAAGTCGTGGGGGGCGAGCACACGTCGCTCGGCACGATCGACCGGGCGATGGCCGCCTACACGTCACTCGGCATGAAGCCGTTGCACGTGCGTGTCGAGATCGATGCGTTCATCGCCGACCGGCTGCTCGAAGCTGTGTGGCGTGAGGCGATCTGGCTCGTCAACGATGGGGTGGCCACGACCGAGGAGATCGACGATTCCATCCGCTACGGCTTCGGACTGCGGTGGGCGCAGATGGGGCTGTTCGAGACGTATCGCACCGCCGGCGGCTCCGGCGGGATGCGGCATTTCCTCAGCCAGTTCGGCCCTGCGCTCGAGTGGCCGTGGACGAAACTCACCGACACGCCGGAGTGGACCGACGAGCTGGTCGAGACGATCGCGGGCCAGTCGGACGACCAATCAGGTGACCGGTCGACCGCCGAGCTGCTCGCCGAGCGCGATCGCAATCTCGTCGCGATCTTGAACGCACTCGAGTCGGTTGACGCAGGAGCTGGCCGAACGTTGGGCGACCTGCGCCGAACGGCCCGCTGACTCAAACGGCGTCGTCACCTTCTTCGCCGGTCCGGATGCGAACGACGCGGTCGACGTCGGTGACCCAGATCTTGCCGTCGCCGATCTTGTCGGTTCGCGCGGCCGAGGCGATGACGTCGACGATTGCGTCGACCTGCTCGTCGTCGATCACGATCGACAGGCTGGCCTTGGGAACGAAGTCGATCTTGTACTCGGCGCCTCGGTAGGTCTCGGTGTGGCCGCCCTGACGCCCGAACCCGCGCACTTCGGTGACGGTGATGCCGGTGACGCCGTTCGACTTCAATGCGTCCTTGACCTCGTCGAGCTTGAAAGGCTTGATGACGGCGGTGATGAGTTTCATGTGATGTGTCTCCGTGTCAGTTCAGCGTGGTCACTCTTGCAGGTCTCACGATGTGTAGGCGGATTCGGCGTGTTCGGACTGGTCGAGGCCGATCAGTTCGGCGTCGGGATTCACCCTGAGTCCGATGGTGCGTTGAATTCCGAATGCGATTGCATACGTGACGACGAACGAGAACGTCCCGACGCCCACCGCGGCCACGAACTGATCCTTGAGCAGCTCGACGCCGCCACCGAAGAACAGTCCGTCGAACTCACCGTTCACCGCCGTGTCGGCGAAGAAGCCGAGCAACAGCGTGCCCACGATGCCACCGATGAGGTGCACGGCGATGACGTCGAGGCTGTCGTCCCAGTTCATCTTGGCCTTGATGAACAAGGCGAAGTAGCAGGCAACGCCCGCGATCGTGCCGATGATGAGCGGCGCCACGCCGCCGACGAAACCGGCGCACGGCGTGATCGCCACGAGCCCGGCGACGGCGCCCGAACAGGCACCCAACACCGTGGCGTGGCCCGTCTTGATCCGTTCGACGAGGAGCCACCCGAGCATTCCCGTCGCCGCACCGAGCTGGGTGTTGACGAGCGCCTGGGCGGCGACACCGTCCGCAGCCAGTGCCGAGCCGGCGTTGAACCCGAACCAGCCGAACCACAAGATGCCGGTGCCGAGCACGGTGAGCGGGAGGTTGTGGGGCGGCATCGGCTCGGAGCCGTGACCTTGACGGTTGCCGATCACGAGGATCACGGCGAGGGCCGCCATGCCCGCGTTGATGTGGATCGCGGCGCCACCGGCGAAGTCGAGGGCCCCCATTTCGAAGATCCAGCCGTCGGCGTTGAACACCCAGCGCGCCGCCGGCGCGTAGACGAGGATGCTCCACAGCGCAATCAGCAGCGCATACGAACCGAACTTCAGGCGGTCGGCCGTGGCACCCGTGATCAGCGCCGGCGTGATCACGGCGAACATCATTTGGAACGCGAAGAAGGCGAAGCCAGGGATGTTGTCGTCGAGCGTCGTCACATCCTTCATGAACGCGAAGTCGAGGTTGCCGACGATCGGATTGTCGCCGCCGAACGCGATCGAGAACCCGATGATCGCCCAGAGGGTCGAGATGAGACCCATCGCGAAGAAGTTCTGCATCAGCATGCCGAGCACGTTCTTCGAGCGGACCATGCCGCCGTAGAAGAACGCCAGCCCCGGGGTCATGAACAGAACGAGCGCCGCCGAAACGAGTACCCACGCGGTGTTGCCGGAATCCATGGCCGCAGAACCTAGACCGCGACCTCGCTGTTCCGAAAACGCCCGAATCCCCGGGCCCCGTCTGAGGACAGTCGACGGAACCCGGGGACGGGGAAGAGGTGCAGCGGTGCACCTCGGGGGGACACAGCAGGTGCGGCGGGTCGTCCTCGGGCCCCGCGCTGCTGTGTGAAGTGTCAGACGGCGTCGACTCCTTCTTCGCCGGTACGGATTCGGATGATGCGATCGACGTCGCTCACCCAGATCTTGCCGTCACCGATCTTGCCGGTTGCGGCGCCCGTCTTGATCGCTTCGACGGCACCGTCGACGACGCCGTCGTCGACGACCACTTCGATGCTCACCTTCGGGACGAAGTCGATCTTGTACTCCGCTCCTCGGTAGGTCTCGGTGTGGCCGCCCTGGCGGCCGAAGCCGCGGACTTCGCTCACGGTGATGCCGGTGATGCCGGCCTCCTTGAGAGCGTCTTTGACGTCATCGAGCTTGAACGGCTTGACGACTGCAGTGATGAGTTTCATGTGAGTTCTCGTTTCTTTCAGTCGGTCGCTCAGTGGATGGACACGGTGTCGGGGGCGTAGCCGGGGAGTCCGTGCTCGATGACATCGAGACCTTCGATCTCCTCTTCCTCGCTGACACGGAGGCCGACGGTGAACTTGATGGCTGCGAAGAGCGCAGCGCTCGTGACGGCCACGAAGACCAGGATGATGAGCACCATCAACAGCTGAACGATCAGTTGCTCGACGCCGCCACCGTAGAACAGGCCGGCATCGGGCCGGCCGAGGAATGCGTCGTCGTACTGAGCGAAGAGCCCGATGGCGATGACGCCCCACGCTCCGACGACGCCGTGCACCGAGACCGCACCGACGGGATCGTCGATCTTGATCTTGTCGAAGAAGAGCACGGAGAACACGACGAGCACGCCACCGATCGCACCGACGACGGCGGACATGCCGTAGTTGAAGGCACCACACCCGGCGGTGATGGCGACGAGTCCGGCGAGCGCACCGTTCCCGATGAACGCGACGTCCGGCTTGCCGGTCTTGAGCCAGATGGTGATGGCAGTGGCGGCGGCACCCGACGCTGCTGCGAGCATCGTGTTGAGGGCGATGCGAGGCACTTCGAAGTCAGCGAGGAGTTCGGAGCCGGGGTTGAACCCGAACCAGCCGATCCACAGGATGAACACACCGAGCATGGCGAACGGGATGTTGTGGCCGGGAATGGCTCGGGGCTTGCCGTCGGGGCCGTACTTACCAATACGTGGGCCGAGGAAGAGTGCGCCCATGAAGGCGGC